>Ga0210377_10001322_pt1 | contig 22617 bp, 19 predicted proteins | sample PLM4_65_b1redo_FD_155480 | JGI IMG/M metagenome (GOLD analysis project Ga0210377, IMG submission 155480) | Groundwater sediment microbial communities from an aquifer in East River, Colorado, USA - PLM4_65_b1 redo | ecosystem: Environmental > Terrestrial > Soil > Riparian zone | place: USA: East...
CGCGTTCGGGATGGGCATCGACAAAGCGGACGTGCGCACGGTGGTCCACACCGCGCTCCCCGGCAGCGTCGAGAGCTACTACCAGGAGATCGGCCGCGCCGGCCGCGACGGCGGGATCTCGCGCGCAGTGCTCTTCCACGGTTTCGTGGACCTGCGAACGCACGAGCACTTCCAGAAACGCGACTACCCGGACGTGGCGGTGCTGGAGCGCGTCTTCCGCGCGCTGCCCGAGAAGCCCGCCCCACGCGCCGAGCTGCAGCGCAGCCTGCGCATGGACCCGGACGAGCTCGAGCGCGTGCTCGAGAAGCTATGGGTGCACGGCGGAGCGCTGGTCGACGCCGATGACAACTCGGCGCGCGGGCGTGAAGGCTGGCGCGAGCCGTACCTGGAGCAGATGCGCCACAAGCAGGCGCAGCTCGAGCAGATCCGCCGCTACGCCGAGAGCCGCGGCTGCCGGATGCTGCACCTGGTGCGCCACTTCGGCGACGAGGCCGACTCCGGCGCGGTCTGCGGGATCTGCGACATCTGCGATTCCGCGGGTACGGAGGCGCTGGGCTTCGTGGCGCTCGATCCCACGCAGGCGAGCGCGCTCGAGCGCATCGTCGCGGCGCTGCGGGCGCGCAACGCCCAGCCGTCGGGCAAGCTACACCGGGAGGTGTTCGGGGAGACGCTCGAGCGACGCGAGTTCGGCCGGATGATCTCCGGGCTCGTGCGCGCGGGCTTCGCGGTCGAGGAGAGCGAGGCCTTCGAGCGCAACGGCGAGACCATCGCCTTCGCGCGCGTGCGGCTGACCCGTGCCGGACTCGAAGCCGACGCCGGCGCGCTCGCCTCGGTGCGCGTGGCGCGCGTGACCGAGTCCGAGCGCGCACCGCGCAAGCGCCGCGGCAAGGCGACGCCGCGGTCCACCGCGCGCGCTCGCCGCGAAGCCGATCCACCGACCGCCGACGTCCAGATCGACGGCGCGCTGCTCGGCGCGCTCATGCGCTGGCGCGGTGCGGAGGCGAAGCGCCGCCGCATCCCCGCCTTCCGCGTGATGACGAACGCCGCGCTGCAGGGCATTGCCGCGGCGCGGCCGCGCGACGAGCGCGAGCTTCTCGACGTGAAGGGCATCGGACCCGCGCTCGCCGCGAAGTTCGGTCCCGCGCTGCTCGAGCTCGTCCGCACGGCTACCACAGCGTGAAGAGCAGCATCTCCATCGCGAGCGTCTGCACGCAGCCGAGCGCGAGCAGGAGGCGGAGCGAGCCGTCGCTGAACGGCCGATCGGCGACCGCGATCGCGGCCAGCCAGGGCATGGCGAAGAGCCAGATCCGCTCGGTCTCCATGAAGTAGATGCCCCCGAAGGTCATGACGCCGAGCGTGAGCAGGAAAGCTGCGCTCCAGGCGCTCTTCCGCGGCGCGGCTCCGGCAATCGCTGCCGAGACGAGCCCGACGCCCGAGCCGATCAGGAACCCGGCGCCGTTGCCGTAGGCCACGAAGGGGTACATCTCGCTCGCGCTCCGGCCCATCACCTGGGTCATGAACCCGAGGTTGCTGCGCATCGCCTCGGCCAGGCAGTCCCAGAGCGCGAAGCCCGTGCCCGCGAACAGCGCGAGCGCGCCCGCGGCGTAGCCGGCGCCGACCAGCGCGAGCCCTTCGAGAGCGCGGCGCCACGCGTGACGACCCGCGATCGCGATCGCGAGGCCGACCGCGAGGCCGACCGGGAAGGCCGAGAAGCTGAAGCAGGTCGCGACGAGGAGCGCGAGGCCCGTGAGCAGCGGCCCGCCCACGCGCGCCGCTCGCGTCGGAGTCGCTGACTCCTCGAGCGATCCGACGACCCGCGCGGCAAGCCACCACGCGGCGCTCGCGAACGAGAGGAACACGGCGTCCATCGACGTGCAGGCGAAGTCGAGCAGCGAAGGCGCGGCGAGCAGCAGCAGCGCGCCCTGGCGCGCGCGCTGCTCGTCGGTCGTTCGCGCGAGCGCGAGATACACCAGGACGATCGCCCCCCCGAAGCATGCGAGCACCGCGATCCCGGCGGGCAGCACTCCCTGTCCGAAGACCAGGCCGATCGCGTACAGGAGCGACGCATGTCCGGGCGGGAAATGCCGGCCGTGCAGCGAGAGCTGGGGCATGAGCTCGACGTAGTGCTCGAGGAACGGCCAGTATTCGCGGATCCCGAGCGCGTCGAAGTAGACGTCCTCGTTCGGATAGATCGCGAGCTGACCCCCGAGCGCGAGCGGGCCAGGCCGGAGCGCGAAGAGCGCGAGCGGAAGCGCGATCGCCGCGAGCGCGAGCGCACCGATGAAGAGCGCGCGGGACGTGCGCTCCGGACGCGCGAGACGCGCCGCGCCGCTCACGAACGCGAGCGCGGCGGCCGCGAACCACAGCACGCGCGCGGAGACGTCCGGGAGCCACGCCGCGTACACCGGAGTCAGCGCCGGCAGCTTCACGTCCCCGGCGGGAAACGGCGTCAGCACGGAGGTCTCGAGCACGAACAGGTCGAGCAGCCAGAGTCCGGCGAGCCCCAGTGCCACGCCGACACAGAGGCCGGGAGAGATGCGGCGCGCTTCTCGGGTCAGCGCGCGACCCGCGCCCCCGCGGCCTTCTGCGTGTGCGTCGCGATCGCGTCGACGAGCTTCGGGAAGAGCGGCTTGGGCAGGTCGTGGCCCATCCCCGGAATCAGCAGGAGCTCGGAGCCCGGGATCGCGGCCGCGGTGTCCTTCCCGCCTTCGACCGGCACGAGCGGATCGTCGGTGCCGTGGATGACGAGCGTCGGCGCGCGAACGCCCGCGAGCAACGGCTTGCGATTGCCGTGCGCCATGATCGCCGCGAGCTGCCGGAGCTGACCCTCGGGGTGATTCGAGCGGTCGTACATGATCGCGTTGCGCGCGCGGATCCCCGGCTCGTCGAACGGATAGCCGGGTCCGCTGATCAGCTTCCACATTTCGACCGAAGCCTCGATGCTCGCCTCGCGTCCGACGGGCGCGGGTCCGCCCAGCCGCGCGAGCAGGTCGGGCCGCGCGGGCGGCAGCGCCGGATTTCCGGTGGTCGACATGATCGAGACCAGGCTCCGCACTCTGGCGGGATGCCGGATCGCGACGGTCTGCACGATCATGCCGCCCATCGACGCCCCGACGAAGTGCGCGTCGTCGAAGCCGAGCGCGTCGCTCAGCGCGACCGCGTCGTCGGCCATGTCGTCGAGCGTGTAGGCGAGCGAAACCGGCTTGCCGCTCGCCGCCGCGGTCATGAGCGCCATGAGGTCCGGCGCGCCGTGCGAGTCGAAGTGCGTCGAGAGACCGATGTCGCGGTTGTCGAAGCGCACCACGAAGTGGCCCCGCGCCGCGAGCGACTCGCAGAAGAGCTCGTCCCAGAGCAGCATCTGGCCGCCCAGTCCCATCACCAGGATCAGCGGCTCGGCGCGCCGATCCCCGAACGTGTCGTACTCGATCCGGATTCCGTTGGCGTCGGCTTTGGGCATGCGGGCAGTGTCCGCCGCCGCGAAGGCCCCGGTCAAGCGGGCGGGGAAACACCGAGCGAAGCGCGGACACGCATCTCGATCTCGGGCAGATTGCGCTCGAGGAAGTCCCGGGCATCCGCCTGCCACGCCGCGTGCGAGTCGGCGTAGCGCATCAGCTCGCGGTACGCGACGGATGCGGGCTCGTGCTCGACGAGTCGGGCATAGAGCGCGACGGCCGAGGCCGAGCGGCGATGCCCGAGCTCGCAGTGCACGAGCACGCGCTCGCCGCGTTCGTGCGCCTGCGCGATCGCGGCCACCGCGCGCGCGAAGGCGTCGACCTGCCGCCAGCGCCCGGGCGACACCGGAATGTGCAGGTAGTGGACACCGAGCGCGCGCGCCGCGGACTCCTCCGCCTCGCGATCGCGATCCACCACGTCATCGGTGAGGTCGATGACCGTGTCGATGCGCCGTTCGCGCAGCACGACCGCGACGTCGCCTCTCGGTATCTGAGCGCTCCGGAAGAGCCAGCCGGAGCGGACCTCACTCCAGCGGCGCGGCTGCGGCGCACCGCCAAACCCGCCCATCCCGATCGCAGCCGCCAGCAGCAGAAGCGCGACTCGCGCGAGCTCTTCCTTCGTGAGGCGCACGAGAAGACCATCGGCGACGGAGGTGAACCCCCCGTGACCGGGCGGTTAGAACCCCCTCACGCCTCGCGCGCGCGCGCTAGAAGTCGCGCTCCATCACCGTGCGCCGGCCGTCGCGCTGCGCGCTGCGGATCGCGTCGTTGCAGAGCGCGCGCAGGCGGTCGGAGAGCAGCTCCATCACCGCGTCGGAGGTGCTCATGCCCGAGCGCTCGCGGACGTAGGACTTGAGCTTGGAGACGACGACCAGCACTTCGCGCGACGCGGGCGCCGCGGGCGGTCGCGTCTCGGGCGCGATCCGGCGCTGCGGCTCGCGCGCCGCGGGCGTCGGAGCCGGCGCGGCCGCCACCGTTCGCGCGCTGACGGCCTCCTCGGCCTGCTCGCGCAGCCAGGCTTCACGCGTCGGCGCGCGCCGCTCCTCGGCCCACGCCTCGCGGTGATTCATGAGCGGAAGGTGGACGTCCCAGCACGACGTCGTGCAGAACACCAGCCCGGTGCGCTTGCGGTTGCAGGTCGAGACGCTGCAGACCCAGTGGGTCTTGGTGAAGCCGATCTCCTTCTTGCAGCTGCTGCAGCGCCGCCAGAAGGTCGCGCCTGCGGTCTCACTCATCCCCCAAACCTCCCCATCTCGCCTGGAAAACGCCCGCCAGCATACTGCGACCGGCAGCGCGCCGGCAGGTGGGGCGCAGCTCGGATGGCCAGATGTGCACGGGCGCGCGATCAAGCGCCACGTGCGGCCTTCCGATACCACCCGCGACATGATCGGGATCACCATCGGCAGCTACGAGATCACCGACAGGATCGGTACGGGTGGCGTCGGCGAGGTCTACCGCGCGACCGACCCGCTGCTCGACCGGAGCGTGGCGATCAAGTTCCTGCGCCCGGGTCTCGCCGATCGCGCCGAGGTCGTGTCCCGCTTCCACGCCGAAGCGCGCACGCTCGCGCAGCTCATCCATCCGAACGTCGCCCTGCTCTACTGCCTGCTGCGCGAAGGGCCTCATCTGGGCATGGTGATGGAGTACGTCGAGGGGAAGACCTTCGCGCAGATCCTCGCCGCCTCGGGTCGCCTCGCGCCGGAGCGCGCGCTCCCGCTGGTGTATCAGGCGCTCGACGGCATCGGCCACGCGCACCAGTCGGGCATCGTGCACAGGGACATCAAGGCGTCGAACCTGATGCTCGCGAGCAGCGGCTGCGTGAAGGTGATGGACTTCGGCATCGCGCGCTGCGTAGGCACCGACCGCGCCACGCGCCACGGCCACATGGTCGGCACGATGCAGTACATGTCGCCCGAGCAGGTGCGCGGCGCCGAGACCGACGCGCGCTCCGACGTGTACTCGCTCGGCGTGCTGCTCTACGAGCTGCTCTCCGGCGAGCTTCCGTTCGACTCCGAGAACGACTACGAGCTCTGCCGCGCACAGGTCCAGGACCCGCCTCGCCCGCTCCGCGCCGTCGTTCCGCAGGTTTCCGAGGCGCTGGAGGCGGTCGTGCTGCGCGCGCTCGCAAAGCAGCCCGAGCAGCGCTTCTCGGGGGTGCGCGAGCTGCGCGACGCGCTCGAGCACGCGTCGCCGCGAGCGACGCAGCCGCGCTTCACCATCGATCGCGACGCGCCGGTGACGAGAGAGGTCGCACTCGAGGACGCCGAGCGGATCGCACTGCAATCCGCGCGTCTGTTCACGCCCCCGAGCGCCTCCCTGCCGGGGGCCGCGCTGGCACCGACCGTGCTCGAGCTCTGCGACGTCGTTCCGCCCACGCTTCTGGAGCCCGGGCGGCGCACGAGTCTGCTCGCCGCGGCCGCGTGCGCGCTCGCACTCGTCGTCGGCGTGGTCGGCATGAAGCTCGTGCGCGCCGAACCGCGCGCGGAGCCGGCGGTGATGCTGGAGGCCCACGCTCCCAGGGCGGAGCCCGAGCCGCCGGCGCCACCGGTCGTCGCGTCGACCGCCGCTTCGGAGCTCCCTGTCTCCTCCGCGCCCGCGGCCTCCGCACCGCCGGCGCCCAGACGACAAACCGCGCGCAAGCCCGTGTCCGTGGCGTCCGAGAAGAAGAGACCGCTACCCTCGGAACCGGTGGCGGCCGATCGACCGGATGCGTCGCGCGGAGAGAGCGGGTGGGTCATTCGAAGGCGCTGATTGCGCTCGCCATGGCGGTGCTCTGTGCCGCCTGCGCGAGCCTGCCCGCACCGCTCGATCGCCCGTTCCGCAAGCCGGGACAGAGGCTCGCGGACTTCCCGCAGGCGGTCTCCGACGAGTACGGCTGTGCGGCGAAGAAGCTCCCCTGGTTCAAGCTCGAGTCGCTCGAGATCTGGCCGAAGCGGCTGACGGCGGGCAGCGAGCTGGGTCACCGAATGGTGTACGTGCTGTGCACCGCGGGGCCGACCGAGGTCGTGACCGGCCGGCTCGAGACGCGCATCCTGCACCGCGGCAGCGCGGTCTTCGGCGACGCGGAGCCCAACTACGATCTGCGTCCGGGGCGCTGGGTGGTGGACGTGTTCGTGCAGGTCCCGGCCCAGGCGGTCGACGGGCTCTACGCGCTCGAGCTCGAGTTCACGAGCCCGGCGATCCGCTTCGAGAAGAACGATGCGTTCGCGGTCGAGGCCGCCCCGAAGTAGCGCAGGCCTCCGCGCTAGAGCTTTTCCGGCAGCTCGAAGCGCGCGTGCATGTGCTCGGTCCAGGTCGTGAAGAGCGCGCGCTTGGGCAGGCCCAGCCGGCGCAGCTCGTTCGCGACGGGGTGACTGCCGAGCACGAGCTCCGCGCCGCCGAACCGCATCGCGAAGCCCTGTCCGCCCATCATCGCGCGCGTGCGGTGAGCCACGCCGTGAAGGTACGTGTACGAGACGAGCTCGCGATCCGGCATCACCCCGTTCCCGCCGCACGGAAACGAGATCGTGAACGCGTGCACGCCGTCGACCGCGAGCCTGCAGCTCATGCGGTCGCCGCGCGCCTCGATCGCGATCTCCTCGACCGTCTTGGGGAAGCCCCAGATGGTCTTGCCGGCCTCGCAGGTGAAGCTCTGGTTCACCGGAAGACGGTGGATGTAGGTGCCGAGCCTTCCCTGCAGGAACTCGGCGAGCGTGCCGACGATCGGCCAGCCGCGCGGCGCGCCGCCCGGCCGAACGAAGAGCCCGATCGACACCTCGTCGTAGTCGCCGAGGTCGTTGTCGCGGTAGTCGATCGCGGCGATGGAGAGCAGCGCCTGACCCGGGAGCAGCTCCGCGACCTCGAGCGCGCCGTCCGGGATCAGGCCGCGCGCGGCGGCGCTCGGGACGAGAAACGCGGCCGACGCATTGGTGGCGTCGCGCACCTCGACCGGCAGGGTCACCGTGCGGCCCTGGATCTCGAAGCTGCGCTTCGCCCCCGAGGTCAGCCGGCGCGATCCTGCGCGGTGTCGTGACCGTTCGCACTGACCAGGGTCGGGCGGGCGAAGGCCAGTGACATCAGCTCGCGGAACGAGCCGTCGATCGCCGCCACGAACTCGCGCAGATCGGGAACGAGATCGTAGTCGGCGTTGAAGCCCCAGCAGAGCTTCCCGTTGTAGCTCATGAGCGCGATGCCGAGGCCGAGCCGGTCGGTGAGCGGCACGTGCGGGAAGCACTCGAGCATCTCCGCGCCGAGCATGTACATCGGCGCCTGCGGCCCGGGCACGTTCGTCACGACCAGGTTGAAGGGCAGGAGCCGCGTCATGTTGCGCGCGCCGAGCGCGAGCAGGGTCGACGGCGTGTACTCGGCGGCCTGCATCAGCGACTCCGCGCCGACCGCGCTCTTGGATTCCTTGAGCCGCGTCGTGCGCTCGGTGATGCGCTCGAGCTGCACGCGCCGATCGGCCTCGCCGACCGGCAGCGGCACGATCCACGCCGAGACGCGGTTGCCGAGCTGTCCGTGCTCGTTCTCGCTGCGCACCGACACGGGCGCCATCACGCGGAAGTCGAGCTTGTCGGGATTCACGTGGCGCGCGCGCAGGAAGCTCCGCACCGCGCCCGTCACGATCGTGAGCACGATGTCGTTCAACGATCCGCCGAGCGCCTTCCGCAGCTTCTTGATGTCGCCCAGGTCCATCGTCATCCAGTCGAAGCGGCGGTGCGGCCCGATCTCGCGGTTGAACGGGGTCTCCGACGGCAGGCGCAGGCTCCCGCCCATCGCTTCGGTGAGCGCGCGAATGCGCGTCATCACGTCGAAGCGCACGCCCTCTGCCGTGCCGAGCGCGCTCACCGCGCCACGCAGGATGTCGAGCGGCAGGCGCGCGCGGCGCAGGAACTCGTGCCGCATCAGCTCGAGACCCGAAGGTGCGGGCCGCGGCACCCAGCTCGGCTCGTCCGGGATTTCAGCCTCGGGCTCGGGCGCCATCAGCACGCGCATGATGTCGACGCCCGACGCGCCGTCGATCATGCAGTGGTGCGTCTTCGAGATGATCGCGAAGCGGTCGTCCTCGAGGCCCTCGACGATCCACATCTCCCACAGCGGCCGGCTGCGGTCGAGATGCTGCTGCATGATGCGCGCGGACAGGCGCTTGAGCTGCTCCTCGCTGCCCGGGCGCGGCAATGCCGTGTGCCGCAAGTGGAAATCGAGGCTGAAGTTCTCGTCGTCGACCCAGACCGGGTGATTCTCGAACGGGATCCACGCGAGCTTCTGGCGATAGCGCGGGATGCGGTGCAGGAGCGACGCGAGCAGCTTGCGGATGCGCGCGGCGTCGACCCCTCCTCCCTCGGTGCGCAGCGGCCCGATCTTGTGGATCTGCGTCGACGCCACGTGCATGTAGGACGTGGGCTTCTCGAGCATCAGGAACGAGTTGTCCAGCGCGGTCAGCCTGTCGTAGGCGTAGCGGGGCATGGGGGGTCCCTCACTTCTCTCTTGTCGTCGGCCCCTCGATTAGTCGGCATGCGGGGGCTTGTCAATGAGGATCGCCCGTCTAGGCGTTCGGCGACGATTCCTCGAGCCTGTCGAGCAGCAGACGCGCGGCGCGCGCCTCGTAGTGGTGCAGCTCGAGCGGACGCAGCAGCGAGATCGCCTGTCGCGCACGGGCGACCTTCACGTCCTCCTGACCGCGCGCGCGCGCGACCTCCGCCAGGCCCAGATGCGCGCGGCCCTGCACCGAGCGCAGCCCCACCCCGGTGGCGCGAACGAGTGCGTCGCCGAACCAGCGCTCGGCCGCGCCGAGCTCTTCCGGCCCGGCGCGCAGGCTCACGAGACCCAGCACCAGGGCCGCCTTCGCCTCGCGCAAACGCCCGCCAGCACGCGCCACGCGCGCCTCCGCGAGGCGCCGCGCGCGCGTGATCTCGCCGTTCTCGAGCAGCGCCTCGACGATCCACTCGAAGCCGGAGCCGAGGTCGCCGCTCGACAGCAGCCCCTTCTCGAGCCGGTCGAGCTCGGCCGTGCTGACCCCCGGCTTGCCGAGCTGCGCGCGGGAGAGCAGCAGGGTCGCCGTGGAGCCGCGAAGCGCGGCCAGATTCTCGATCGCGATCGCGATCGGCAGGGCGATGTTCGCCCAGCGCTCGGCCTCGGAATATTCGCCGCGCTGGAAGCAGAGCGACGCGAGCATCGCCGCGGAGGCGGTCTTCACGGTCCGGTTGCCCGCCCGTTCGGCGCGCTCGTACGACTCGAGCAGCCACGGTCTGGCCTCGGCGTAGCCGTCGCTGTCGAGCAGGATGCGGCCGCGGAAGAAGCGCGCGCCCATGTACGCATCGCTGTTGCGCTCGGCGTCGCCGGAGCGCTCCAGGCTCTCGAGCAGCTCGTCGATCAGCCGCCGCGATTCCTCCAGGCGGCCGTCGAGCACGTAGCCGTAGATCAGCCCGCGCATCGCGCGGAAGGTCGCGATCAGCGAGCCGGAGCGGCGCGCGATCTCGACCGCCTGCTCGACCATCCGGAGTCCCTCGGCGAACCCGTCTTCCGGGCCGTTCAAGGTGATGAGTCCGTACGAGGCCAGCAGGTTGGAGTGCCGCTCGAGATCGCCGATCTGCTCCGCCAGCTCGAGGCCACGAAGCGCCGCGCGCTGATCGGACTCGGTCTCCGAGTCGCCGTAGATCGCGGCGGCGTTGCAGATCCCGACCGCCGCCTCCAGCGCGGCGCGCTGCAGCGCCGGCGTCGGCTCGCGCGTCTCGTCGAGCGCTGCGTCCGCCAGCCGCCACGCTTCGCGGAAGAGCCGGATGGCGTCGCCGTAGGACGGCAGGTTCTGCGCCTCGCGCGCCGCGGAGAGCAGCGCCGCGATCCCTCGCGCGCGATCGTCGCCGCGCGCGAGGTGGTGCGCGGTGAGCGCGAGCCGGCCGCGCCCGTCACCGCCCTGTGTCGGATCCGCGCCCTCCGTCTCGAGCACGCGCGCGATCCGATCGTGGAGCAGGCGCCGCTCGCGCAGCAGCAGGCCCTCGTAGGCGACCTCCTGCGTCAGGCTCTCGCCGAAGCGGAACTCGTCGTTCGCCATCCCGCCGTTGCGGTGCAGCACGCCGCGCCGCTCGAGCTCGCCGAGCTCCGTCTCGACGTCGATCGGCTCGCCCTCGAGCAGCGCCTCGACGTGCGCGCGCCGGAACTGGCGACCCAGCACCGATGCGACCTGCGCGACCCGCTTCGCGGCCGGCCGCAGCCGGTCGATCCGCGCGCCGAGCACCTCGCCGATCGTGTCCGGGATGCGGATCTCGTCGGAGCGGCGCGTGACGACCACGCGCCCGTCGCGCGCGACCAGGGTGCCGTCCTCGACGAGCGTGCGGGTCAGCTCCTCGAGATAGAACGGATTGCCGTCGGCCTTGCGCAGGATCCGTTCCTCGATGTCGCGCGGCACCGCGCCACCCGCGCGCGCGCGCACGATCTCGGCGGAGTCTGCGGCGTTGAGCGGGCGCAGCCGAAGCTGCGTGAAGGCCGCGTTCGACTGCCAGTTCGGCCGGTGGTCGGGCCGATGCGTGGTCACGATCATCACGCGCGCGCTGTCCGTGCGCGCGACCGCCTGCTCGAGGATCTCGCGCGACGCGTCGTCGAGCCAGTGCAGGTCCTCGATGATCATCACCACCGGCACGCGCCGCGCGGTGTGCTCGATCAGCCGCGCCACCGCGTCGAAGCCACGGTGCTTCGCGGGCGAGTCCTCTTCGGGGGGCGGCTTCGCCTCGCCGGGAAGCGAGAGCATCCAGCACAGGTCCTCGTAGCCCGAGTCGAGCGCGCCGCCGAGCTCGCGCAGCCGCTTGTCGATCTTCTCGCAGGCGGAGTGCTCCTCGTCGCTCGGCCGGATGTCGAACCATCGCTTCAGCATCGAAACCCACGGCGCGTAAGGAATGGAGCGCGTGATCGAGGAGCAGCGCGTCTCGAGCAGCTCGAGCTCGCGGCCGGCGAGGCGCTTCTTGAACTCGTGCACGAGCCGCGACTTGCCGATGCCCGCGTCGCCGACGATGGAGACGACCTGGGCGAGGCCGGTGTCGAGCTGGTCGAAGCACGCCGTGAGCTGCGCGAGCTCCGCGCCGTGACCGACGAACGGCGTCAGCTCCCCGCGCTCGCCGCCGAAGACCTGCGCGCGTTCGGAGACGCCGAGCACCTGGTGCGCGGTGACCGGCTCGCTCTTTCCCTTCACGTCGAACGGGCCGAGCGGCAGCGTGCGGAACGCGCCGCGCAGCAGCGCGTGCGTCGCCTCCGAGATCACGATCGCGCCGGGCTCGGCCAGCGCCTGGAGCCGCGCCGCGAGGTTCGTCGTGTCGCCGATCGCGGTGTAGTCCATCTTCAGGTCGTTGCCGACCGTCCCTGCCACGACGATCCCCGTGTGGATGCCGATGCGCGCGTGCAGCGCCACACCGCCTTCGGCGACGAGCCGGGTCGAGAGCTCGCCGAGCGCGCTCTGGATCGCGAGCGCCGCGCGCACCGCGCGCTCGGGCGCGTCCTCGTGCGCGATCGGCGCGCCGAAGAGCGCCATCAGACCGTCGCCCGCGAGCTGGTTCACGATCCCCTCGAAGCGGTAGATCTCCTTGAACACGAGCTCGAGATAGCGATCGAGCAGCTCGCGGTAGAGCTCGGGATCGAGGTGCTCCGCGATCGCGGTCGAGCCGACCAGATCGCAGAAGAAGACCGTCGCTCGCTTGCGCTCGCCCGCGATCGCGCCCGCCGAGCGGATGCGTTTCGCCAGGGTCTCCGGAATGTGACGTGCGAGCCGCGCGAGGCGCGGATCGGGTGGCGACGGCGTCACGACCGGAATGGCGACGGCCAGCGGCGACGGCGGCGGAGACTCGCCGAGCACGTGCCCGCAGTCCGGGCAGAAGCGCCAGCCGGGCTCGAGCCGCGCGCCGCACGACGGGCACGCGGCCGGCGCCGACGCACCGCAGGCGTGACAGAACCGCTTTCCGGGCAGGAGCTCCGTCCCGCATTGTGCGCAGCGCATGGGTCCACCTTCGGCCGGGCCACCGGACGCGTCAAGCAGCGTCTTTGGGTACGATGGCAGGTGACGTGAAGCTGGTTACCTGGAACGTGAACTCGATCCGCCAGCGCCTCGAGCGGCTGGTGGCGCTGCTCTCGCGCCACGCGCCCGACGTCGTCTGCTTGCAGGAGACGAAGACCCTGGACGGCGACTTTCCTTCCGAGGCGCTGCGCGCGGCCGGCTACGCGAGCATCTCCTCCGGCCAGAAGTCCTACAACGGGGTGGCGATCCTGGCCAAGGCGGAGCTGTCCGACGTCGCGTACGGATTTCGGGACGGCGGCAACGACGAGCAGGCCCGGCTGATCGCGGCCACGATCGACGACGTCCGCGTGATCTGCGCCTACGTGCCGAACGGCCAGAGCGTCGGCTCGGAGAAGTACGCCTACAAGCTCGAGTGGCTCGAGCGCCTGCGGAAGCTCCTCGATCGCGAATGCGACGCCACGCGTCCGCTCGCGCTGGTCGGCGACTTCAACGTCGCGCCGACGGACGCGGACGTGCACGACCCCGAGGCCTGGCGCGGACAGGTGCTCGTGAGCGAGCCGGAGCGCGCGGCCCTGCGGCACGTGCTCGACTACGGTCTCGTCGACGCCTTCCGCGAGCGGTACCCCGACAAGGTCGCGTTCACCTGGTGGGACTACCGCCAGCTCGGGTTTCCCAAGAACCACGGGCTGCGCATCGACTACATGCTGCTGACGCGGCCGCTGGCCGCGCGTTTGGAGGACATCGTGATCGATCGCGAAGAGCGTAAGGGCAAGGGCGCGAGCGACCATGCGCCGGTCGTGGCGGTGCTGCGATGAGCGCGCGCTTCGCGACCGCCGCTGCGCTCGGCCTGGCGGCAGTCGGGCTCGCGTGCGCAAAGGCCCAAGACCCGATCGTCGACTGCACGCCTTCGGACGACGCGCGCCCGATCTGCGGCTTCCAGAACCCCGAGGACCTGGCGCAGCTCCCCGCGAGCGGCGCGCTCGTGATCAGCCAGATGGGCCGGATGGACGGCTCGAAGTCCGGCAGCCTCGTCTTCTTCGACCTCGCGAGCGACGCGATCTCGCCCGCCTTCGGTGGAGACTCCGCCGAGAACATCGCCGTCACGCCAGGCTGGGGCGATCCCGCCTGCCCCGGATCGCCCGGCGCGAAGTTCAGCCCTCACGGTCTGGCGCTCGCGCGCCGCCCCGACGGCGCGCTGGCGCTCTACGTCGTGAATCACGGCGGACGCGAATCGATCGAGCTCTTCGAAGTCACTGACTCGTCGCCGAAACCCTCGCTCGCGTGGCGCGGCTGCGCGGTGCCTCCCGAGGGATCGTTCCTGAACGACGTGGCGGCGCTTCCCGACGGGGGCTTCGTCACGACCCACATGTTCCCGAAGGGCAGCACGCTGTGGCCCGTCGTGAAAGCCATGCTCGGCTTCTCGACGGGCTGGGTGCTCGAATGGCATCCCGAGACGGGCTTCCAGAAGGTGCCCAACAGCGACGGCGGCATGCCGAACGGGATCGAGGCGTCGCCCGACGGCGAGTCGCTCTACGTCGATCTCTATCTGGCCAACGAGGTGCGCAAGATCTCCCGGCGCACCGGCGAGACGCTCGCGACGGTCGAGATCGCGAGCCCCGACAACGTGCTGTGGAGTCCCGACGGAAGCCTGCTGGTCGCCTCGCACAACGCGCCGATCAACGAGGTGATGGCGTGCGGCGAGCTCGAGCACGGGAGCTGCCCGTTCCACTACTCGATCGTGCTGCTCGATCCGGAGACGCTCGCGCCGAAGGCGCTGTACGAGAACTCGGGACCGCCCATGGGCGCGGGCACCGCGGCGCTGCGGATCGGCGACGAGCTCGTGATCGGCACGTTCGCGGGGGACCGGATCGTGCGCGCGAAGATCGCGCAGTAGCGCTCGGGCTCAGCCGCCGTCGGCGCGCAGCGGAGCGGGCTTTCCGAACAGCCAGCCCTGCCCGAAGGGGATGCCCATCTGGCCGAGCGTCCGCAGCTCTTCGAGCGTGTCGAGACCCTCGCCGATGATGCGCGAGTTCATGTCGCGCGCGATCGCCTGGAACGCGCGCACCATGTTCTGGCGCGCGGAGTCCTGGTCGATGCCGCGCACGAACGCGCGATCGACCTTGATGAACTCCGGCGCGAGCTCGAGCACCGCCTCGAGGCTCGCGTAGCCCGCGCCCGTGTCGTCGAGCGCGAACTGGAAGCCGAGCTTGCCGTAGTTGTCGCGCGCCTCGCGGAAGATCTCGTAGTTCTCGATCGATTCCTGCTCCGAGATCTCGAAGACCACCTCGGCGGGCGATAGGCCGCAGCGGTCGAGCGTGCGCGTGAGCGCGTCGGGCTGGAAGCTCGGATCGTGGATCGCGGTCGGGCGGATGTTCATGAAGAGCTTCGCGCCCTCGGGGAAGTCGATCGCGCCCGCGACCGCCGCGCGCCGGCACTGGCAGTCGAGCTCGAACAGGAGCCCCTCTTCGGCGGCGATGCCGAAGAGCTCCGCGGGCGACGTGAACGCGCTGCCTTCGGGTCCGCGCACGAGCGCCTCGTAGCCAAAGACCGTGAGTGACTTCGCGTCGACGACCGGCTCGTAGACCGAGCGGAGCTTCCCCTGGACCAGGAGATCGAGGAAGTCGCGGCGGCTCGCGCGGCGCGCGATCTGCGCGTTCAGGCGCGCGTCTTCGCGGGCCTCGTCCATGCCGAGCCGGACCTGCGAGAGCGTGGAGACGATCGGATTGCGCTGCACGAACGCGCGCCCGATCGGCAGCGGCGGGAGCTTGCGGAGATACGGATACGCGACGCGCTGCGCGTTTCGCGCCATGCGCTCGCGCACCGCGCGCTCGAGCGCGGGCAGACCCTTCGCGTGGAAGTCGACGTCGCGCGGCTCGCGCGCGATGAAGCACAGCACCTCGCCGCGTCCCGCCTCTCCGCGCGCGGTGGGCTCGCGCCGGCCGAGCACGTCGATGCACGCCCCGGCGACGATCTCGGCGACGATCGCGAGCGCCCCCGCGTGCGCGTCCTCGCCGTAGCTGCGCTCGACCTCATCGAGCGCCGAGCAGTCGACGTAGACCACCCCGAGCGCCCCCTGACGGGCGAACTCGGCGCAGATCTCGGCGTATAGCTCCGCGACTGGCGCCAAGGGACTCCTCTGGCTTCCGCTCTCGTTCATCGTGCATCTCGCCTCGAACGGCCACCTCACGAATCGGCAGGACGGGCGAGGGCGTTGAGGCGGCAGGCGGTCCCTCGGAGGATCGAACCTAGAGCCCCTCGATGCGGCCGTACGCGCGCAGGCTCTGCAGCGTCTTGCGCGTGAGCTCGCCGCGCCATTCGCGCCGCGCGACCTCCCATGCCTCGGGGTAGGTGCCGAACCACGACCAGTTCGGCTCCCAGCCTCCGTCACTCGACTGCTGCTCGATCTCCCAGTCGAGATTGCGGTCCACGAGCTCGCGGAGTGTCTCGGCCAGCGACGACTCGGGCGTCGGCGCGAGCTTGAGCGGCTTCGCCACATAGGTCGTCCACGTGGCCGGGTCACGGCTGACGTTGGCGAGCGCGAGCTTGCGCACCACCGCCTGCACGACCGCGTCGTCGACGGTCGATGCGCAATAGAGGCCGTCCCCGCCGAGCTCGCCTGCCAGGGTCCCCACGTGCCTGCGGAAGGCGACGCCGCAATCGGTCACGAGCTTCGCGGGTACGAGCGCGCGCCAGTGCTGCAGGTGCGAGAGCAGCCGCGCGCCCGGCACGAGGAACGGGTCGGACACTCCGCCCGGACGGTGGTGCTCGTGGCTCCACCACGGCGCGTGCGGGTGGAGGTCCACCGCCGCTGGCACCGCGCGCCAGCCCGGCAGTGCCGGGTCGAACGCCGCGACGACCCATTCGAGGGCGGACCGCAGCGCGGGGACGGTCGCGTCCGCGCCGATCTCGCGCAGGACGTCGAGCCCGGTCAGGGTCGCGATCGAGGACGAGGCGGGAAGCCGCACGTCCGGCTCGAGCGCGTGGCCGAAGCCGCCGTCCGGATTCTGGAAGGCGGCGAGCGCGTCGAGCACCGCGCCGCGCGCGCCGCCCTCGAACTCGAAGGCGAACAGCGCCCGCTCGAGCGGTCGCGCGTGGCCGTGGATGAAGTCCCGTGCGAGCCGGTAGGCGGGAGCGGCGAGCTTTTTCATGGCTCGACGCTAACGGCGCTCCCCGCGGCACGGCTTGGAAAAATCCGACGCGGGGCGTCGCCCGCGAACGCGCGGAAGTCGCGCACCAGGTGCGCCTGATCGAAGTAGCCCCGCGAGAGCGCGACCTCGACCGCCGCGCCTCCCCTCTCGAGCGCGCGCCAGGCCGCCCGGAACCGCGCGATCCGCGCAAAGGCCTTCGGGCCGATGCCGACCTGCGCGCGAAACGACCGCTCGAGCCGCCGCTCACCGACGCCGAGCTCGCGGGCGAGCTTGACGATCCGAATCCGCCCCGCCACGCGCTCGATGCGCGCGACGGCCGCGCGCGCCAGGCGCTCGGCATCCGGTGCGACCGCCGGAAGCCTGGCGAGGAGCTCCGCCTCGAGCAGGGCTCCGCGCGCACCGAGGTCTCGCGGCTCGACCAAGCGCGCCGCGCACTCCATTCCGAGGATCTCGCGCACCGGCACCGCGCGATCCGTGAGTGAATCAGCACTCACGTTCAACAGGGCGGCAGCACCGCCCGGCCGGAAGCTCACCGCGACGTTCGCGACCGCGCACTCGCTTCGCGCCCAGAGCGCCGCCGTCTTCACGCCGAACACGTCCGCGCGCCCGCTTCCCGAGAGCGCCACGGACGTCAGCAGGTCGATGCGTCCGTCGGGGACGACCCGGATCGGCGCGGACGGCTCACCCGCCGGATCCGTCGAGAACGAGATCCGCTCGACGTATTCCTCGAGTCGCGGATCGGGCGCGCGTTCCCAGTACGCCATCGATTCGATTGTGACACGAGCGCGGAGGTCGCGACGATTTCGTGACGAAGCGCACGATGTGATTATCGACCGCGGGTTATTCGTCAGACTCTCCGAAGGGGAGAGAACATGGACGTACAGACGCTGCAGTTCACGGATCGGGACGAGCTCGCGAAGGCGTTCGAGCGCATCGCCGGTGATGCACGCATCGAGCTCTGCGTCGCGGATCCCTCGCGCCTGCTCCTGCGCTACGCGCTCGGCCTGCCGCCGGTCGCCGACGCTAGCGGTAGACGATCACTCCACGGGCGTTCACGCCCTTCTCGAGATCCTGGATCGCCCGCGGAGCATCCTCGATCGAGTACGTGGCGCTGACCATGTCGTCGAGGTTGAGCTTCCCGCTGGTGTAGAGTTCGAGCAGCATCGGGAAATCGGATCGGAAGTTCGTGTCTCCGTAGAAGCTGCCCTTGATCGTCTTGCCCTCCATCGAGAGCATGAGCGCGTTGAAGGGCACCTGCTCGGTGAGCTTGCCCACGCCGACGATGGTCGTCGTCGCCCCGCGGCGGCCCGCAGCGTGCGCCTCCATCATGAGCTGCGGGATGCCCACCGCTTCGAACGTGAAGTCCGGACCGAGGCCGCCGGTGAACTCCTTGCACTTCATCACCGAGCTCTCCTTCGCGCCGTTCACGGTGTGGGTCGCACCGAAGTGTCGCGCCATCTCGAGCTTGTTCTCCGCCACGTCGACCGCGATGATCTTCGCGGCGCCCGCGAGCCGCGCGCCCTGGATGATCGAGAGGCCGACGCCTCCGCAGCCGAAGACCGCGACCGATGAGCCCGGCGTGACGCCGGCGGTGTTGATCGCCGCACCGACGCCCGTCATCACGCCGCAGCCGACCAGCGCCGCCTTGTCGAGCGGGATCGATTTGTCGATCACGCAGGCGCTGATCGCCGGCACGATCACCTCCTCGGCCATGCAGCCGAGGAATTGCATCACGCCGAGGTCGGCGCCCGTCTTGTCGTGCATGCGCGCGGTGCCGTCGAGCATGCGCCCGTGCGGCGCACCGACGGTGCAGAACTGCGGCTGCTTGTTCTTGCAGAAGGTGCAGACGCCGCACGCGGGCGCGAACGACAGCACCACGTGATCGCCGATCGCGAAGCCCGTGACGCCCGCGCCGATCTCCGAGACGATGCCCGCGCCCTCGTGGCCGAGCACCATCGGCTTGCCGAGCGGCAGCGTCCCGTTGATCACCGACAGGTCCGAGTGGCAGACGCCGGTCGCGCCCATCTTCACGCGCAGCTCGCCCGCCTTGGGCGGATCGAGCGTCACGTCCTCGACCGCGTACTGGTTCATCTCCCGGGTGACGAGCGCCTTCATCGCGTTTTCTCCTCGCGGGCTGCGCCGCGTCGAGCCGCTCTTATACGGGTCCGCAGGTGTCGACTCAAGCGGAGGGTCGGCGTCGGGGCAGGCCCTAGTTGATAGTGATTATCACCTTTCAGCTAGGATCCCGCCCGATGAAGATCCTGCTGCCGATTCTCGTTGGCCTGTTCAGCCTGACCGCCGCGTTCGCGAATGCCCAGGACGACCCGGCCGAGGTCGCGATCGGCGAGCGCCTCTTCCTCGAGACGCGCTTTGCCGAGTTCTTCGCGCGAAACAGCCAGGGCGACGTGAACCGGCCGCTCGCGGCCGGCGATCCGACCGTCGAGACGACCGACACGCCGGACGGCCCGCTGGCGGGACCGTTCGCCGGGCTCTCGATCAACTGCCGCTCGTGCCACCTGGTCGACGAGCAGCTCGCGCTCGACTCCCAGGGCCTGCCGGTCTTCGACGAGGGCGGCATCCGCACGTATGCGGACTTCGCCCGGCGCAGCCCGGTGCCCGAGCGCGAGGACGGCGCGACGCGCACGCCGCGGAACTCGCCCGCGCTCGTGAACGCCTCGCTCGCGCGCAGGGCGGGAGTCACCTTCCACTTCGACGGCGAGTTCCCGACCCTCGCGACCCTGGTGCGCGAGACCCTGACCGGGCGCAACTACGGCTGGCTGCCCAGCGAGCGCAAGCAGGCGGTCGCGCAGATCGTGCGCGTGGTGCGAAAGGACGACGGCAGCGGCGAGCTCGCCCACGAGTTCGGCGGGCCCTACGCGCGGGTGCTGCGCGGGACCGACGAGCGCATCCCCGAGGAGCTGCGGCTGCCGAAGCACCTGCGCATCGACGTGGTCAAGGCGAGCGACGACAAGATCCTGCGCGCGGTCGCGAAGCTGATCGCGATCTACGTCGAGCAGCTCGAGTTCGCGACCGACGACTCGGGCGCTTTCACGGGCTCACCGTTCGACCTGTTCCTGCTGCGGAACGCGCTACCGCGTCAGCCGAAGAAGGGCGAGACCGCCCTCGCCTACTCGCGGCGCCTCTCCGCGGCGCTCGACGACGTGCCGTCACCGCGCTTCGTCAGCGACGTCGACGGCCCGTACGGCTTGCACGACCAGGCGTTCGAGTTCGGCCCCGACGAGCTCGCGGGTCTGCGCATCTTCCTGCGCGAGCCGGAGGCCGACGATCCGCCGGACGCGACGGGCGTCGGCAACTGCGTGGCGTGTCATCCCGCGCCGTTCTTCACCGACTTCCTGCTGCACAACACGGGGGTCTCGCAGGTCGAGTACGACGGGGTGCACGGCGGCGGCGCGTTCGCCGCGCTGGAGATCCCCACCGAGGCCGAGCGCATGCAGGACCCGGAGGCGTTCCTGCCCGCGACCGCGAAGCACCCGAGCGGCACCGGTCGCTTCCGCGCCGCCGCGGTTCCCGGACAACCGGAGCTCACCGATCTCGGCGTCTGGAACGTGCTCGGGAACAAGGACTTCAAGGACGCGCAGAGCCGCGTGAGGAAGCTGCTTGCGAAGTCGCTCACCACGAAGGTCGCGAGGAAGCAGCTGCTCGACGCCTCGATCGCGCGCTTCAAGACCCCCGGCCTGCGCGACCTGGGCCACTCCGGGCCGTACATGCACAACGGCGAGTTCGACACGCTCGACTCGGTCGTCGACCTGTACGTGACGACGTCGGCGCTCCAGCGCGCGGGCGAGCTGCGGAACGGCGCATCCCAGCTGGCCGACATCCGCGTCGCGTCCGGGGACGTCCCCCTGCTCGCCGCGTTCCTCCGCTCGCTCAACGAGGACTACGACTAGGCGATGTGCTGAAATGGCGGCCATGGACAAGAAAGCCGCCGACGAGCTCCTCACCCAGACGCGCTCCGTGCGCAAACGCCTCGACCTCTCGCGGCCCGTTCCGCCCGAGCTGATCGCGGAGTGCATCGAGATCGCGCTGCAGGCGCCGACCGGCTCGAACGCGCAGGGCTGGCACTTCGTCGTCGTGACCGATGCCGCCAAGCGCGCCGAGATCGCCCGCTACTACAAGGAGACGCTGGCGGGCTACATGAAGATGCAGGAGGCCGGCGGACCGCGTTGGACCGCGCCGGGCGATCCGCGCAAGGCGCAAGAAGCGCGCGTGCGCGAGTCGGCGCTCTACCTCGCTGAGCACATGCACGAGGTGCCAGTGCACGTGATCCCGTGCGTCGAAGGCCGTGTGGAGAACGCGGGCGTGATGGCGCAGGCCAGCATCTACGGCTCGATCCTGCCGGCGGCCTGGTCGTTCATGCTCGCCGCACGCGCGCGCGGGCTCGGCATGGCCTGGACGACCCTGCACCTCGCGCACGAAGCCGCGATCTCGAAGCTCCTCGACATCCCGGCCACGGTGACGCAGACCGCCCTGCTCCCCGTCGCGTACTTCAAGGGCAAGGACTTCAAGCAGGCCACGCGCCTGCCCGCGCGCGAGCTGACGAGCTGGAACAGCTGGGGGACGCGGCGCTAGCTGAGCAGCGACCGCCTGCGAACCGTACAGCCGCGGTCCTGAACGGCCCGTAGCGCACGCGCGGGATTGGCACGTCGCTTGCGTCCCCGACGCTCGCGAGGGCGCGCGTGCACGTACACACGCTCGAGTTCACGGACCGCAATCGGCTGTCATCGGCGTTCGAGCGGATCGTCTCGGACGAGCACGTCGAGGATTGCCTGGTCGAGACGGAGCGGCTGTGCATCCGCTTCGTCGCGGTCCCCGAGCGCGCGGCAGCCCTGATCGAGCGAATCTACCTGGACGGCGGGCTGCGTTTCGCGCAGTGCCACACCGCTCGTTCGCTAACGCCCTGAGAGCTCGAAGTAGAGGTGGAGCGCCGAGCGCACCGCCTTGCGGAAATCGCCCACGTTCAGGCTCTCGTTCTCCCCGTGCGCGTTGCAGATCGGGTCCTCGAGGCCGAGCAGGAGGGCCGGCACGCCGCCGAGCACCTCGGCAAACGGGCCGACGAACGGGATCGACCCGCCGCAGCCGATGAACGCGGGCTCGCAGCCGAATCCCGCTGAGAGCGCGCGGCGCGCGGCGTCGAACGCCGAACCGGAGGGCGCGGTTTCCCAGCCGCCGGCCGCGCTCTCGAGCGTGACTTCGACCTCGACACCGTTTGGTGGATCCCGGCGGAGCGCGTCCGTCAAGAGGCGTGCAGCGCGCTGCGCGTCCTGACTCGGCGCGAGTCGCAGGCCGACGCGCGCCTGCGCCTCCTCCATCAGCCGGTTCGCGGAGCCGGCGAGCGGCACGCCTTCGAGCGCGGTGAAGGCCAGGCTCGGGCGCAGCCAGAGCCGTTCGTAGGGCGAGAACTCCAGCTCGCCCGCGAGCTCGCCGCTCGTGACGAGCCCCGCCTGCTCGCGGAACGCGCGCTCGTCGAACGGCAGCCGCGCGAGCCGCGCGCGTTCGTCGGCCGCGAGCGGCCGCACGTCGTCGTAGATGCCCGGGATCTGGATCACGCCGCGGTCGTCGACGAGCCGCGCGAGCAGCCGCACCAGCGCGCTCGCGGAGTCGGCCACCGGTCCGCCCCACATGCCGCTGTGCAGCGGGTGGTCGAGCGCGCGCACGCGCACGTCGACGACGACCAGTCCGCGCAGGCTGGTCGTGACCGACGGCAGGCCCGCGTCGAGATTCGCGGTGTCGGAGAGAACGATCACGTCGGCCACGAGCCGCTCTCGGTGCGCCCGCAGGAACGCCTCGAGGTGCGGCGAGCCGATCTCCTCCTCGCCCTCGACCAGGAGCTTCACGTTCACGGGAGGTGTGCCGTGCGCGTCGAAGCAGGCGCGCAGCGCCGCCAGGTGCACCATCAGCCCCGCCTTGTCGTCGACGACGCCGCGGCCGTAGAGCCGTCCGTCGGCGCGCAGGGTCGGCTCGAACGCCGGCGTCGCCCACTTCTCGGGCCGGCCCGGTGGCTGCACGTCGTGGTGCGCGT
>Ga0210377_10001323_pt1 | contig 22610 bp, 26 predicted proteins | sample PLM4_65_b1redo_FD_155480 | JGI IMG/M metagenome (GOLD analysis project Ga0210377, IMG submission 155480) | Groundwater sediment microbial communities from an aquifer in East River, Colorado, USA - PLM4_65_b1 redo | ecosystem: Environmental > Terrestrial > Soil > Riparian zone | place: USA: East...
TAAGGCTGCAGCGCCTTGCGCACATAATAGTGCTCGGAGAGCAGCGGCTGGGCCTCATCGCGCGTATCGGCGAGGCCAACGTGCGGACGGCGCGCCGTGTCGTCCCACAGCCAGACGCCGCCGGCGGACCCCGACCCGGCGATCCGGAACCGCGCAACGCGATTGAGGGCGGCGGCCGGAATGCCGAACAGCGCCTCTGCGGTCGTCGAACCGGTGGCGAACGTCAGGCGGGTTGAAGCGATGGAAGCGCCCTCCGCCGTCTCGGCAATAATGTCGGCGGTCGCCTCGGGTATGGTTTGAGCGCGAACCACCACAACGCGCGCGCCCTCGGCAGAGGAATCCGCCGAAGTAATCGCGAAGGCGCTCTTGGGCCGCGTCACCCGCACTTCGGTGGGAGCCTTGGCGGCGAGCCCGCGGGCGAACTGCGCTGCGGTGTCATGATCGAAACCATCGCTCGCCCAGACGATACGGCCTGGCTTGAGCTTGGTCTCGTCGAGCTTCTTCAGCGCCGCCGCACGATCCGGCAGCCACGGGGCCGGACGTGCGTTGCGCAGCAGCTGGCGCGCCGATTCAGCATCCAGCGCCTCGGAAGGATCGCGCGTCACTTCGCGCGGCGCGGTAAAGATGACATGAAGCGGCCCGCTCGACTGCGAGGCGTCGTCGATTGCGGATGTCGCTGTGCGGGTAAGGTCGCGCCAGCGTTCGGCGCTGGTCCAGCCATCGTCCACCACGATCAGCGTGCCGCCGCTCGCGTTCACATGCTGGTTCGGCGCCCAGGTCGGACGCGCGAAGCCCAGGATCGCCAGCCCCAGCGCAATCATGCGCAACAGCAGCAGCCACCATGGAGTACGCGCCGGCGTTTCCTCTTCCGGCTTGAGATCGTCGAGCAAGGCTAGTGAGGGGAGAGCAAAGCGCTTCGGCTCGGGCGGGGTGGCGCGCAGCAGCAGCCAGAGGATCGGCAGGGCAATCAGGCCGATCAGGGCCCAGGGCTGAAGGAAGAGGAACGGCCCAAGGCTCACGCAGCGGCTCCGCTTGTCGTGAATCCGTAGGCGAGATTGCCAAGCGGCGTCCGCGGCGGCTCGTTCGTCACGTGGCTGACGAAGCGCCAGCCGAGTTCACCGGCAACATCGATCATGTCCTTCCGGCGCTGCGAAAAGCGGTCGAGATAGCCATCGCGGATCGACTCGGCGCGGCCGATCAGGCGCTCGCGGTCCTGGCCCGGCCGGAAAAAGCGCACGCGGCCGTTGAAGGGATAGGCTTCCTCGATCGGATCGCACACCTGCAGCAACACGCCGTCGCGGCACTTGGCGGCCAGCGGCTTCAGGCGCTCGCGCCATTCCGGAAGCGGGGAGTAGAAATCGCTGCAGATAACCACCGCGGCAGTCTCGCGCGGCGGACGGGGGAAAGGCGACTGTGGCGAAAGCTCGCGCACGCCCTCGCCGACGCGCGACGGGGCCCTTGCGCCCGACACCGCGCCACGCCCGGCTCCCAACGCGCCGCAACGCTCGCCGGAGCGGGAGAGAGCCCCTGCCAGCGCCATGGAAAGCACCAGGGCGCGGTCGGCCTTGAAAATCAGCTTGGGATCGCTCGACCAGTTGAAGCCCGGGCTGGGATCGACCCAGAACAGGAAGGTTCGCGCGGTTTCCAACTCGGTTTCGCGAACGAAGAGATGCTCCTCGCGCGCCGACCTGCGCCAGTCGATGCGCTCGGCGCCGTCTTCCTGCATGTGGCGGCGGTACTGCCAGAAATTTTCGCCGGTGCCCGACCGCCTGCGGCCAGCCGATCCCAGATGCGCAGCGCTGGCGGCGCGGGCGCGCGTCGTCAACGTTCCGAGGTCGCCGGCCAATCCTGCGGCGTCGGCTTTCAACTGACTGAGCGGCGCTTGTGGCAAACGGGGAGGTCCTTAGGCGGCTTTGGAAGCGAGATCCTGAATCAGGGAAGAGAGCGTCCCGCCTTGACCGGTGGGATCGTAAGCAAGCGACATGCGGTGACCCAGCGCGGGTTCCGCCAGCGCTTCGATATCGTCGAGCGACGGCGCCAGGCGTCCGCGCAGAAGCGCGCGCGACCGCGCCGCGAGCATGAGCGCCTGTCCGGCGCGAGGCGAGGGTCCCCACTCGACGCGCTTCTTCACTTGCGCATGGTCGGACTGTTCCGGCCGCGCCGAACGGACGAGACGGATGATCGCCTCGAGCACTTTCTCCGGCACCGGCATGCGGCGAACCAGATTCTGCAATGCGATGAGGCGCGGGGCGTCAAGCACGGGGCGCACGGTCTGGTCCAGCAGTCCGGTCGTCTCGACCAGGATGCGGCGCTCTGTCTCCGCGTCGGGATAGTCGACATCGATCTTGAGCAGGAAGCGGTCGAGCTGCGCTTCCGGCAGCGGATAGGTGCCTTCCTGTTCGATCGGGTTTTGCGTCGCGAGCACGTGGAACGGCTTGGGCAGGTCGTAGCTGGCGCCTGCGACCGTCACATGGTGCTCCTGCATCGCCTGCAGAAGCGCGGACTGTGTACGCGGAGAGGCGCGGTTGATCTCGTCGGCCATCAGCAGGCTGGTGAAGATCGGTCCCTTCACGAACCGGAAGGAACGCCCAGAGGCGCTCTCGTCCAGGATCTCTGAGCCGAGGATGTCAGAGGGCATAAGGTCGGGCGTGAACTGCACCCGACCCCAGTCGAGCCCGAGGGCGCGCGCGGCGGTTTCCACCAGCTTGGTCTTGGCTAGACCCGGCGCGCCGATCAGCAGGGCATGGCCGCCCCCAAGGATCGCGGCGAGCGTGAGCTCCACAACCCGGTCCTGCCCGAACACGACCTTGCCGATCTCCGCGCGGACTTTCGAAAGGACTTCGACGGCTGCGTCGGCTTCCTTCACGATGTCGGAGGACGGGGCGTCAGCGATTGCGGCTTCACTCATGTCGGGCATTTACCTATGTCTGGGGCGAACCCGACCGTCAGGCCGCCCATGTCGAACGCGAAAGACCCGAAAGCGACGTCGCTTCTGGACCTGATAGCCACCTTGCAGTTGGAAGCGGGTTTGGAAAAGCCCCGTTCCCTTCCCCCCGTGCATTTGTGGAACCCCAGCCACTGTGGCGACATCGGCCTTGAGATCCGAAAGGACGGATCCTGGTGGCAGAACGGGGTGCGGTTCAGCAGGGACAAGCTTGTCCGCCTATTTTCAACGATACTGCGCAAGGATTCCGACGGCTACTATCTGGTCACCCCTCACGAAAAAGTGGTGGTGAAGGTCGCGGACGCCCCATTTCTGGGCGTTCGGGCGGACCGCCACGAGTCGGGCGGGCAGCCTGTAATATTGGTCACGACCAATGTGGGCGATGTCGTGGCGATAGATGCCGGCCACCCCCTGCGCGTAGTCATCGATCGCCGTACGGGCGAGCCCTCGACCTATGTCATGGTGCGCGCCGGGCTTGAGGCAAGGCTTGCGCGCCCGCCTTATTACGAGCTGGTCGGGTGGGCGGAACCGGATGGAGGAGAAAAAAAGACCATGAGCGTGGCCTCTTCCGGCATCCGGTTCCCGATCGGCGAGGCGGCCTGAGCTCCATGCCGTTTACCACGCGCTCGGACTTCGATCAGCGGGCTGCAACGCGGCTGGCCGCCCTCGATGCGGTGTTCGAGGACGCCGTTCGCGCCGACTACGATCTCAATCCCGGCTGGCCCGCGCCGCCGAAGAAGAAAATACGTAGGGCCGCTGTGCTGGTGGGGCTGATCGACCGGGGCGACGACTATGGCGTGCTTCTGACCCTTCGGCCGGAAACCATGGCCAACCACGCTGGCCAGATTGCCTTTCCGGGTGGGCGGATCGAGGCTGACGACGTCACGCCGCTGGCGGCTGCGCTGCGTGAAGCCAGCGAAGAGGTGGGCGTCGATCCAGTTTCGGTAACCATGCTCGGCCAGGGCGATTCTTATCTGACTGGCAGTGGTTTCTCGATCGCTCCTTTTGTCGGCGTGCTGCCGCCGGGTTTCACGCCCCAGCCGCACCCGCGCGAGGTGGCCGATGTGTTCGAGACGCCGTTGAGCTTCTTGATGACCCCTTCAAATCACCAACGCCACGAGCGCGAATACAGGGGGGCCTTGCGCGCCTATTATGCGATGCCCCACAACGGACGATACATCTGGGGCGCGACCGCCGGCATGATAAAGTCGCTCTACGACCGGCTGTACGGTCCCGGGGAAGGGTGAGTTATGGCCCAACGCATCTTCATCGAGCTGCTGCTCTTCCTGACGCCGTTCGCGGTGTTCCTTGTCTATCGCGCCGCCTCGCGCGACATGATGATCCGTGACCGCTGGCCGCTGACCACTCTGGTGCTGGTCGGCGCCGGGCTCGCTGTGGCGGCGCTGGTCATCGGTCCGCTGCTGGAGCCGTCCGAGCAGGGCAAGTGCTACCAGGCCGCGCAGTACATCAACGGCAAGACCATCCCGGCCAAGGAAGTTCCGTGCGCCGAAGCCAAGCCGCCGGGCCAGCAGACAGACCCCAACGCACAGCAGCGCCCGGCGCCGGTCGCGCCGCGGGACCAGGGCGGCTGATCATGCAAAGGCTGGATCCCCAGCCCTGGATGATCTCACCCGCGGTGCGCCGCGTGATCGCAGCGCTCGAGGCGGTGCGCCCTGGCGGCGTACGCTTCGTCGGCGGCTGCGTACGCAACGCGCTGCTCGGCGAGCCTGTGGCCGACGTCGACATCGCAACGCTCCTCACGCCTGACAACGTCGAGAAAGCGATGCTGGCTGCCGGCATCGCGGTCCACCCGACCGGCATCGAACACGGCACGCTGACCGTCGTCGCCGATCACCAACCCTTCGAAGTCACGACGCTGCGTCGCGACGTCGAGACCGACGGCCGCCGCGCGACTGTGGCCTTCACTGAAGACTGGGCCGAAGACGCCCATCGCCGCGACTTCCGAATGAACGCGCTTTACGCCGCCCCGGACGGCGAGCTGTTCGACCTCACCGGCGGGGGCCTCGACGATATCGCCCAGCGCCGCATCGTGTTCGTCGGTGATCCGGAGACGCGTATCCGCGAGGACTATCTTCGCATCCTGCGCTTCTTCCGGTTTTTCGCGTGGTATGGCCGCGGCGAACCCGACGCGGCGGGGCTGGCGGCGTGCGCGGCGCTGTGCGCGGGGCTCGATGGCATTTCCGCTGAGCGCATCTGGATGGAGACGAAGAAGCTGCTCGCGGCCGGCGATCCCATGCGCGCCATGACGGCGATGGAAAAGAGCGGCGTGTTCGCTCAACTGTTTCCACAGGCAAAAGGCCTCGACCTGTTGCGCAAGCTGGCGGCGCTCGAAGCCGGCGCGGGCCTTGCACCCGATCCGATAGTCCGGTTCCTCGCCTTGTTCTGGAAGCACTCGAAGGCAGTGCAGGCGGTGTCGAACCAATTGAAAATGTCGAACGAAGAGCGCCAGCGTCTCAACTGGGCGGCGCAGGACGAGACGCCGATCCAGGCGGGCATGACGCCCCAGGAAATGCGGCGAGCGCTCTACAAGGTAGGCCCCGGCGTGTTCCGCGATCGCGTGCTGCTGCAATGGGCGCAGGATGGAACGGCGGCCTGGGCCAAGCTCTACACTGACGCTGGAAACTGGCAGCGGCCGGCAATGCCCTTCAGCGGCGAGGATCTGCTTGCGCGCGGCGTCACGGAAGGTCCCGCCATCGGCGAAGCGCTGCGCAAGCTCGAAGCCGCCTGGATCGAGAGCGACTTCACGCTCGGGCGCGATGCTCTGCTGACAAAGCTGTCCTAGTTGGCGAACACCACCCAGGCGTTGAGATACGCCGCGAAGGTCAGCCAGACCAGATAGGGATATTGCAGCTGCGCCGCGACCACGCTGTGGCGATGGAACTCGCGGGTCATCAGCGCGACCATCACCAGCAGGATGACGATGTCGATCAGAGCCAGCAGAGGCAGGTGGTAGCGGAAGAACAGAAAGCTCCACCCGAGATTGGGAAGCAGCTGCCAGAAGAACAAGCCGAGCGCCATGTCCGCGCGCTTCCAGCTTCCCGCCGAGCGCCAGACCATGCATGCGCCGATGGCCATCAGCGTATAGAGCGTCGGCCAGACCACCCCGAACACGAAGCCCGGCGGAGTTCCCGGTGCCTTGCTCAGCGCCTGGTACCAGGGATCGGCATCCCGGGCCGCGACCAGGCCGCCAAGCGCGGCGACCAGCGCCGTCGCGGCGATGATCGCGATGAAGGCGAGCACTGTAGCTTCGACCGGACGGTCGGCTTCCGCGCGGGCGGAGGAGGTCATCGGGTCGGTCATCAAGGCCTCCCATGCGTGACTGGGTCCGATTCAGGTAGGACAAGACCTCGTCCGGTCCAGAGAAGAGACCGGATTCGCGAGCCGGCTATCCCGGTTCCCTGCATATTTAATGCAATTCGCCTCATTGCTGCGTCCGCGAAACCGATCGGGCCGCCGGTCAGGAGAGGCGTGCTGCCCTCAGGGCCACTTCACCACGGGCGGCATGGACGACAGGATGCTGGCGACATTGCCGCCGGTCTTGAGGCCAAACGTGGTGCCGCGATCGTAGAGCAGGTTGAACTCGACATAGCGCCCGCGGCGGACGAGCTGCTCCTCGCGTTCGGCCTCCGACCAGCTCTCCACCATCCGGCGGCGCACGATCTCGGGATACACTCGCGCAAACTCCTCTCCGACATTGCGCGTGAAGGCGAAGTCCGCCTCCCAGTCCCCGCTGTTGTGCCGGTCGAAGAAAATGCCGCCGACGCCGCGCGGCTCGTCGCGGTGAGGCAGATAGAAATAGTCGTCGCAGTGCTTCCTGAACGCCGCGTAGTCCGCGCCGGGGTGAGCCGCACAGGCCGCGCGCATCGCATCGTGGAAGGCGAGAGCGTCAGGCGTGTCCTGCTTCCGGTCGACAGCCAGAAGCGGCGTCAGGTCGGCGCCGCCGCCGAACCAGGTCTCCGACGTCACCAGCATGCGCGTGTTCATGTGCACCGCCGGCACGCGTGGGCTGTGCATGTGCGCGATGAGAGAAATACCGCTCGCCCAGAACCGCCCGCCTGACTTGTCCGCGCCAGGAATAGTCCGTGCGAACTCAGGCGCGAACTCGCCATAGACGCAGCTGACGTGGACGCCGACCTTTTCGAACAGCCGGCCGCGCATGACCGCCATCGTCCCGCCGCCGAGGTCCTGGCCCCCATCGCCGCGCCGCCACGGCGTCCTCTCGAACCGCCCGGCCGGTCCCTTGTAGAGAGGAGGGGAAGCGGCATCCTCAAGCACCTCGAATTTGGCGATCAGCGAGGACTGCAGGCTCTCGAACCACGACTTCGCGCGGCCCTTGCGGTCCTCGAGAAGCTGCGGATCGTATGCCGGCTGAGCTTGTCCCATGGCCCTTGCTACCCGCAGCGCCGTGTGTGCGTCCAGCGGGCGTGGCGCCGCGCATGCCAGCCGGCCAAAGACAAATCGCCTTTCAGATAGCGAAAAACCGGCCTAGGCTCGACCAACGGACGGCTAGGCGGTCGCAATCGCGCGGCCACAAAACACACACTTGGGGAAGACAAAGATGTTCAGGATCGTGATGGCTGCTGCGGCAGCCGCAATGCTCGCGTCGGCGTGTTCCGGCGCCGGCGGCGACAAGGCGGCGTTCATTGCCGGTTGCGTCAAGGAAGGCGACGACAAGAAAACCTGCGAATGCGCCGGCAACGAGTTCGAGAAGGCGCTCGATAAGGACGCGTTCCACGCGATGGCCCTCCAGGCGCAGGGCAAGAGCGAGGAAGCCGACAAGATCATGAACGCTCTGCCGATGGACAAGCAGATCGCGATGGCGACCGCCGCCATGGGCGCGATGATGAAGTGCGCGAACCCCGGCGGCACCTGACACGTCGGACTTAGGTTGTGTAGCGCCCCGGAAGCAGTCGCCGCGCCGGGGCGCAGCGCGTTTGTTGTACGCCGCGGCAAGCAACGCTAGAACTTGCCGGCGCATTCACGCGGCTAGGACAGGCCACAGATCGCCATGGTTCGCTGGACGCCCGCAATAGCTGCCTTGGCGTTGCTGGCTGCGTGCAGCCAGAATGAGCAGGGCCGCGCAGTGATCACCGACCGTTGCGTTGCGGGCGGCGAATCCGCCGAGATCTGCAAATGCCTCGCCGATCAGTCGTCCCGCAAGCTCGACGGCGACATGTTCAGTCTCGTGGTCCTCGGAGCGCAAGGCGAAGAGGCCGAAACCGACCGGCTGATCAAGGAGCTCACGCCCGAGCGCCAGGTGAAGTTCTCAGCGACGATGCAGGAGATCATCCGCGGCTGCGGCGCCGAGGGATATCTGGCCGCGAACTAGGCGCGGGGAAGACCGCCGGTCTGCCGCAACGCCTCCCACAACGCGATCCCTGCCGCCATCGCCACATTGAGCGATCGTGCTTCCCTGACGATCGGGATGCGCACCCGCAGATCGGCGGCGTTGTGAACTTCCGCCGGAACACCCGCCGACTCGCGCCCGAACAGCAGGCAGTCTTCAGGTTCGAATCTGACGTCCGTAAGGAGGGATTCGCTGGCGGTGGTGAAAAGCACCAGTCGTCCGCCGGTCCGCCTGCGCGATTCCAGGAAACTGGCCCACGCATCATGTCGGGTAACTTGGACCTTGTCGGCGTAGTCCATTGCGGCCCGTTTCAGCGCCTTATCCGTTAAAGGGAAGCCGCAAGGCTCGATTATATCGACTGCGACGCCAAGGCACGCCGCCAATCGCAAGCTTGCCCCAAGATTCTGGGGGATGTCGGGTTGTAGGAAGGCGAGTCGCACTTTAGAGGGGTCCGGCATGTGAGGGGCATTCTTGCGACACCACGCCGCGTGGGGGGTTCCCCCCGGCCCGGTAATAAGGCGTCCTAAGCTCCGGATAGCATGGGAGACTCGTGTGTCGGAACCCGGTTCGAACGCCACTGCAGCGGATGGCGCACATGCCGGAGAGACCCGCCGCGATTTCATCCACATCGCCGCCGCCACAGTAACCGCCGGCGGGGTCGCCGCAGTCGCCTGGCCCTTCATCCAGCAGCTCGCCCCCGCCGCCGACACGCGCGCTCTGTCGAGCGCTGAAATCGACATCAGCAAGGTGCCGGAAGGCGGCGAAATCCGCGTCCTGATCGGCGGCCTGCCTTTCTTCATTCGCCACCGCACGGCAGCGGAGATTCAGGAAGCGCGCAACGTCAATATCGAGACGCTTCGCGACAAGCAGACCGACGACGAGCGCCTGCGTCCCAACCTGCAGGGCGTGCTCAACCCGACGATCCTGGTTACGTCAGGCGTCTGCACTCACCTTGGGTGCGTGCCGGTCGGCCCCTCGCAGGGGACGGTGGGTGAGTTTGGCGGCTGGTTCTGCCCCTGTCACGGTTCGCAGTACGACACCTCGGGCCGCATCCGCAAAGGGCCGGCGCCGGCCAACCTGGCGGTACCGAACTACACTTATGTGTCCGACACCACGATCAAGATCACACTGTAGGGGATAGGCGCTTGAGCGGACCATCGACCTACGAACCGAAGAGCGGCTTCACCAAATGGCTGGACGCGCGCCTGCCGGTTGTCCGGCTGGCTGTCGACAGCTTCGTCGATTTCCCGACGCCGAAGAACCTCAACTACTGGTGGGCGTTCGGCGCTATCCTCGCCGTCTGCCTGGTCATCCAGATCGTCACCGGCATCGTGCTGGCGATGCACTACGTCGCCAACACGTCGATGGCGTTCGACAGCGTCGAGCGCATCATGCGCGACATCGAGTTCGGCTGGCTGATCCGGAACATCCACGCCACCGGCGCCTCGATGTTCTTCCTCGCTGTCTACGTCCACATGTTCCGCGGCATGTACTACGGCTCGTACAAGGCCCCGCGCGAAGTGCTCTGGATTCTCGGCGTGGTGCTCTACGCCCTGATGATGGCGACGGCGTTCATGGGCTACGTGTTGCCCTGGGGCCAGATGTCCTTCCATGGCGCAGGCGTGATCACCAACATCCTCGGGGCCATCCCGTTGGTCGGACCCACGATCAAGACCTATCTGATGGGCGGCCCGGCGATCGGCGATCCCACGCTCAACCGCTTCTATTCGTTGCACTACCTGTTGCCGTTCGTGATCGCAGGTGTGGTGATCCTGCACATCTGGGCGCTGCACGTGCCCGGCAACGGCAACCCCACCGGCGTTTCGGTGAAGGACGTAAAGAAGGACACCGTGCCGTTCCATCCGTACTACACGGTGAAGGACGGCTTCGCGATCGTTGTGTTCCTGATCGTGTTCGCGGTTTTCGTATTCTACTACCCGAACGCGCTTGGCCACGCCGACAACTCGATCGAGGCCAACCCGCTGGTGACGCCGGCGCATATCGTGCCTGAATGGTACCTGCTGCCGTTCTACGCGATCCTGCGCGCCATCACTTTCGATATCGGACCGATCTCGGCAAAGCTGATTGGCGTGCTCGCCATGTTCGGCTCGATCCTGGTGCTGTTCGTGCTGCCCTGGCTCGATACCTCGAAGGTGCGCTCGATGCGCTATCGGCCGTTCGCGCAGCAACTGTTCGTGGTGTTTGTGCTGGCCTGCATCGGCCTCGGCTTCTGCGGCGCCAACAACCCGGAAGACCTGGTCTTCAAGTTCCGCGAAGACAAGCTGGCCGTCAGCTACACCTCGACCGACGGCAAGGCGACGACGCAGATTTTCGACGACTTCAACCAGGCCCGCGCCCTGCAGACCTCGCTGCCGCCGACAGCCGGCGCGTCGCTCGAAATCTCGGCTTCGGGCTTCAAGTGGGCGTGGCTGTCGCAGATCCTCACGGCCTTCTACTTCCTCTATTTCCTGTTCATCCTTCCGGTGCTCGGCGTGATCGAGAAGCCGAAGCCGCGGCCGGCCTCGATCGCGGACAGCGTGCGCAAGCGCCATCCCGGCGACAAGAAGCCGGCGGCGTCCGTTGGCGCCGCTCCGCAGGCCGCGGAATAGGGAGAGCAGCATGCGCTTGAACAGACTAGCTCTCGCCGGTTTCGCCGCCCTCGCCGCAGGCGTCATTGCGGTTCCCGCGTTGGCCCAGGAACAGGCTGCTGCCGAAGCTGAGCACGCAGCCGGCGGCCACGAGCTGCTCGAACCTGCGGGCGGTTGGCGGCACGAAGGTTATTTTGGAGCCTTCGACCAGAATTCGCTTCAGCGCGGGTACAAGGTCTATCGGGAAATCTGCTCTTCCTGCCACGGCATGAAACTGATGTCGTTCCGGAACCTGGGAGAGCCGGGCGCCCCGTTCTATATGCCCGAATTCCGGAATCCGAATGACAACCCGAAGGTGAAGGCGCTGGCCGCCGAATACCAGATCGCGGACGTCGATCACGAAACCGGCGATCCGACCACCCGGGCAGGCATACCCGCCGACCGTTTCCCGAGCCCATATGCCAACGAGTACTTGGCCCGCGCGGGCAATGGCGGCGCGCTGCCGCCCGACCTGTCTGTGATCGTCAAGGCGCGTCATGGCGGGGCCGGCTACGTCTATTCGCTGATGCAGGGGTTCGTTGCGCCCCCACGGGGCCTCAACGTCACTGCGGGCCAGCACTACAACGCTTACTTCGCTGGAGACACAGCCTCGCAGTGGACCGGCGATCCGCGCCACAAGCCTCCGGGCGGCTTCCTAGCGATGGCCGAACCGCTGAGCCGCGATGGGCTGGTCACCTTTGACGATGACACGCCGTCGACCAAGGAACAGATGGCGAAGGATGTGGCGACATTCCTCGCTTGGGCGTCCGATCCCAAGGCGCAGGTGCGCAAGGAGATGGGCGTCTCCGTGCTCGCCTATCTGGTGATCCTGGCGCTGCTGGCTTATCTCTCCTACCGCCGCATCTGGCGCAACGTCGAACACTGACCCAAGGGACGAGGCGAGATTGTGCCGCGTCATCCGGTCGCGATAGTTTTCGCGCCGGGAGTTAGATGTCCGCGCGTTCAACCCCCAACCTCGGCTGAAGGGCAGCCACTGCGTCCCAAAGGCCTTCCGTGATACGCCGTCAGGCGTAGGCCGGGATCCGCTGCCGCCGTCGGGCTGTCGGTTGCACGGATTCCGGCTTTTTGATTCCGGAGAGGGCGCGATGGCCGGTTTGCCCGCGGGTTTTCATCTGCGGCTGGCGCAGCACGGCGAGGCCGAACTGCTGCTCGACATCATGCTGCGCTGCTGGACCGGAACGGTCGCGCCCAACTCGACAGCCTATGGCGAAACCGCCGAAGCTATCGCAGGCCAGCTTAAACGCGGGGGCGGCGCCATATTCGTTTTCGACGCCGAAACGATCGTAGGTTCGGGCCGTTTCCTGCCTGTGCCGGGTCCGCCTGGCGATTCCAGGGAATGGGTCGAAATCAAGCGCATCGGGATTCTCAAATCCCACCGCAAGCTGGGCCTTGGTGCGCCGCTGGTCGCCGCCCTGGAAACCGAGGCGCAACGCCGGGGCCATCCCGGCGCGCAGCTCGGGGTGCGCTCCGATCAGCCCCGGCTCGTCGCCTTCTGGGCCTCGCTGGGCTACGTTCCGGCAGACGATGTCCAGATGCACACCGTCAATCCCCTGACGCCGCCGCCCACGACCATGCGCAAGCGGTTTAGTGAGATCGCCTGATCCCTGGTTGCCAACTGCGCCAGCGCCCGGTTCATTGGCGGACGGGGCGGAGGAAAGAAAAACATGACGGGTTGGGTGCTCGGGATCATCGGCGGGTCGGGGCTTTACCAGATCGGCGGCATCGAGGGAGGACGGTGGGAGACCATCGCTTCGCCTTGGGGCCGGCCATCGGATCAGATTTATCGCGGACGCATGTCCGGCGTGGACCTGGTCTTCCTGCCGCGTCATGGACGCGGCCACCGGCTCGGTCCCAGCCAGCTCAACTACCGCGCCAACATCGACGTGCTGAAGCGGGCAGGGTGCACGGATCTCCTGTCCCTGTCGGCGTGCGGCTCGCTCAAGGAAAGCATGGCGCCCGGCGACTTCGTGATCGTCGACCAGTTCATCGACCGGACCTTCGCGCGCGAGAAGAGCTTCTTTGGCGAAGGCGTCGTGGCGCACGTCTCCATGGCGCATCCGATATCCTCGCGGCTCGCCGGCATTGTGGGCGATGAAGCCGCAGCGCTGGGAGTGAAGGTCCATCGCGGCGGGACATATCTGGCGATGGAGGGCCCGCAATTCTCCTCGCTCGCCGAATCGAAGCTCTATCGTTCCTGGGGATGCGACGTGATCGGGATGACCAACATGCCGGAAGCCAAACTCGCCCGCGAAGCGGAGCTGCCTTACGCTACGGTTGCCATGGTGACCGACTATGACTGCTGGCATGAGGAGGTCGAGGCTGTCGCAGTAACCGACATCCTCAAGGTGCTGCACGCCAACGCCGGCCGCGCAGGCGAACTGGTGCAACGCGTCGCGCGCCGGCTCGGCGCCATGCCGCGCACGCCCGATCCGGATGGCATCGACACCTGCCTCGACCACGCGTTGATCACCGCGCCGGACGCACGCGATCCCGCGCTATTGGCAAAACTCGACGCCGTAGCTGGAAGGCTGCTCAGGGCTTGACGGGGCGGGGCAGGCTCGCCGACATCCCGCGGGTGGGGCGGGGAACGGAGTAACATGATCCCGGACAATATCGCGACCTTCATCGTGCTCACCACGTTGGTCAGCCTGATGCCTGGGCCAAACACGATGTTTGTGATGTCGCAGGCCGCATTGCGCGGCCCGCGCGCCGGCATCATGGCGGGCCTTGGCATTGAGACGGCGAATGTCGCCTATTTCGCGCTTACCGGGCTCGGCCTGGCCAGCATGCTCGCGGCCTCCGCCTTCACCTTCGAAATTCTGAAATGGGGCGGCGTTCTCTATCTCGCCGGTATGGGGCTTTACACATTCGTCCGTTCCTTTCGTCCAGGGCTGGAACAGGAGATCGTCCAGCCCGCGCACGTTCCAGGCAACGCCCATCACGGCGCCTACCTGGACGGACTGATGATCGGTCTCGGCAATCCGAAGACCATTATCTATTTCGTCGCCCTGCTGCCGCAGTTCATCGATTCCGGGCGTTCGGTTCTCGGCCAGACGCTGGCCGTCGGCATCATCGGAACGAGCATCGATGTCGCGGCGCAATGGCTCTATTCCCACCTGGGCGGGGCTTTGTCGCGAGTGATGAACCGGCCAAAGGTCCGGCGCTGGTTTGAGCGCGGATTGGGCGGTGTGTTCATGACGCTTTCGGCGATGGCCGCATTCTATCGCCGGGTTGCCTGAGAAGAGAAAGCACAACGCATGGCCAGGCCCCGCCTTCACATCGGCGACAAGAACTACTCGTCTTGGTCGGTGCGCCCTTGGCTGGCGCTGCGCCATGGCGGCATCGACTTCGAAGAGGTGCTGCACGCTCTCCCCGATATCGGCGGCAAGCCGAGCTTTGGCGCGATCTCTCCCAATGCCCGGGTGCCTGCGCTCGAGGTCGATGGCGTCACCATCGCCGAAAGCCTCGCCATCTGTGAATGGGCCGGCGAACAGGCGTCAGCTCTCTGGCCAAGGGACGGCGTCACCCGCGCCCTGGCGCGTTCCGCTTCCGCGATAATGCACTCCGGCTTCGCGGCGCTGCGAAATGAGGCGCCGATGAACATCCGGCGCCGCACCGACGCCAGCCGGATGACCAGGGACGGACTTTCCGACGCCGCGCTGATGGACAGCCTGTGGAGCGGCTGGCTGGCTCGCTCCGGCGGCCCCTACTTGTTCGGCGAGTACTCGATCGCCGATGCGATGTATGCCCCGGCGGCGACACGTTTCATCACGTACGATATACCGCGTTCGCCCGAAGCGGATCGCTACATTCGGGCGCTGACGACCGAGCCGCACATGGCGGCCTGGATTGCAGCGGCAAATGCAGAAACGCGGCAGCTGCCGCGGTCGGACAACGCCTAGGAGCGGGGAGAGCCATGGAACTCAAGGATACGATCCGCACCATTCCGGATTTCCCCAAGCCGGGGATCATGTTCCGGGATGTCACCACCCTGATGGGCAATCCCCGCGCATTTCGGCAGGCCGTCGACGAACTGGTCCAGCCCTTCGCCGGCGCCAAGATCGACAAGGTCGCCGGCATAGAGGCGCGTGGCTTCATCCTCGGCGGCGCCGTGGCGCACCAGCTCTCCGCCGGGTTCGTGCCGCTGCGCAAGAAGGGCAAGCTTCCCCATAACGTCATCACCGAAAGCTACGATCTGGAATACGGCGTCGACTCCATGGAGATGCACACCGACGCTATTTCTCCCGGCGACAGGGTGTTGCTGGTGGATGACCTGATCGCCACCGGCGGCACTGCCCTGGCGGCCCTGAAGCTGCTGCGCAAGGCGGGGGCCAAGATAGCCGGCGCCGCTTTCCTCGTTTGCCTGCCCGAGCTGCAGGGCGACACCCGCCTCGCAAACGCAGGGGTCGAAGTGTCCTATCTGGTCTGGTTCGCCGGCCACTGAGCAGGCTGTTTTTTGAGCGGCTTTCGTTGACAAGCTGAGCGGAGACCTGAGCATATTGGTGGTGTGGGGGCTGCGTCTTGGGGGTTGGGCGTGGAGAAGCAAGAACTACGCGTTTGGATCGGGCGAGCAAAAGCTGACGGCCATTATCCGATTAGCGTAAGGTTTTTCTCCCAAACTGACGGAACCTATGATTTTGAGTCAGAGCTTGCGCCTCTAAAGGATGCTTCGCCCGAAGCGTTCCAGACTGTACTCACCGGCATAACCAAGACTGTCGTCGACGCTGCTTCCGGCGCCTGGAAAGGCGGTCACGTAGACAATGGGTATTGGCCCACGAAGCTGCTGCTCGAGATAGACGAGCCCGACGCCTATCAATTCGATTGGAAAAACTCGCTCCTGACGCCTGCTTACCTATCGCATTTCAGAAGCTTGGCGTTGTTTAGAGCCGCTTCCGATGAGCGAGTGCTCGAACCTTTCGAATTGCCGGTGCGCGTTCTGCAAGTGCGCTGGATGAACGCAGCGATCGCCAAGCCTTCGGAAGGCGCAATGCGTTATTTTCAGCTAACGCAGATTTCAGGCATTGCCGGCAGCGATCTTCATACGGCAATCCGGTCTCGGTACGATATTGTCCATCTGCCGGTGCACGCTCGAATATCTCGGGCAGGAACCGACGGCAATCTGATTTCCGTTGAGGAATCCTGGAACGGCAGCATCGATGTTCCGCGCCTCCGCCGCATGCTGCTCGTCTGCAAGGCGCGATTTCTGATCTTGCAGTGCGCCGATCAATTGGATTTCGAGCCCGCGCTCGACTTTGCGCATCGGCTTCTGCGGATGGGAGGGCCAACGACCCTAGTCGCGGCAGGTGTCGACGAAGCCTTTCTGAACAAACTCTACATGAGCGTTGTTCACGATGAACCCATGGAATGGATGGCGCAACCAGATCGTGGCGGCGCAAGAACCGCTCTTTTTCACGCAATCGGAGGCGACCGCGTCCTGCGGATCAAGCCGCTTCTCGATCGCTTGATTCAAAGAACTGAGCGCAACGTTTCCACCGGCGCTCGTCTTCTTCAAACCCTCGGGCAACTACGTGATACGCTGCCACGCCCTCTACAGGTCGAATTCGGCGCTCGCCGCGGCGACATTGATCGGCTTGCCGATCTCGTTGCCCAGAGCAGGTCAGCGGCCTCGCGTATCTACGACTACACTCGGGAAACCGGCGCCTGGATACCCTATCAACAGGATGTAGTGGAGCAGGCCGCCCGCGCCACTAGGATCGACTCGATGCGACGCGCCGTCGACCGGGTCGTCAACGTCGGTGTTTTGGAGAACGAACGCAAACTCGGGAGCGGCGACGCGCTGAAACCGGGAGGCCGGTATGAACTCTCGGTGCAGATTGGGCCCCGTGCGTCGTGGAGTCTTGTCGATGGAGACGCAGCGTTCCCCGAAGGCGCCCTAGCCGGCAAGTATGAGGATGGCGGCCTTGAGCTTCGTGTCGTTGTTTTTGGATCGGCGTTTGACATTCCTGAGCCGGATCGGCAGCTCCAGTTGCAGCCGCCGCCGGCGCTAAGCAAAGAACTGCGCTTTGTTCTGACTGCACCTAAGGAAGAGGGCAGGCATCGCATCCGGATTTGCATCTATCATCATCAGAACCTGCTGCAGTCGATCCTTGTGCACGCGACGGTCGGCGCCTCGAAGCGAACTGCCCGCGCGCGTCCGATGATCGAAGCCGAAGTCGAGTTCGCGCTCAGTTCGACGTTGGCGGACATCGACAGATTTCCCCAACGAGTGCTCAACCTGCTCATGAATGAAGCGGACGATGGATCGCACACGATGGCTATCGTCGGCGGCTCCCTGCGCAGCTCATTCGACTTCGGTGAAACAGAAATGAGAAGTGCGGTCGACGCCGCGAGGCAGGCCCTCTCTGATATTGCCGCTGACAACAAGGGGAAATCTCCCAAATACCGCTTCGACAGAAACAACAGCGCGACGATCGAGCAGCTGAAGGGCGATACGTTGAATCTGGCTGAACTTGGCTATCAGCTGTACGCGAATATCGTCACAAGCAAGGATCGGAAGTTCGCCGGTCAGCTGAGTGCATCTCTGGGACATGGCGGCGCCACGATTCAGATATCCGCCGTGAAATCCGCGCGCTACGTATTTCCCTGGGCGCTGGTGTACGACAAGCCGCTGGTCATCGGCGCGCTCACCTTTTGTCCGAAGTTCGAAGCCGACGCCCGGGCGACAAAGGCGGGAGCGCCGCTGGCCTCACAGTGTCTGGAGAAGGGGTGCCCGAACTGGACCAACAACAAAATCGTATGTCCCTCGGGCTTCTGGGGACTCAAGCATCTGATCGAGCAACCCCTATCCGTCAGCCTCGGCGAGGAAGCTGCTGGAGAGAGCGACCTGATGCTGGAGATTGATGCTGGCGCACAGGGCGGTATCGGTTCAGCCCTTGTGGTGGTCAGTCGTGAATTGTCTCAGGTTCGCGATCACGAGACGGATTTGCGGGGTGTTCCGTCGTTCAAATTCGAGATCAAGGATACAAAAGTTGACGCCTGTGAGCGCATGTCCAGCCGCGCTCCGAAAGCGCACGTCGTCTACTTCTATTGCCATGGCGGACGCGACAAGACGAAAACCTGGCTTGGCATCGGAACGAACGAAAGGTTGGTGCCGAGCGATCTGACGGGATCTGGCATTGATTGGACGGGCATTCATCCGCTCGTCTTTATCAACGGTTGCCATACAGCGGATTTCAGCCCGGACGATCTTCTGAACTTCAATCAGGTGTTCGCATGGTGTCAGGCCGCGGGCGTCATCGGTACTGAAATCAGCATACCGGAAAGCCTCGCACGGGAATTCGCGACGGGTTTCTTGGCGAAATTCGGCGCCGGTATTTCGGTCGCCCAGTCGATGCTCAGCCAGCGGCTCGACCTGCTCGCGCGCCGAAATCTCCTGGGTCTTGCGTACACGCCATACTGTTCGGGCGAGTTGAAGATGGTTCGTCACTGAGGGAGGCTAAAAAATGGAATTCTGGGGACCATTTAGTTTTGGGTTGGTCGTGGGTTGGGTCTGCTATCGAACCCTGCGTCGCAAGGCGGACGGGGTGGGTCTAGGCGATATCGCCAGCGTGATTGGCGCGGTTGGCGGCAGTGCGGTTGTCGCGGTTTTCAAGAACGCGGCTTTTGACGCCTACTGTATCGGTCTGGCGGTCGGATTCTTCGTCTATCTGATTGTCGGCGCGCTTTACGTGAAGCAGACGGGCGAAAAGGGAGACGTCGGCGACTGGATGGGTGTGAAAGACAAATAGAAAAACGGCGGCTGCCCCACGGCGCGATCCGTGCGCCGAATCCCGGTCATTCGGTCCGCGGCCCTTCGACCGTTCGCTTTTAGTTAAGAACTGCTTGGGACACACCAGCCCCAGGCATTGACCCGGCGCGGCAGGACCGCCACCTATTGCCCGATACGGAGACTGGAGCAGCCATGACGATTCGGTTGGACGACGACGAAGGCGATTCTCCATCCACAAAGGAGGATTCGCCCTCGTCCCTGATGGAAAAGGCCCTGTTCGAGGCCCGCACCATCCTGCTGACCGGCGACATCAACGACAAGCAGGCCAAATCGGTCTGCGCCCAGCTACTTGCCTATTCGGCGGTAAACGACAAGCCGATCCTGTTGGTCCTGTCCTCGCCCGGCGGTCACGTCGAAAGCGGCGACATGATCCACGACATGATCAAGTTCGTCCGGGCGCCTGTGAAAGTGCTCGGCACGGGCTGGTGCGCCTCGGCCGGCGCGCTGATCTACTCGGCCGCTAAGCGCGAGAACCGCTTTGCGCTCCCCAACACCCGCTTCCTGCTGCACGAACCCCGCGGCGGCGTGGGCGGCCAGGCGTCGGACGTCGAGATCCAGGCGCGCGAGATCATCCGCATGCGCGAGCGCCTCAACAAGATCTTCGCCGAGGCGACCGGCCAGCCGCTGGAGCGCATCAAGAAGGACACCGACCGGGACTACTGGATGTCCGCGAAGGAAGCCCTCGAGTACGGCCTTGTGGGCAAGATTGTGACTTCGCATAAGGAAATCGGCTAACTCCCGCGAAATTCTCCGGGTTCGCAGCCACGCTCGCGGGGTGCATATTTGCACGCCATGAAGCTGAGGGAGCTCATAGCCGATTGGCCGCGATGGCCAGGCTGGCGGCGCTACGCGCCGGCAGCGGGATCGGTCGCGACACACCTGGTTCTCGGTCTTGCGGTCGTCAGCATGCTCGCAGCAACAGGCAAGCCGCAACGCATGGGCGTCTTCGCGCCGCCAATGATTGCGGTGACGCTGGTGTCCGAGACGCCGCCGCCGCGCGGCATACGCCCAACCCCGCCTGATGCGCCGAAGACGCCACCGCAGGCCGAGCCAAAAGCCGAAGCGCTTCCCGAAAAACCGCCGGCCGCTAAGGACCAGCGCAAGGACCAGAAACAGCAGGCGGCCAAACAGCCTGAAACCTCCGCCACGGCTTCAACGGACGAGGGCGGCGTCTATCTGGGGGAATCTTCTATTGCGCTTTCCGGCGTGCCGCTGGGCCTGCGCAGCCTGCTCGAGACCGATCCATGCCATCCCAAGAAAGGCCTGCCGCGCGGTGATTGCGGACCGACCTGGGAAGAGAAGTTCGCCAAGAATCAGGTCGTGATTATTCCGACCGCACAGCAGCTCCAGCGCATGTATCCGGGGATCGTCCTGCCGTGCCGGTGGAAGGTCGGCTGCGAAGGCGGGGAATGGATTTCCACGAACGGCACGCGCAGCTTCGGCGGCAAGTCGCCGATGGCGTCGGGCGCCGGCGGGCTCCAGGGCATACACGATCTGGTCGGGCGGCTCCCGCAGAATCCCGATTTCACCGACCCCGGCTTCGGCGACTGAGGCTCGCCGCGCGCGTGTTGTGGGCGGGATTGTGACGAGCCCCCGAAATTTCATCTTCCCCAGGGTGAATTCCCTCGTTCCTCGGACGCGGTCGGTTCGCGCATAGTTTCGCTCGATGAAATTTGTGGAGCGCATCGCGGAACTATCGGCGAGTGTGTCGGCCTGGCCGGGCTGGCGGCGCTACGGTCCGGCAGCCGGATCGATCGCCACGCATGTCGTCCTGCTCGCCGCCGTCGCAAGCATGTTGGGCGCCGTGGGCAAGTCGCCGCCTGAACGCCCGCGCCTCCCATCGCCCTCGCTTGAAGTCACGCTGGTTGCGGAGACGCCCCCGCCACGGAGCGTACGGGCGCCGCTGGAACCGCCGCGCGTTTTGCCCCGCGCCCAGCCGGACGCTGAGGCGCCGCCCGCAGCAGAGCCGCGCAAGGATCAGAAACTCCGAGAGGCCGCGAGCCAGCAGCTTGCCGCCACGGCTGAGCCCAGCGACGACGGTGTATATCTCGGAGCGTCTCCGCCCGGCGCGCCACTTGGCCTGCGGAGCTTGCTCGAATCCGATCCCTGCAAGTTTGCGAACGGATTGAAGAACAAAGACTGCGGCATGCGCTGGTCGGAAAAGATTCCGCAAGGCGATGCACTGCGATTGGCTTCGAAGGAAGAGCTGCGCCAATTATACGGCGAGTTCATGCCGGTCTGCCCCCATTGGGTCGGCTGCGAACCTCACGAATGGATTTCGACCAATGGCACTCGCAGCTTCGGCGGAACATCACCGATGGCCTCCGGCGCCGGTGGCCTTCAAGGCATCCATGATCTCGTCGGCCGGTTGCCACAGAAGCCTGATTTCGTCGACCGGGGATTTGGCGACTGAGGCATGGATTGGACATGCACGCGCGGGCTGCGGCATAGTCGCGCCAGATTCTCGGGGAGGCTGTGATGCTGAAACGTCTTCTGGTTCTGGGGCTGATCTCGCTCGCTCTTGCCGCGCCGTCCTTCGCCGAAAAGCTGTTCGTCAAGACGCTGACCGGAAAGACGATCGAGATCGAAGTGAAGCTGACCGATACGGTGACGAGCTTGAAGGAAAAGATTACCGACAAGGAAGGCATTCCGTCTGACCAGCAGCGTCTGATCTATGCCGGCAAGCAGCTCGAAGAGGGCAAGACGCTGGCCGACTACCAGATCGGTGACGAAAGCACCTTGCATCTGGTGCTCCGGCTGCGAGGCGGCTGAGAGCCGTGAACTATCGCCACGCCTTCCATGCCGGAAACTTTGCCGACGTCCTGAAGCATGTCGCACTCGCGCTCTGCCTCGACCGGCTGAACGCGAAGGACGCGCCCTACCGCTTTATCGACACTCACGCCGGGATCGGAATGTACGATCTCGAAAGCGACGAGGCCTCGCGCAGCCCGGAATGGCGCGATGGCGTGGCGCGGGTATGGGAAGCGGAACGGGGAGCGCCGCCCGAGGTCCGCGCCGCCCTTGCGCCCTGGCTCAATGTCATTCGCGGCATGAATGGCGGCGGCAAGCTTCGCGCCTATCCTGGATCTCCTGCGCTGGCCGCGAAGATCATGCGCAAGGACGACAGTCTGCGCCTGTGCGAGCTGCACGAGCCAAGCGCCGCTCTATTGCGCAAGGCGCTCGGCCGCGACTACCGGGTCAAGATCGAGGAGCGCGACGGGTTCGAGGCGCTGCCGGCCTATCTACCGCCGCCGGAACGGCGCGGCCTCGTCCTGATCGACCCGCCGTTCGAAGAAGGAACCGCAACGAGAAAACTCGATTTCGACTGGATGCTCCGCGCGGCCCGCAAGAGCGTCAAACGCTGGCCACAGGGAACCTACATCTTCTGGCGCCCGATCAAGGACGTCGAAGCTGTCGAGCAGTTCGACGCTGATCTCGCCACCGTGCTGATCGAGGAGGGCGGCGTCGCTCCCGACAAGCTCCTGGTCGCCGACCTCTGGGTGCGGGCGGTCGGGGAGGGCCCGCTTTCCGGCGCGGGCGTCGTCATCGCCAATTCGCCGTTCGGCGTGAGGGAACATCTCCACACGGCGCTGCCATGGCTTGCCAACCTGATGGATCAGACGCCGGACGAGCAGCCTTCTGGCGCCGGGTGGCGGCTTGAATCTCCGTCGGCGGACGAACGCACCGGGCCGTAAGGTGCCGGGAGGGTGTGGGACAATTCCGCCGCTCTGAAAAATCTTCCAGCCCGAAATCCCTGCAACCCGCGCCGAGCCTCAACTCGCGCGCTGTGGGACAACTTAAAGGTTATCCGCACCCCCTCCCAGGGCCCCTATCTTGATCGGGCTTCCTCCGGGCAGGCGT
>Ga0210377_10001324_pt1 | contig 22579 bp, 15 predicted proteins | sample PLM4_65_b1redo_FD_155480 | JGI IMG/M metagenome (GOLD analysis project Ga0210377, IMG submission 155480) | Groundwater sediment microbial communities from an aquifer in East River, Colorado, USA - PLM4_65_b1 redo | ecosystem: Environmental > Terrestrial > Soil > Riparian zone | place: USA: East...
GTTCTTGCTCCAGCGATCGTGGGTGATGCCGTGCTTGTGCACCTTGTAGTTCATGACCCGGCTGCTGACGCCGAGGAGCTTCGCCGCTTCCTTCTGGATCCAGTTGGAGCGCTTGAGCGCCTCGAGGAGGGCGGTCTTCTCGAGCTGTTCGAGGTTGAGCAGGTCGAAGGCGAGCTGCGGTGTCATGTTGATGCTGTGCTCGCGGTCCATGAGGGTCAGGTCGGACGGGTTGATCGCCTCGCCCTCGCACATCAGCACGGCGCGCTCGATGGTGTTTTCGAGCTCGCGGACGTTGCCGGGCCAGCGGTACTCCTGCAGCGCCTTCACCGACTCGGCGGTGAAAGTGATCGCCTTGCGGCGCAGCTCCTGGGAGAAGTGCTTCAGGAAGTGCTCGGCCAGCGGCAGGATGTCCTCGTGCCGCTCGCGCAGGGGCGGGATCGGCAGGTTGACCACGTTCAGGCGGTAGTAGAGGTCCTCGCGGAACCGGCCTTCCTTGATGGCGGTCTCGAGGTTGATGTTGGTCGCGGCGATGATGCGCACGTCCACCTTCATGGTGCGGCTGCCACCGAGGCGCTCGAACTCCTGGTTCTGGATGGCGCGCAGCACCTTGGCCTGGGTGCTGGGGCTCATGTTGCCGACTTCGTCGAGGAACAGCGTGCCGTCATTGGCCAGCTCGAAGCGGCCGATGCGCATCTGGTCGGCGCCGGTGAAGGCGCCCTTCTCGTGGCCGAACAGCTCGCTCTCCAGGAGATTGTCCGGGAGCGAGGCGCAGTTCATGCGCACGAAGGGGTTGTCGCGCCGCGGCGAGTTCATGTGGATCGCCTCGGCGACGCGCTCCTTGCCGGTGCCGGTCTCTCCCTGGATCAGCACGGTGGCGTTGGACGCGGCCACCTTGTCGACAATCCGGAAGACCTCCTGCATCGACGGCGACGGGCCCATGAGCCCGTGCGGCCGGGCCGGGTCGGACTGCCGGTCGGTCATCGAGGAGAGCCGCGACAACAGCCGCTGGTGCTCGATGGCGCGTTGTATCTTCATCTCGATCGCCTCGAGCGACAGCGAATTCTGCACGAAGTCGAAGGCGCCCGATCGCATCGCCTCGGCCGCCCCCGGCCCGCCTTCGCCGGTGACGATCACCATGGTCCCGGCGTTGCTCGCCCGTGCTTTGCGGACGATGTCGAGGCCCTCGGCGCCGCCCAGCTTCTGCCCGGCAATGACCAGATCGAAGATCTGCTTTTCGATCTTCTCCATGGCCTCCTTGCCGGACTGAGCGACCTGGACCTTGTAGCCGCCGCGGCTCATCGCCTGTACAAGACCCTCCCGCAGGGAGCGGTCGTCTTCAGCCACCAGGATGTTTTTCATGCCCGTCATGTCCTCCGGCTTCGTCCGCGCAGCACACAGGTCCACACAACGCGCCAATATAGATGCCGTCCCGGGCGAGTCAAGGAATTGCAACCGGACGCGGGAGGATTTCGTCAATCGTCCCGATCGGGGCGGTCGACGGGGCCGGGGAGCGCACGCCGGAGGCCATCACGGCGTCAGGGTCCTGACGCCGCCGCGAACGCGACCCATCCTATTACTCGGACAGGCTCCTACCTGTGCCCGGGCAGCAGGAACGACAGGAGGCGCTCGGCCGCCGCGAAGAGGGCGCGGGCGGCGCGCCCGGAGGGGCCGGGCGGGGTGCCGGAAGGGGCGGGTGCCGGGAGGATCGGGCGCAGCAGCCGGTGGATCGCCCAGCAGGCGCCGTAGAACAGGCTGAGCACATCGCCCTCGAGGGCCACCACCTTCTCCATGCCGCGCCGCGCCCCCGGGACCTCGATCGCGACCACGCGCGCCACCACCGCCGACGGCGGCACCCGCTCGCGCAGCCGGTTGTGGTCGCCGCGGAAGACCAGGGTCGTTCCGCCCGGCCCCATCTCGATCCAGACGAGACGGTGGACGGTGAGGTGGTGCTCGGTGCGGAACACCGCGATCTCGCCCGGCTTCAGGTCCTCGCCCGCGGCCGGGCGCAGGAAGACGCGCCATCCCATCTGCAGCGTCGGATGCATGCTGGTGCCGTTGACGGCGATGCGCGCCGAGCCGGTGCGGCGCAGCCCCTCCGCCAGGAGCTCCGCCGTGACCGGCTGATCGCTGAGGTTCAGGCGCATGACGGCATCATTCTATGACGGACGGGGACACCGCCCCGACGCCTCGCGGGCCGCGGACGCCGTCAGGTACCGCTGGCGCGCGTGGGTTGCGGATCGGACCCGCCGGGCGCCGGGTAACGGCTCTTCATGTAGTCGATGCCGAACGCCATGGTCCTCCGCCAGACGCGCTCGATCTCCGCGTCGAAGCGCGGGTCGGTTTCCCGGGCGGAGCGGATCAGCGCCTCGAGCCAGAGGTCGTACAGGTGCGGGCCTATCCGGAGCTCCCCCTCGCCATGAAGGCGGGCAATGCGGTCGAGGTGGGAGAGGCCGCCCGCGTTGCCCTCGATGGCGAGCATGATCATGTAGAGCGACGCCTTGAGGACCCGGCGTTGCTTGTGCAGGTCGGTGTTGCTGAATTTCTCGCGGACCTCGGCGGAGGCGGCGAGGAACAGGTCGTAGAAGCGCTCCATGAACCGTGCATCGGCAACGCATCGCGACAGGCTGTCGTTGAAGATGTCGATCTCGGAAGAAGTCATCGGAGCCACTCCTGAGGTCAGGTACGGGAAGCGGGGGGCGCCCTCCCGCAGCGTCCTGGTTTGTCGTGGCCGACCGCGGTCAGCATGACCGGGGCACAAGTCTGCGCGCAGGATACACGGACCACCGGACCGAGTCGAGATTCCGTCTCAAGTGGCGGCCCCGTCCCCCCCCTCCCTCCCCGGCGCACGCTCCAGCCCGGGCCCCCTCTTCCCTCCTCGCGGCGCTTCCCTAATAATGATGGCCGGCGGCCCACGGACCGGGCCCGACGCCGGGCGCCGGCCGCGGCTCCCGACGGTCCCGCGGGCCATCAGGAGACCCTCATGCGATCCGTAAGAGCAGGTGTACTCATCGTCGCCGCGGCCCTCGCCATCCTCTTGGCGGGCGGGGCCGGCGGGGCGGTCGCCGTCGCCAGCCGCACCGCCGCCCGGCCCGCCTACCCCGACACGCCGCGGGTCGAGACGGTCGATGTCTGGCACGGAACGGACGTGCCCGACCCCTACCGCTGGCTCGAGCAGGATCCGCGCACCTCCCCCGAGGTGGCGCAGTGGATCGCGGCCGAAAACCGGGTGACCGCCGCCTGGCTCGAGCAGGTGCCGCAGCGCGCCGCCATTCGCCAACGGCTCGAGGCGCTGTGGAACTACGAGCGCATCACCCCGCCGCGGCGGACCGGGGGGCGCTGGTTCTACAGCCGCAACACCGGGCTGCAGAACCAGTCGGTGCTGTTCGCCGTCGCGTCGCCCGACGGCGAGCCGGTGGCGATCCTCGATCCGAATGGGTGGTCGGCCGACGGAACGGTCGCCCTCGCCGGGATCTCGCCGAGCGACGACGGCCGGTATCTCGCCTACGCCCGCTCGACGGCGGGATCGGACTGGCGCGAGTGGCGCGTGCGCGACCTCGGCGCCGGGCGCGACCTCGACGATCTCCTGCGCTGGACCAAGTTCACCAGCGTGTCGTGGACCCGCGATGGCCGCGGGTTCTTCTACAGCCGCTACGATGCCCCGCCCGAGGGGCAGGCGTACCAGGCCCTCAACAGGAACCAGAAGCTCTCCTTCCACCGTCTCGGCACGCCGCAGTCCGACGATGTCCTCGTCTACCACCGGCCCGACCAGCCCGACTGGGACTACGACGGCCGGGTGACCGAGGACGGACGCTACCTGATCATCAGCGTGCACAAGGGGACCGACCCGAAGAACCGCGTGCTCGTCCGCGACCTGGGCGAGCCGTACGCCATGCCGGTCGAAATCGTCGGCGCCTTCGATAACGAATACGCCTTCCTCGGCAACGACGGACCGGTGCTCTATTTCAAGACCGATCTCGAGGCGCCGAAGGGACGTCTCATCGCCATCGACCTGCGGGCGCCGGCGCGCGACCGGTGGCGCACCTTGGTGCCCGAGGCGACCGAGGCGATCCGCGGCGCCGATCTCGCGGGCGACTCCTTCGTGGTGACGTACCTCAAGGACGCCGTCACCGAGGTGCGGCTGTACCGCACCGACGGGAAGCATGTGCGCGACGTCGCCTTCCCCGGGCTCGGCACCGCCTCCGGATTCGAGGGGAAGCGCGACGCGACCGAGGTCTTCTATTCATGGACCTCGTTCAGCACGCCGCCCTCGGTCTATCGCTACGACCTGGCGAGCGGCGCGAGCACGCTGTGGCGCCAGCCGAAGCTCGCGTTCAAGCCGGACGACTATGTCGTCCGCCAGGTCTTCTACACCAGCAAGGACGGCACCCGGGTGCCGATGTTTGTCGCCCACCGCAGGGACGTGAAGCCGGACGGCAACCGGCCGACGCTGCTCTCCGGCTATGGCGGCTTCCGCATCTCGATGACCCCGACCTTTTCGCCGGCGCGTCTCGCCTGGATGGAGATGGGCGGGGTTTTCGCGCTGCCGAATCTGCGCGGCGGCGGCGAGTACGGCGAGGACTGGCACCGCGCCGGGACCGGACGCAACAAGCAGAATGTCTTCGACGACTTCATCGCGGCGGGCGAGTGGCTGGTGGCCAACGGCTACACCAGGCCGGCGCGCCTTGCCATCCAGGGCGGCAGCAACGGCGGCCTGCTGGTCGGCGCCTGCCTGACGCAGCGCCCCGACCTGTTCGGCGCGGCGCTGCCGGCGGTCGGCGTCATGGACATGCTGCGCTTCCAGAAGTTCACCGCCGGGCGTTACTGGGTCGACGACTACGGCAGCGCCGACGACCCGCAGATGTTCCCGGTGCTCATGGCCTACTCGCCGTATCACAACCTCAAGCCCGCCACGAAGTATCCGGCGACGCTGATCACCACCGCCGACACCGACGATCGGGTCATCCCGGCGCACTCGTTCAAGTTCGCCGCGGCGATGCAGGCCGACCAGGCGGGCGACGCACCGGTGCTGATCCGCATCGAGACCGCCGCCGGGCACGGCGGCGGCAAGCCGACCCGCAAGCAGATCGACGAGGCGACCGACCAGTACGCCTTCCTGGTGCGCGCGTTGGGGATGGAGAAGGCGGTCCGCTAGGAGCCGCAACACGACGCGGCCCCCGGACGCCCTGTCGAGCGGGCGCCGGGGGCCGCGCGGTGCGCCGGGTCAGGAGGTGGCGGCCCGGACGAAATCGGCCAGGGCCATGACACCCCGGTCCACGGAAGGCAGCGGCACGCTGCGTGTGTCGCCGCCGGGCAGCAGGACGACCAGGCGCGACCGGCCGCGCGCCCAGGTGGCATCGCCGGACGTCCAGCGCTCGGCGCCGGCGGCCGCCAGCGCCGACCTCAAGGTGTCGAGGCGTTCCGCCGGGAGAGTCCGGACGAGCCGGCGCGTCGTGGCGTCGGCGACCCAGGCTTCGCCGTCGTCCTCGATGGTCCGCCGCGTGCCGTCCTCCTCGATGAGGACGACCTGGAGGAAGGCCGGGGCGCGGACGGCGGATTGGTGCGCGGCAGACTCGCGCGCTCCGGTTTCGCGGTCGGACGCGGTCGAGTCGCTGCGGGCCCCGTCCTTGATCTCGCGGCGGCCTCCCGCTGCGCCGGCGGCGTCGGGCGCGTCGGCAGGGGGTTGGATCGCCGGACGCTTCGACATCGGCGGCGGCGCCGCCAGCATGAGGTTCGACGCCATGGCGCGCGCCGCGGCGAAGCCGCCCCCCACGCTTCCCAGGATCCCTTCGTACGACACCCCCGCGGGCATCTCGATCGGCACGCCGACGGGCCGCGCCTCGCCGCCGTAGTTCGTCACGTCGCGATCGACGGCGACGAGCGATGTGTACGGGGTCATCAGATGGAAACGCAGGCCGAGATCGGTGATCGCGGCGACCGTGTCCTGGTGCGGCCGGCCGTAGGTCTCGCGGGTCAGCCGATCGATCCGCGCCCGGGCCCACAGCCGGCCGAGCGCTTCGTTGTCGGCGGCGAAAGCCGGCAGGGTGACGACACGCCGCAGCGTCTCGCGCCGGCCGCGCAGGTGTCCCTCGAGGACCAGGGCGCCGGCGCCGGGGCGGCGGTAGCGGCCATGAATCACCAGCGGCTGGCCGGCGAACAGGTCGGGCACCGCCGCCGGCTCCAGATCGTCGACCTCGATCCCCTCCCACGACAGATGGATGTCGGTGAAGACCGGGGTGGCGATACGCTCGACGAATCGCCGCACGAGATCGTCGGGGGTCTCTCCCGGCCCGAGGAACATCGCGGCGCCGCGCCCCTCCTGCGCCAGGTTCTCGAGAAGATAGCGGTTGACCGACGAGCCGATGCCGAAGGAGAACAGGCGGGCGTCGCCGATCAGACGACGCACCTCGCCGAGGATCTCGGTCTCGTTGCCGATGTACCCATCGGTCAGGAAGGCGACGACCCGCAGACGCTCGCCGTCGGCCGGCCGGTCGAACGCGGCGCGGATACCGGAGAGCATCTCGGTGCCGCCCTCGCCCTGCAGGGTGTCGAGGTACTCGAGGGCGCGGCGCACGTTGGCCGCCGTCGCCGGGACCGGGGCGCTCCAGAGACCGGAGGCGCGGTCGGAGAAGCGGAGGATCTGCAGCGTGTCGGCGGGACGCGCGGCGCGCAGCGAACGGCGCACGACCTCCTTGGCCGCCTCGATCGGCGCGCCGCGCATCGAACCGGAGCAGTCGAGCAGGAAGGCCAGCTCGCGCGGCGCCGCGAGGGCGTCGTCATCGGCGTCGACCGGCGGTTGAACGTAGAGCGCGAAGATGCCCGGATCGGATGCGCCCCAGGTCGTGTCGCCGTGACCGGCCTGGCCGCCGCGTTCGTCATCGCGCCCGCCGGGGCCGCCCCGCCAGGCGAGGACACCGAATTCGGGGTCGCGGCCGCCGAGGCGCCAGCGCACCTCGATGTCACGGTCGAGCCGGGCGCGATCATCGGCCGTCAGGCTCACCGACGCGTGGCCGGAGCGTGCGGTCTCGATCCGCATCCGATGGGTCGGGGACCGCAGATCGTGCACCGGGATCCCCGCGTCGAGATCGAGAGCGAACGACAGTGTCTGCCCGGTGCCGGAGCCGGGCGCGACCAGCGGCGGGGCGATCGCGCCTGGATCCACCTGCCGGTCGGGGATGAAGCGCGGCCCGAGGACGGTCGGCAGCACGTAGGCGCAGGCGCCGTCGTCGCAGCGCACCTCCTGGTCGAACTCGAGGGTCACCTCGAGCCGCATGCCGGGCATGATGTTCGCCACCCGTTGCGCGAAGATGTTCGGGCGCTCCTGGTCGAGCAGGCCGGCGATCCTCCCCTCGGCGCGCGCCTGTTCGTAGAGGGCGCGCGCCTCCTCGCGCCGGTGCATCGTGGCCTCGATGAGGCGCGCGCCTATCCGCAGGCGCATGTCGGTGACCGCGGCGTTGTCCGGCAGAGGGAAGATGTACAGGCCGTTCACCGGCTCGCGGTTCGGGTTGCGCCATTCCTGCACGACGACGGTGTGCGCCACCGGCCCCGTGACCGTCGCCCGGACATCGGTGCGGGTCAGGAGAAAGGGGGAGAACGAGCCCTCGGGGGCGATGATGTCCTCCGTCTCGATGCAACTGTCGTTGGCACGCGTCCACGGGCCGGTCGAGGCGCTGGCCGCGGGGCTGGTCGCGGCAGCCGTGGCCGGGCGGGTCGCGCCACGGTCGTCGACGACACCTGCGGCGCCGAGAACGCCGATCGCCGCGAGAGCGATCAGGAGAGCCATCGAGAATCGCGAACGGTGGTCGGGGTTTCTCTTCGAGGTCATGGTGGAACCTCCTCGCCCCGTTGGACAGCCGGGGGGCGCGCGAGTTCCCGCCCGGAAAAAATGGTGATCCGGGAACCCCGGGCCGGTTCACCTGTCCAACAGGGTGAGTGACACGCAAGGACGGGCCGGTGCGATCCTCGACAGGAGTTCGTGGCATGCTGAGGGCCATGCGCATGGCGACACCCGCGTCCGTTCGCGCCCCGGACGACGACGGGACGGTGGGCGACGAAGAGACCCTGGTGGCGCGGGCGCGCGCCGGCGACCGCGACGCCTTCGGGCGCCTGGTCGAGACGCATCTCGACCGGGTCTGGACCCTCGTCTGGCGCGTGCTCCGCCACCACGAGGATACGGAGGACGTCGTGCAGGAGGTCTTCTTCGCGGCGTGGCAGGCGCTTCCCCGGTTCCGCGGCGAGGCCCGATTGTCGACCTGGCTGCAGACGATCGCCGTGACCCGCGCGCTCAACCACCGTGCGCGTGGCGCCGAGAGATTGCGGCAGGCATCGATCCCGCTCGATCGGCTGGCAGGCAATGGAGCGCCGTGGAGGACCGACGGCGCGCCGGGCTTGGCCGGTCCCCCGGCCGCGGAGCCGGCCGACCTGCACCCCGCCGCTTCGCCCCTCCGGGCGCTCGAGGCCGGGGAGCTGCGGCGGCGCCTGGCGCTGTGTCTCGACAAACTCCCGGCGGCCTGGCGGGCGATCCTGGCGCTGCGCGACGGCGGCGATCGTCCGTACGAGGAGATCGCCGCGGCGGTCGGTCTCGCCCTCGGCACGGTGCGATCGCGTCTGGCGCGCGCCCGTCTGGCGCTGCGCGACTGCGTGGAGGGAACGTCATGAGCCGCGACCGATGGTTCAATCACCCGTGCGAGGCGCTGTCGGCGCTCGTCGATGGCGAGCTGCCCGCCGGCGGGCAGCGGGCGGCGGTCGAGGCGCACCTGGGCGGCTGTCCCGTCTGTCGCGTCCTCAAAGAAGACATCGAGCTGCTCGGACAGGTGGTCGCGGCCGAGACGCCGCCGCCGATGCCGGCCGATCTCGCGGCGCGGATCCGTGGCCGCATCGACGAGAGCGCGGCCGCGCGGCGCGCCGGCTGGTGGCGCATGCCCTGGCGCGTCCCGATGCCGGCCGCGGCGGCCGCCGCCGTCGTGGTGGTGGCGCTGGTCTGGCTGGTGTCGTTCGGCAGCCGGCCTCCGGACACGCCGATCCCCGCGACGGAGGTTGCGTCACGCACCGCCCCCGGTACCACCGACGGGCGCGACGCTACCGGCGGACCTGACGTTGCTGGTGGTCGCGACGCTGCCGGCGTGCCCCGGTCATCGCCGCCCGCCTTGGCGCCGGCGCCGGCCCGGGCCCAGCCCCCTGCCCCGGCCCCGGCTCCCATCGTTGGATCAGCAGCGGCGGCGCGTGAAAAGCCCGAGCCGAAGCTCGCGCGGTCGACGCCGGCAGGTGACGCGGCGGCCGGGCGATCGAACCAGGCGCCTCCCGTGGTGCACCGTGACGACGGTGTCCGTCCGACTCCCGCCGGCGCCATTGCCGAGCACGACGAGACGCGGCTCTACAAGGAAACCGCGAAGGACACGATCGCCGTCGATACGGAGCGCGATCGGACGCAGGTCGGCTTCCTCGAGGCCACGGCCAGGCAGGAAGCGCCGGCAAAGCCCACGACGAAGGCGTCGAACGCTCCGCCCGCGGCGGCGCCGGGCATGCCCGCGTCGGCCGGGGCGCGCCCGGTGGTCACCATGTCGGACGCGCGGATCGCGGCACCACCGCTCGAGGCCGCCCCCTACATGGTGCGGCTGCTGCCGGATGGATCGATGAGTGTTCGGGCACGCGACTACCAGTGCGTCGTGCCGATCGCGCCCGACGACGCGCGCCTGCTCGCGAGCATCGGCGACGCGACCACGGCGGGGGTCGCGCCGCGCACCCGGGCGCCGGAGGCTGCGACCACGGGTGCGACGGCCTCCGCGGCGATGGAGGAGCCGCTGCCGGTCGTCCCGTCACCGGAGGCGCGCTCCGCAATCCTGCGCCTGGTGCGCGAACGCTACCGCGCCATCATCGAGGAGCGCTGCGGTCCGCTGCCGCGCTGACCGGCTCGATCACCGCCGCGCCGCGCAGCCGTCCGGCACGCAGATCGTCCAGAGCGCGGCCTGCCTCCTCCAGCGGGTAGGGCCGCACCTCGGTGCGCACCGGGATCGCCGGCGCGAGGGCGAGGAACTCCTCGCCGTCACGCCGGGTCATGTTGGCCACCGACCGGAGGGTGCGCTCGCCCCACAGCAGCTCATAGGGAAACGACGGGATGTCGCTCATGTGGATGCCGCCGCAGACCACCGTGCCGCCGCGCGCCACCGCGCGCAGCGCCCGGGGGACCAGCTCGCCTGCGGGGGCGAAGATGATCGCCGCGTCGAGCTCCGCGGGCGGTGGCGCGTCCGACGGGCCGGCCCACACAGCACCCAGGTCGAGCGCGAAGCGCCGCGCCGCATCGTCCCCCGGGCGGACGAAGGCGTAGACCCGGCGCCCCTGGTGCCGCGCCACCTGGATGACGATGTGGGCCGCGGCGCCGAAGCCGTAGAGGCCGAGCTGTGCGCCGTCGCCGGCCATGACCAGCGACCGCCAGCCGATGAGACCGGCGCACAGCAGCGGCGCCGCCTGGCGCGCCGTGTAGCCGTCCGGGAGAGCGAAGCAGAAGCGTTCGTCGGCCACCGCGTACTCGGCGAATCCACCGTCTATCTGATATCCGGTGAAACGGGCGGCGCCACAGAGGTTCTCGCGTCCGGCGACGCAATAGCGGCAGCGCCCGCATGTCGACCCGAGCCATGGCACGCCGACCCGCGCTCCGCCTGCGAAGCGGCCCGCCCCCGCGCCCGCCGCCTCGACGGTGCCGACGATCTGATGACCGGGGATGAGCGGTGTCCGGGGATCGGGCAGCTCGCCGTCGACGATGTGCAGATCGGTGCGACAGACACCGCAGGCGGCGACGCGCACCAGCACCTGGCCCGGCCCCGGGAGGGGATCCGGGAGATCGACCAGCCGCAGGGGAGTCCGCGGCGCATCCAGCAATAAAGCCCGCATTGCGGGCATAATAGCCGGAACCAGCCGTCGGGAGATTGCCGGCCCGGCCACTGTTCGCCGAGGTGACCCATGTTGCGTCCGCCGCACGCGTTGTTGCGTCATGCCCCGATCGTCGCCCTGCTCCTCGCGCTCGTCGTGTCATCCGGCGCGCCGAATGTCGGCGCGGCACCGGCCGCGGTGGCCGCGGCCGTGGTGGCCGCGGCCGCATCGCCCGACGCGGCATTGCGCCGGGCGCTCGATCGCCTGCGCGCCGAGACGCCCGGCGCGGTCGAGGCGGTGGTCGCGGACGACGGCCGGCATGTCGCCACAATTCGCGGCGCGCTCACACCACCCGGGCCCGAGGCGCCCCGCGTTGTCGCCGATCGCTTCCTGTCGCGCCACGCGTCGCTGTACGGCGGCCGCGCCGATCTCTCCGACCTCCGCCTGGAGAACAGCCAGGCAAGCCCGACCGGCCGACACCTGCGCTATCGCCAGACCTGGCGCGGCCTGTCGGTGTTCGACGCCGGCGTCGATGTGCACCTGTCCACGGCCGGCGCGGTCTTCCTGGTGCACAACCGGTTCGTGCCCGGGCTGGCCCTCGACACCACGGCGACGTTCACCGCCGTCGAGGCCGGGAGGCGGGCGCGCGACCGGTTCGCGCATGCCGGCCGCCCGGGCGCGGGTCAGGCGGGCGTGACGACCGTGGCGCTCGCCGAGCTCGGCATCGCCGGCGGCGGCGATCCGGCGTCCGCGACGGGGTCCGTCGCGGGGTCCGTCGCGGCGTCCGCTCCGCCGCGCCTCGCCTGGCGCATCGTGCTGCGGAGCAACGAGCCGGCCGGGGCGCGCGAGTACCTGATCGACGCGCGCACCGGGGCGGTGGTGCGCGATCGCGACCTCGTGGTCGACGGGCACCTGACCGGGAGCGGGCGCGTGTTCGATCCCAACCCGGTCGCCTACCTCGGCGATCCGACGCTGCGCGACAACAACGATGCCGACGGGCCCACGTTCGCGCCCGCCTACCTCGAAGTGGCGCTCCCCGGTCTGAGTCGCATGTACTGGGACCGGTTCGGCCCGGTGACGCTGTCGGGACCGTACGTCCGCATCACCGATCTCATCGAATCGCCCTTCCTTGCGAACGTCACGTCGCCGGACGGCCGTTTCCTATTCACCCGCGATCAGGACGGATTCGAAGCGGTCATGGCCTACTTCCACATCGACCGGACGCAGCGCTACATCCAGTCGCTCGGTTTCACCGCGGTCAACAACCGGGCGATCCGCGTCGACCCGCACGGGCTGCGCGGCGTGCAGAACGCGCACTACGTCGGGTTCCCTCCCGGGGGCGGCTGGATCGCCTTCGGCACCGGTGGTGTCGATCTGGCCGAGGATGCCGACGTCGTCTGGCACGAGTACGGCCACGCGATGCAGGACAACCAGAACCCGGGCGCCTACACCTTCCTCGGGGAGATCGGCGCCCAGGGCGAGGGGTTCGGCGACTACTGGGCCTCGGTCAACACGGTGCTGACCAACCCGGCGCTCCCCGACCCCGAGTGCATCGGCGAGTGGGCCTTCGAAGGGGTCTGCCTGCGCCGCACCGACGGCGCCAAGCACTACCCCGAGGATATCGAGGGGGAGGTGCACGCCGACGGTGAGATCTGGTCGGCGCTGCTGCGCGACATCGCGCTCGCGACCGGCCCTGATGTCGCCAACACGATCATCCTCGAGAGCCACTTCCTGGCGCCGATGTTCCCGCGTTTCTGCGCCGGCGCAGCGGCGCTGCGCGACGCCGACGACACCCTGTACGGCGGGGCGCATCGCGATGCCGTGACCAGCGCCGCCGCCGAGCGCGGCATCGCCGCCGACCTGGCGCCGACCGGCATCGCGGCCACGCCGGGCGGTTCGACCGGCGATCTGGTCCGGTTCACGATCACGAACCGGGGACCGTGCGGCGCCGGCGCCGTGAGCGCGTCCGTCCGCCAGGTGGTGCCGGCGACGGGCAGCGAAGTGGAGGTGGCCACGGTGGCCGTGGACCCGCTTGCGGCACGTGGCAGCGTCGAGACCACGTTGTCGCTGCCGGGCATTCCCGGGGCCACGTACCTCTACCGCGTCGTCGTCGACCCGGCCGGCGCCGAGGCCGAGACCAACGAATCGAACAACATCCTCGACTCGGCGGAGATTGCTCCCGCGCCGTAGGCGGTGCCGTCGTCCTTGACACTGTAGCCACCGGTGGCTACATTGGTCTCATGGCCGACATCAAGACCGTCGGGATCAGGGATCTGAAGAACAACCTCAGCGCCTGGCTGCGGGAGGTGCGGCGCGGCGTCCGGGTGCTGGTTTCGGATCGGGATACCGTCGTCGCCGAGCTGCACGAGCCGACCGCCACCTACGCGACCGGCGAATTCTCGGACCCCGTGCTGGCCGAGTGGATCCGGGGAGGCGCGCTGGTTCCCCCCTCGCGCCCCAAGGAGCCGTTGCCGGAATCTCCGGTGCGCCTGCCTGAGGGCTCGGCCACGGGTCTGCTCGACCAGGAGCGAGGCGAGGCGGGATCGTGAAGGCGATCTACCTCGAGTCTTCGGCCATCCTGACCTGGCTTCTCGGCGAGAAGCGCGCCGCCGAGGTCCGACGGGCGGTCGACGCGGCGGAAAGGGTCGTGACATCGGCGCTTTCCGTCGCCGAGGTGGAGCGCGCCCTGGTGCGTGCCGAGGGCGCCGGCATGTTGAAAGGCGCCGATGGCCAGCGGCTACGCGGTTTCCTGCAGCGCGCCAGGGCTGGCTGGGTGACCATGGCGGTCACCGACGAGGTCCTGGGCCGCGCGGCGCGGCCGTTCCCGGTGGAACCGGTGCGGACTCTCGACGCCGTGCATCTCGCCACGGCTATGGCCTTCGCGCGCGCCTATCCCGATCTGCATGTGGTGAGCTTCGATCGCCGGATTCTCGACAACGCCGCGGCTCTCGGCCTCGATTGAGGTCGGCCGGGTCGGCCGGGTCGCAGCGCCTCAGACTGTCGCCGCGACCGCTTCGCCGGGATCGCCCCCGCCCGGGCCCGCGGCGATTTCCCGCTCCAGCGCCTCGTCCGCGCCCGCGACCCGCGTGCGCGCCACCAGCATGTAGATCGACGGCACCACGAACAGCGTGAAGGCCGAGCCGATGATCATGCCGCTGACCAGCATGATGCCGATGCTGTTGCGGGCGCCGGCGCCGGGGCCGCTGGCGAAGACCAGGGGCAGGTGGCCGGTCACCGTCGCCGCGGTGGTCATCAGGATCGGGCGCAGGCGGGTGGAGGCGGCTTCGATCACCGCCTGCAGCTTGCCGCGGCCCTGCTCCTGCAGGTGGTTGGCGAACTCGACGATCAGGATGCCGTTGCGCGACACCAGACCGACGAGGGTGATCAGGCCGACCTGGCTGTAAATGTTCAGGGTCGTGAACCCCAGGAACGAGAACAGCAGCGAGCCGGAGATGGCCAGCGGCACCGAGCCGGCGAGGATGATGAACGGGTCGCGGAACGACTCGAACTGCGCCGCGAGCACCAGGTAGATCATGATCGCCGAGAGCAGGAACAGGCCGAGGAACTTGCCGCTCTCGGTGCGCAACTGGCGCGATTCGCCGGCGTAGTCGATGGTGAATCCGCGCGGCAGGGTGCGCTCGGCCTCGTCCTCGAGGAGCCGCAGCGCCTGGTCGAGCGGCACCTGCGGCGGGATGGCGCCCTGGACGCGCACCGCGTTGAGCTGCTGGAAGCGCTTCAGCTCGCGCGGCTCGGTGGTGGTTCGCAGCGTGGCGAAGGTCGACAGCGGCACCAGGCGGCCCGCCGGGCCGGTGACGTAAATCTTCTCGAGCTGGTCGGCGGTCAGCCGCTCGCTGCGCTGCACCTGGGGGATGACCTTGTAGGAGCGACCCTGGATGCTGAACCGGTTGACGTAGTTGCCACCCAGCATCGTCGACAGGTCGGCGCCGGTCTGGCTCAGGTCGACACCGAGCGAACGCACCTTGTCGCGGTCGAAGACGACCTCGGTCTGCGGCTGGTCGAACTTGACGTCGGTGTCGGCGTACATGAACAGGCCGCTGGCGAACGCCTTCTGCACCAGGGACTCGGCGAACTCGGCGACGCGCGCCGGCTCGGCGGTCGAGGCGACCACGAGGTCGACCGGGAAGCCTTCGCCGCCCGGCAGCGGCGACGGCGATAGCGGGATGATCCGGACTCCCGGTATCTTCCCGAGCTCCGCCGCGGCCTCGAGGCGGATCTGCTCGGCGGTGCGGGTCCTCTCGCTCCACGGCTTCAGGTTGGTGCCGCCGAACCCGCCGGTCGCGAAGGTGATCTCGAAGATCGCCCCGGATTCCGGGATGGCGCGGAAGACGTCGTGCATCTTCGACGCGAACATCCTGGTCTGGTCGAGGGTCGAGTTCGCCGATGCCTGGATGATCCCGAAGATGAATCCCTGGTCCTCGCTCGGGGCCAGCTCCTGTCCCGACATCATGTAGAAGGGGGCGATCAGCGCCACCACGATGACCCACAGCACGAGGATGACCGGACGGTAGGCGAGCGTGCCGGTGAGCAGGCGCTGGTAGAGGCCGCGCACCTTCTCGAAGTGGCGGTGGATCATGCCCGAGAAGCCGCGCTCGGTGTCGCCGGCCTTGAGGAGCTTCGAGCCCATCATCGGCGACAGGGTCAGCGCTACCACCCCCGAAACGATGACCGCACCCGCCAGGGTGAAGGCGAACTCGCGGAACAGCGCGCCGGTCAGCCCGCCCTGCAGCCCGATCGGGGCATAGACCGCGGCGAGGGTGACGGTCATCGCGATGATCGGGCCGACCAGCTCGCGGGCGGCGAGGATGGCGGCCTGGACACGACGTTCGCCGCGGTGCAGATGGCGCTCGATGTTCTCGACCATGACGATGGCGTCGTCGACGACCAGCCCGACCGACAGCACGATGGCCAGCAGGGTGAGCAGGTTGATCGTGAAGCCGGCCACCGACATCAGGAAGATCGCCCCGATGAGCGAGATCGGGATGGCGACGAACGGGATGAAGACGGCGCGGAACGACCCCAGGAACAGGAAGATGACGATGATGACGATGAGCAGCGTCTCGGAGAGGGTCTTCAGCACTTCCTGAATGGCGTTCTCGATGTAGACCGTCGAGTCGTACGGGACCCCGACCTGCATCCCGGTCGGGAGCTGGACCTCGATGTCGGGCAGGACGGCGCGCACGCCGCGCACCACCTCGAGAGTATTGGCGGTGGGCAGGGCCCAGATCCCCATGAACACGGCGGTCTGGCCGTTGAAGCGCACGTCCTCGTCGTAGTTCTCGGCGCCCAGGACGACGTCGGCGATCTCCCCGAGCCGCACGACCGTGCCGCCCTGCTCCTTGACCACGAGCTGCTGGAACTCCTCCGGTGTCTTCAGGTCGGTGTTGGCCACCAGGTTCACCGACACCATCGAGCCCTTGGTGCGGCCGAGGGCCGAGAGGTAGTTGTTGCGCGCCAGGGCGTCGCGCACATCGGTCGGCGACAGGCCCAGCGACGCCATGCGGTCGGGCTTGAGCCAGATGCGCATCGCGAAGAAGCGGCTGCCGAGGATGTCGGCGCGCTGCACGCCCGGGACGGCGCTCATCTTCGGCTGCACGACGCGGGTCAGGTAATCGGTGATCTGGTTCTGGTCCTGGCTGTCCGACGAGAAGCCGATGTACATCGCGGCGAACTGGGTGTCGGCCGTCTCGATCGTGATGATCGGCGCCTGGGCTTCCGGGGGCAGATCGTTGCGCACCTGCGCCACCTTCGCCTGGATCTGCGTCAGGGCGTCGTTGGTGTCGAAGTTGAGGCGCAGATGGACGGTGATGGTGCTCACGCCCTGGCTGCTCGACGACTCCATGTAGTCGATGCCGTCGGCGCTGGCGATGACCCGCTCGAGCGGGGTCGTGATGAAGCCGCGCACGAGATCGGCGTTGGCGCCGATGTAGACGGTGGTGACCTTGACCACCGCGATGTCGCTGCGCGGGAACTGGCGGACGCTGAGCGTGTTGATCGACCGGAGACCGGCGATCAGGATGACCAGGCTGATGACCGACGCGAGGACCGGGCGCCGGATGAAGATGTCGGTGATCTTCATCACGACTCCTGGGGCTTGGGCGCCGGGTCGTTGCCGGGCTGGGTGTCGTTGTTGACGAACACCGCGGCGCCGTTGCGCAGCTTGAACACGCCCGAGGTCACCACCTGGGCGCCGGGGGTGACGCCCGACAGCACCGCCACCTGGTCGCCGCGTCCGCTGCCGAGCCTCACGACCTGTTGCCGCACGCCGAGGTATTCCTTGCCGTCGGGGCCCTTCATCGTCTCGACGATGAACACCGTGTCGCCGTAGGGGGCGTAGAGGATCGACGAGGCCGGCAGCGCCACGACCGCGGCGCTCTCGGGCAGGACCACCTGCGCCCGGACGTACATGCCGGGGTGCAGCCGGCGTTCCGGGTTGGCGAGGGTCGCCTGCACCTGGACGTTGCGCGTCGCCGCATCGACGACGGCGTCGATCGCCGTGACCCTGCCGTCGAAAGAAACACGGGGAGGGCCCTCGATCGACACCCGCACCGGGCGGCCGACCGTCACCCTGGTGAGCTCCTGCTGCGGCACGGCGAAGTCGACATGGATCGGGTCGAGCGATTCGAGGGGCACGATCGGGTCGCCCCCGGCCACGTACTGGCCGCGGTGCACCTGGCGGATGCCGAGGACGCCGCTGAACGGCGCCCGGATGGTCTTGCGATCGATGGTCGCCGCGATCTCGCCGACGGCCGCCTCGGCCATGTCGAGCTCCGCCCGGGCGGCGTCGAGGTCGGCCTGCGACACGACACCCTCCTGGCGCAGCCCCCGGGAGCGCTCGAAGTTGGCGCGCGCCAGGGCCAGCCGGGCCTCGGCCGCGGCCATCTGCGCCTTCTCCTGGCGCGTGTCGAGGCGCACGAGGACGGCACCCGCGGCGACCTGCCGGCCCGACTCGAAGCCGATCGACTCGACGATGCCGGGCAGGTCGGCGCTCACCACGACCCCGTTGACCGCCGTGACCGTGCCGATGGCGTCGAGGGTCTGCTCCCAGGTCTCCTGGGTGGCGACGATGGTGGTGACCGCCTCGGGCGGGGGCTGGAACGACGCCCCCTGGGCCATGGCCTCCTGGACCTGGCGGAACTTCACGAAGCCGATGACGCCCAGAAGGGTCACCATGGCAGCGAGCATCAGCAACATACGCTTGAGCATTTCGACGAACCTCGCGAGACGCCCGGACCGGCGCCTCGATCAACCCCGCCCCATGCGGTGAATCGCCCTTCCCCCGGGGCAGCCGCGTGCCGCCCCGGGAGGGCGCGGACGTCGGATTGGGGATCCGGGAAGGCGCCCATTCTAGATCGCCCGGGGGGTCTCCGCAAAGGTGCCTGGGGGTCGCGCCGGTGAATGCTTGGTGACATATTGTCGAGGACATGGCCATGGATTCCGGCATCCCCCCGGCCCCCGAACCCGACTTCGCGGAGATTCGTCTCCGCCTCCTGCGGTCGGTCCGGCGCGTCTGCCCGGCGTGGCTGCGGTCGCGGGCCGAGGACATCGTCCAGAACGCCATGCTCCGGGTGCTGGAGATCTCGCGGGCACGTGAGTCAACCACCCACTTCCCGTCGTCTTACCTGTGGAAGGCTGCCTACTCGGCGACCGTGGATGAGATCCGGAGGTTGCGCAGGCGCCCGGAGGTGTCCTGGGACGACACCGGCCTGAACGGGGGCGGCCCGGTCGACCCCGCCGGCCCGGTGGACCCCGAAACGGGCATGGCCGCTGGCGAACTGGGAGAGGCGGCCGAGGGGTGCCTGGAGGCACTGCCGGAAGCGCGGCGCGCCGCGGTGGGGCTGTACCTCCTGGGGTACACGGCGGGTGAGATCGCGGCCTCGATGCGCTGGCGTGAGAAGAACGTGAGGAATCTGCTGCACCGCGGCTTGGTGGCGCTCAGGCGGTGCCTTGCCGGGAAGGGGTTCGGGCCATGACGCGAGACGGACTGACCGACGACGGACTGCGCGAGGCGCTGGCGCGGCGATCCGAGCGCGCCGTGCCGACGGCCGCCTGTCCCGAGCCCGACGTCCTGTGGGACCTGGCGGCGGGTGAGCTCGACCCGGCGCCGGCGGGGACCATGGCGGCGCACGCCGTCGGATGCCCGGCGTGCCGCGAGGCGCTGCGCCTCGCCCGGGAAGCGGGGGCGACGGCGGGAGCGGTCGGGACCTCGTCAGGCGCTGCGCCACGCTCGCGGGCCACGTGGCTTGCGGCGGCGGCTGTCCTCCTGGTCGCGGTCGGCACGGTCTTCGTCGTGCGCAGGATGGAGCGGCCGGCGCCGCCCGAGTTCCGCGATGAAGAGCTCGTGCGGATCGAGACGCTGGGCCCGACCGGGCCCGTCCCGGGCGGCGCGGAGACGGTGTTGCGGTGGACCCCGGTCGAGGGGGCGCGTTACGACCTGACCCTCGCCCGCGAGAATCTCGAAGTTCTTTCGATCGTCCGCGGGATCGCGGCGGCAGAGTACACGGTGCCGGAGGACCTCCTGCGCAGAGTGCCGTCGGGGGGGCGGCTTCTGTGGCAGGTGGAGGCGGTCCTCGCGGACGGCCGGAGGTTCCGCTCAGGGACATATTCGGTGCGATTCGAGTAAGGCCGCGGAAGCATGAGGCAAGCCGGGGGGGAACGATGCGACGGGCGGTGTTCGCGTGCGGTGACGCAGTGCTGCTCATTGCATTCTCGGTAGCTTCCGCGGCCTCGTCACCCCCACAGACCCTTGAAACCTGCGCCGCCGCCGTCGCTGTGGCGCCGGACGACGACGCGGCCTGGCGCTGCTTCCGCGAGGTCGCGAGCCGCGACGGCCGCCACGCGGCGGCCTTCGCGCGCCTCGAGTCGATCGTCGCGGCCGACCCCGGCAACGCCCTCGCGCTGTGGTGCCTCGCCGGCCTCGACACCGCGCTCGGCGGCCACCGCGCTCAGGACCTCTACGAAAAGGCGATCGCCGCGTTCGAGGAGCGCGGCCAGGCCGTGCGTGAGGCCCACGCCCGGCTCGAGTGGGCGGCGGTGCTGCAGCGCGCCGGACGCGCCGACGAGGCGGCGACGCAGATCGATCGCGCCCGGGCGATCACCGCGCTGACCGGCGACCTGTCCCTGGCCGCCGACCTGGCGGTCGGCGAGGCGTGGCAGGCATTCCGCCGCGGCGACTACTCCGACGCCGAGGCGCGGCTGGGCGGGTGCGGCGACTGGATCGCGTCGCGCGGCACCCCGACGCAGCGCGCCGCCTGGCTCTCGGCCAGGGGCGCGATCGGCTGGTCGCGGGCGCGCTGGGACGAGGCGCTCGCGGCCTACGAGGAGGAAGCGCGGATTCGCGGCGCGGCCGGCGATCGATACGACCAGGCGGCGGCGCTCGCGAACGTCGTGCTGCTGACGTCGCAGCGCATCGGCCGCGGCGACCCGACCGACGAGGACCGGCAGGTGCTGGGCGCCCGCCTAGACGAAGTGGAGACGGTGGCGCGCGCCGGGGGAAACGACCGCATCCTGGGATCCGCAGCGATGTATCGCGCCCAGCTCGCTATCCCCGGCCCGCCTCAGCGCGCTCTCTATGAGCAGGCGATCGACCGATTCGAGCGCGGCGGCGACACATCGAACCGCCTGGTGGCGATGCGCCTGCTGGCGGAGGCTTTCGTCCTCAACGAGCCGCGCGAGCCGGAGCGCTCACGACGGCTCCTCGCGGACGCCGCGGCGATCGCCTACGGCCGCGGCGACCTTGATGCGGTAGCGCGCTGCCGGATGACCGAGGCGAACCTGGCGTGGCGGTTCGGGGACGAGGGGGGCTGGACCACGGACCGCCGGCGGCAGGCGGACGATTCGATGGACCGGGCGATCGAGGCGATCGAGGCGCTGCGCGACCTCCAGGCCGACGACGGCGTGCGCGCCGAGGTCTTCACCCGCTGGCTGTTCTTCTACAACCGGATGCTGGGTCACCTGCTCGGCGCCGGCGGCGGGACCCCGTCGCGCGACGACATCGCCAAGGCATTCGAGGTCGCCGAGCGCCGACGCGCCCGCGTCCTGCTCGAGCGTCTCGACGCGGCCGGCATCCCGCTCGCGGACCCGGCGCACGCGGCCAGCCTGGCCGCCCGCCACGAGCTGCTGGATGAGGCGGCGCGCCTGCGCGTCGATCTGTCGAGCCCGTTCCTGGCCGAAGGAGAGCGAGCCGCGCGCATCGACCGCCTCGAGACGCTGGCGTCCGATGAGGCCGTGCTGCGCGCCCGGCTGGCGACTGCGGATCCGCGCTTCGAGCGCCTGCGCGCCCCGGCGATCCCCACCCTCGACGAGGTCGAGGCGGCGGCGCGCCCGGACGAGGCGATCCTCGACTACACCGTCGGGAGCGGTCTCACGAAGTCGGGGTACATCGGCGGCGGATCGTGGCTCCTCGTGCACACGCGCGGCGGGATCCGGGTCTACCGGGTGGCGGATGAAGAGACGCTCGGTCCGGAGACGGCGCTCTTCGCCGGGCTCTTCGAGTCGAGGGACGGCGCCGAGGCGACGGGCGCCGCGCGGTTGCACGAGCTCCTGCTGCGCGCCGCCATCGACGATCTGCCGCCGGGGGTCACGACGCTCGTCGTCGTCCCCGACGGCCCGCTGCACCAGGTCCCGTTCGCGGCGCTGCGGCCGTCGGCCGGTGCGGCGCCCCTCGGGGCCCGCTTTGCGATCCTGACCGCGCCCGCGGTCGCCGCCTGGTGGCGCTGGCGGCTCGACACGCCGGGCGCGCTTCCCTCGGCGGCGCTGGTGATCGCCGACCCCGGTGGGGAGGAGGCCGAGGTCGCCGCGATCCGCGCGCCCAATGGCGCGCTGCCGCACGCCCGGCGCGAGGCCCGGCTCGCCGCCGCGGCGCTCGGAGGCCGCGCCCGGATCCTCGAAGGCGGCAAGGCGAGCGAGTCGCGCCTCAAGGCGGCGGATCTGGGTGAGTACGGCATCCTTCATGTCGCAGCGCACGCCCGGCTCGGGGACGGGCGCAAGGTCGAGGCTTTTCTCCGTCTGCTCCCCGGCGCCGCCGGCGAGGACGGGCGCCTGACGGTGGCCGAGGCCTCGGCGCTCGCTCTCGAGAACCGTGTCGTCGTGCTGGCGGCCTGCCGCACGGCCGGCGGCGCCTTTCTCGAAGGCGAGGGTGTGCAGAGCCTGGCGCGGGGCTTCATGGCCGCCGGCGCCCGGGCCGTCATCGGCAGCCTGTGGCCGCTGCGGGATGACGAGGCGGCCGAGTTCTTCGACGCCTTCTACCGCGCCCTCGGCAGTGGACGGACCGTCGCCGACGCCTTCGCCTACGCCCAGCGCACCCGCATCGCCGCCGGCGCGCCGGCCGCCGCCTGGGCCGGCATCGTCCTGGTGGGGGATGGCGATGTGCGGCTCGAAGGGGAACAACCCTCACAACTCCCACTCGTCTTCGGTGCCGGGCTGGCCGTCCTGGCCGCAGCCGGTGCCGCCTTGTTGATCCGCCGCCGGCTGCGCGCCGGGTCCTGAGCCCACCCGGGACCGCTCGCTGCCCGCACACCTGCCGTGCGCCACCCCCTGAGTCAAATCTTGCCCGCCGGCGGCTTTCCCGCTGGGGGACCCGCGCACCCCCCGGGGAGAGATTCCATGGAAACCTGCCGAATCGTCCGTGCCACGCTTCTCGCAATCATCCTCGTCGCCGTCGTTGAACTCGGGGGTCGGCGGCTCCCGCCCGTGGCCT
>Ga0210377_10001325_pt1 | contig 22579 bp, 22 predicted proteins | sample PLM4_65_b1redo_FD_155480 | JGI IMG/M metagenome (GOLD analysis project Ga0210377, IMG submission 155480) | Groundwater sediment microbial communities from an aquifer in East River, Colorado, USA - PLM4_65_b1 redo | ecosystem: Environmental > Terrestrial > Soil > Riparian zone | place: USA: East...
CGAGCCGCCGCAGGAGTGGCCGGCTGCCGCGCGGCGGGTCGTGCATACGGACCGAACGGACTGGAGGCTCGACCTGCGCGCGATCGCAGCGGAGCTTTCCGGCTAACGGGTTCCGGCGCGGGCATAGCCCGCGCCGCCCGTTCTTCGCTCAGCTTCGCCTCGCTGCGCGCTTCGCTTGCCCAGCGGGTTCCGGCGCTGCGGGGGGTGGTGTAGCCTGTAGAGCGTTGCCCCACCTGAGGCTGGATTCCGCGCGCCGTGGGGTGGCGGAGCGCGTCGTCGCTTCGGGATGCTGGCATCGATCCTGCACTTATGAGACACGAAGGAGGCAGAGCATGGACGCATCCGGGCGGCGTGTGTCCGAGTTGATGCAAGCAGAGGTGGCGACGCTCACCGTGCACGATCGCCTCGACCTGGCGGAGGACGTGATGCGGCTGGGCCGCGTGCGGCACATGCCGGTCCTCGACGGGACCAAGCTCGTGGGCATCGTGTCGAGTCGAGACCTGCTCGCGGCTTCGCTGTCGCGTGTGCTCGACTTCGAAGCGACGCAACGGCGGACCTTTCTGCGCTCGGTCGAAGTCGCCGAGGTGATGTCGCAAGACCTGATCACGGTCGAGCGCGACGCGACGCTGCGCGAGGTGGCTGCGCTGATGCTGCGGCACAAGATCGGCTGCGTTCCCGTGGTGAAGGCCGACAAGACGTTTCTCGGCCTCGTCACCGAGACGGATCTGATCAAAGCTGCGCTGCTGTCCGACCCGAGCGGCGACGACGTCGCGAATCGAACGAAGGAGACGATGATGCCGGAGTCGAAGGAACGCTTTCACAAGGAGCTCGACGAGCTGCGCCGGGTGCGCGACGAGCTGAAAGTGCGCATCCATCTCGCGAAGGCCGATGCCAAGGATCGCTGGGACAAGCTCGAGCAGCAGTTCCACCGCCTCGAGGCGAAGGCTGGCCAGATCTCGCAGATCAGCGAGGAGCCGCTGCGCGACGTGCGCGATGCGGCACGCCTGCTGATCGACGAGATCCGCGACGGCTATCGCCGGATCCGAGAAGCTCTCTAGAATCGATCCCCGATGCCGCATCCGTCCGTGCCCGTGCTCCAGTTCCTCGGAGCCGCGGGAACCGTTACCGGTAGCCGTTTCCTCGTCGAGACCCCCCGCGCGCGCGTGCTCGTCGACTGCGGCCTCTTCCAGGGCGAGAAGGCGCTGCGGCTGCGCAACTGGGAGCCATTCCCGGTGCCGCCCGCGTCGCTCGACGCCGTGGTGCTGACGCACGCCCACGTCGACCACTCGGGTTACCTGCCCGCGCTGGGACGCGATGGCTTTCGCGGCACGGTATTCGGGACGCGCCGGACGCTCGAGCTCTGCCGCATCGTGCTGCCCGACAGCGGACGCCTGCAGGAAGAGGACGCCGCATACGCGAACCGCAAGGGCTTCTCGAAGCACGATCCCGCCCTCTCGCTGTTCACGGAGCACGACGCCGAGGTGATCCTCGAGAGCTTCCGGGGCGTCCCCTACGACGCGCCGATCGAGGTGGCGCCGGGAGTGCGCGCGAGCTTCCGGGCGGCCGGGCACATCCTGGGCTCGGCGAGCATCCTGCTCGAGATCGACGGTCCCGAGCCCCGGACGCTCGTCGTGAGCGGCGACCTCGGACGTCCGGCGCACCCGCTGCTGGTACCGCCTGCGCCGCTCCCTGCGTGCGACGTGCTGCTCGTCGAAGCGACCTACGGAGACCGCACGCACGATGACGAGGCCGGACTCGAGCGCTTTGCTCGAGCGCTGGTGCGCACGGCCGAGCGAGGCGGGGTCGCCGTGATCCCCGCCTTCGCGGTCGATCGCACCGAGGTCGTGCTCTTCCATCTGCGACGGCTGATGCGAGAGGGAAGGGTGCCGCGCGTTCCGGTCTACGTGGACAGCCCGATGGCGCTCGCCGCGCTCGCGGTCTACCGCGAGGCGATTGCCGGCGGCGATCCGGAGATCCGCAGCGAGCTGCACGACGCCGACGATCCCTTCGACACGGGCGACCTGCGCGAATCGCGCGATGTCGCGAGCTCGAAGGCGATTCACCGGGAGCGTGGCCCGGCGATCATCGTCTCGGCGTCCGGAATGGCGACCGGCGGCCGCGTGCTCCACCACCTCGCGACGCGCCTGCCCGATCCGCGCAACAGCGTGATCCTGACCGGCTTCCAGGCCTCCGAGACGCGCGGCCGGCTGCTGCTGGAGGGGCGCCCGCTCGTGAAGATGCTCGGGCGCTACGTTCCGGTGCGGGCCGAGGTGGTCGACGCGAGCGCGTTCTCGGTGCACGCGGACCAGCCGGAGATCGTCGACTGGCTCGGGGGCGCCGAGAAGCCGCCGGGCCTGACGTTCGTGGTGCATGCCGAGCCGCGGCCCGCCGAGGCGCTGCGCGCGGCGCTCGCTGCCCGGTTGGGGCTCGGGGCCGTGGTCGCTCGCCACGCAGAGAGGGTGTGCGTCGAGCGAAACGCTCGAGAGACGTGAGGTTTGGATTCCGGGGCCAGTGGCGGCCCCGGTGAGGGAGGCAGCCATGTACGAGTTTCTCGATTACCAGGTACAGGATGTGATGTCGCGCCCGGTTTGCATTCGCGGCGAGACGACGCTCGCAGAGGCCGAGGCGCTGCTCGAGAAGCACGGCTGGAATGGGGTCCCGGTGGTCGATGCCGCGGAGCGGCCCGTGGGCTTCTTCACGTCGCTCGACCTGCTCAAGGCCTTCGCCTTCTCCGAGGACGTGATCCTGCCCCCCTACGAGCGCATCCTCGAGCGGCCCGTGTCGGAGGTGATGACGCGCGACGTGCTCACCGTCTGCCCGCGCACGCCGCTCACGCGCGTGCTCCAGAAACTTGTCGATACGCGGCACAAGAGCCTGGCCGTCGTCGACGGAGACCGCGTCGTGGGCATCGTCGCGCGCGAGGACGTGATGGGCGCGCTGCGCCGCGCGGGGCAGGGCAAGAAGCCCGGCTCGGCGTGATAGCATGCCCGCGCCGCGGCTGGCAGCGGCGAGGAGATGCGCATGGGCATGCCCACGAACGTTCCGATCATCGATCTGATGCTGGGGATCCCGAGTGAGGACCCGAAGCCCTCCTACGGCTTCATGCGGCCGCTGTTCCGGGATCGCGAGAGTCTCGAGTCGTTCGACTTTCCGGTCGAGTACATGTTCAAGGACGTTCCCAAGAGCGGGCGCCGCGACGACTACGTCAAGTACACGCTCGACGAGATGGACAAGTATGGGATCGAGCGCGGGCTGATCGGCGTCTCCGCGCGCGACGAGACATCGAAGCTGGCGCTGCGCCGCCACCCCGACCGTTTCATCCCCTCGTGCAGCGTCGATCCGAACGAGGGGATGGAGGCGGTGCGGCACATCCAGCGCATGTTCGAGGAGTTCGGCATCAAGGCCGTCGGCGCCTTTCCGGCCGGCTGCTTTCCGCAGGTCCCGATCGATGACAAGCGCTTCTATCCGATCTATGCGAAGTGCGTGGAGCTCGACCTGCCGATCTGCTGCTGTGTCGGCGTCCCCGGCCCCCGCATCCCGATGGCGTGCCAGTCGGTCGACCGCATCGACGAGGTCTGCTGGTTCTTCCCGGAGCTGAAGTTCGTGATGCGTCACGGCGCGGAGCCGTGGACCGACCTCGCCGTCAAGCTGATGCTCAAGTGGCCGAACCTGTACTACTCGACGAGCGCTTTCGCGCCGAAGTACTACCCGAAGGCGATCATCGACTACGCGAACACGCGCGGTGCCGACAAGCTGCTCTACGCCGGCTACTTCCCGATGGGGCTCTCGCTCGAGCGCATCTTCGGCGAGATGCCGAGCGTGCCCTTCCGCGACCACGTCTGGCCGAAGTTCCTGCGCGAGAACGCGCTGCGGGTCTTCGGTCTGAAGGCCTGACCCGAGCGAAGCTCACTCGCAAGCGAAGCGCGCAGCGAGGCGAAGCCGAGCGAAGTTCAACTAAGCGGCCCTGGCGTCACCAAACGCTTGCCGTTCTCGCGCATCACGAGGCGGACGTCGGCGGGCGTGAAGTCCTTCAGCTCGTCGAGGAACGCCAGCGGGTCCGAGAGACCTTCTGCGTGGGGAAAGTCCGAGCCGAGCAGCACGTTCTCGACGCCGATCGCGTCGGCGAGCGCGCGCACGTTCTCTTCGTAGTAGGGCGCCACCGAGACGTGGCGCCGGAACACCTCGACCGGCGGCTCGCGGAAGGCGCGCACGTTCATGCGCTCGGCCTTCTTCAGCTTGGAGAGCAGCCCGTGCACCCAGTCCGAGCCGTTCTCGATGCTGCACACGCGCACGTTGGGGAAGCGCTGGAAGACACCGTGGACGATCAGCGCCGCGAGCGCATCGTAGATCGATCGGTCGGTCTGTGTCACGCTCCGGAACGGTCCGCCGCCAAAGGCCTCCAGATCCTCGGGCTCGCCCCAGTGCGACGCGTACTCGCCATAGCCGCTCTCCCCCGCGTGGAAGGCGACCGTGATGCCGGCTTCGTTGACGCGCGCCCAAAAAGAATCGAAGTCGCGATCGCCGAGCGACCGGCGCTTCGCGCCGGGCACGGGCGCCGCGCGCAAGAGCACGACGCGCGCGTCGCGCGCGAGCACCCACTCGAGCTCCGTCACGGCCTGCCGCACGTCCATCAAGGAGAGCATGGGCGCCGCGAAGATGCGCTCGCGCCACGCGAAGCCCCAATCCTCGTCGAGCCATTGGTTGAAGGCGTGCAACGTCGCGTGGGTCAGATCGGCGTCGTGGCGCAGTGGGTGCTCGATGCCGACGCCGAGGGTCGGAAACAGCAGGCAGCCCTCGATCCCCTGCTCGTCCATCAGCGCGAGCCGCGCCTCGCGGTCGCGGTAGGCAGGGCGAATCGGCTCGAGCTCGCCGAAGGCGGCGCGGATGTCGAAGCCCTCGGGGTTGTCGCCGCGGAAGAATCGGTCGAGGCAGCCGGGCTTCGCGACGGGGTCGAAGGTCGGATTCGGGATGAAGCGATGGATGCGCTCGGCCACGAGCAGCCGCTGGCGGCCATCGATCACGGCCCACTGCACCGCTTTCTTCGCGAGCCGCGGGTCCATGTGGCGGGTGAAGGCATCGAGCGCTTCGTAGTAGTGGTTGTCGCAATCAAAGGCGGGATAGGCGAGCCGCGCAGTCATGAGTCCTCCGGGTCGGACGGGAGGGTACCCGAACGGGCGCGGGCCGTCGGTCAGGCCGGGAACGCGGCGATCGCCTCGGCGGCGACGACCGCCTGATAGACGGTGCGGATGCGACGGCGCACGGCGCGGATCCGGCCGAGCAGCTCCGCCGGCGCGAGACCGGGCTCGGTCAGCTCGGCGATCGCGACGAGCCCCTCGCCCTCGGCGGGGATCTCTTCGACCGCCCGCCCCGCCACCCAGCGCGCGCGCGCCTCGACGACGCGCAGCACGGCGTAGTCGGCGAGGAGCGCTCGGGTCCGCTGCTCCGGGAGCGTGCACGCGAGCATCGCAGCGACGCTCGGAAACGCCGGAAAGTCCCGGGTGCCTCGCTCGAGCAGTCCGCCGCCGGCGAGGAAGTCGACGTCCATCAGCCCGCCGGACCCCGTCTTGATGGCGAGCTGCGCGGCATCCTCCTTCGCGCGCTCGCGTTCGACGCGTGCGCGCAGATCAGCGAGATACGACCAGGGCTTGCGGTCGCCACGCAGGACGAAGCGGCGTACGCCCGCGAGCACGTCGCTTGCGATCGGCAGCTCCCCCGCGATCGGCCGCGAGCGCAGCAGCGCCAGATGCTCCCAGGTCTCTGCGGTCTCGAGCTGATATCGCGTGAAGCCGTCGAAAGAGGTGACGAGCATCCCCTTCTGGCCGGAGGGACGCAAACGCGTGTCGACGGCATAGGCGATGCCCGCGCCCGTCATGGTCGTGAGGTAGGCGATCAGGCGTTGGCCGATCTTGGAGGCCAGCGAGACCTCGTCGGGACCGCCCTCGTAGAGGAAGATCAGATCGAGATCCGAGTGATGCGTGAACTCGCGTCCGGCGATCTTGCCCATTCCGATCACCGCAAAAGACTGCTGCGACAAGCCTGGGCCGCGCCGCGCCAGCCGCAGGGCGCGCGCCGTGATCGCCTCGGCGAGGATCGAGAGGAATGCGGAGACCTGCTCGAATGCAGCCAGGCCGCCGAGATCGCAGCAGACGGCGATGGCGGTCTCCTCGCGGCGCAACAGGCGCAGCGCGTCGAGCGCGGTCTCGAGATCGCCGGCCGGTTCGTCCAGCGCGCTCGCGGCGAGCTCGCTCGCGCGGCGGCCGAGCGTCTCCGCGTTCGCCTCCGCGATGCGCTCGAGCAGCTCTGGACGATGGGACAGGAAGCCGGCCAGTTCGGGTTGGGTCGCGATGCCGCGGGCGAGCCCGGCAAGGGCAGGGCCTTCGAGCCGTCGCGCGGCGGCGTCACCCGAGCGGCGTTCGAGCAGCGGCGCCGCGGCGCGCTCGAGGCGCGCCGCGAGGGGCGTGCCCGCGAGCGCTCCGTGCAGGCGCTGCGCGAGGGGCTCCGTCACTCGCCGCTCCTCAGCACCAGCGCCTCGAAGTGCGCACGCACCTCGCCGCGCGCGGCCGTCCAGTCCTCGAGCAGTCCGGTCCGCGCCGCCTCGGCTTCCGCCTCCGGGTAGCCCAGGCGCCGCGCCAGCGCGATTTGCCCTGCGCGCTCGTTCGGGAAACGGGCCGTCTGCTGCTCCTCCGGCAGCTGCAGCGCGTGCTCGGCGCGTCTCAGCCAGGTGTAGGCCGATGCGAGTGCGACCGCCATCGCCTCCGGCAGATGCTCGAGACGCGCCAGCGCCGCCAGCGCCTCGAGCACGTTGCCCGTGCGCAGCGCATGGTCGCGGCCGCCAAAAAAAAGCTGGAGCGATTGCACGAGGAACTCGACGTCGCGGATCCCGCCGGGGCCCTCCTTCAGGTCGAGCTCGAGGTCGCGTCCGGCGCTGCGCCGTTCGTCCTCGATGCGCGCCTTCATGTCGCGCACCGAGCGCATGACCCCGGGATCGATCAGCCGGCGGTAGACGAACGGTGCGATCTCGCGGGCGAACCTCTCGCCGACGCCCGGCGGGCCGGCGACCGGCCGCAGCCGGATCAACATCTGGCGCTCCCACTCCGCACCGAAGCCCTCGTAGTATCCGAGCGCCACATCGACCGGATTGGCGAGCACGCCGGTGTCGGCCTCGGGGCGCAAACCCAAATCGACGCGGTAGCCGAAGCCGTCCTGGTTGCGCAGCTCGAGCGCCGTCTTCAGGCGTCGGATCAGGCGCGCGACCGCGTGGTTGTGCTCGAGCGGGTCGGCCGCCGCCGGGACCTCGTAGACGAAGAGCAGATCGACGTCGGAAGAGAAGTTGAGCTCACGGCCTCCGAGCTTTCCGAGCGCGAGCAGGGCGGGCGCCTCAACTTCGGTTTCGCGCGCGGCGCACGCGAGCGCCGCTGCGAGACAGCGGTCGGCGAGGTCGGAGAGCTCGCGCAGGCTGCCCTCGAACGGGCGTGCGAGCAGGTCGCGCGCCGCGATCCGAAGCAGCCCCGTGTACTTCGCCTCGCGGATCGCATCCCAGTCCGGGTCGATCGCGCGAGCCGGAGGCGCGTCGGGTAGCGCGCCCTCGAGCTCGCTGATCCACGCCGGATGGCGCAGGAGCAGGCGCGCGAGGAAGCTGCTCGAGCCGAGCACCCGGGGAAGTGCGGCAAAGCGGGTGACGTCGAGCCGCTCGCCCGTTCGTTCGCGCGCTTGGCGGGCGAGTTCCTCGAGGCACTGCGCGCCGAAGCCTGGACGGGCCGAGCGCAGCAGCGCAGGCGCCCACACCGCACACGAGATCGCGAGGTCGGGGTCGCGCGAGGCGCGCAGGAAGGCGGCCGCGCCGGCCTCGGGGTCGGCCTCGCCGACGCTTCGCAGCGCGGCGGGATCGGCCATGCCGTGTGTGAGTCCGGCGACGAATCGGCTGGCGAGCGCGTCCATGGGCCGCGCAGGGGGTACCGCGTTCCCGAAGGCTTCGCCTCAGGACGTCCCGTAGGCGGCGCGCAGGAGATCCATCTCCGTGAGCAATCCCACCAACCGCAGGCCCTGCTCCCCCAGCTCGACGACCGGGAGACAGCCCACGCGGAGTCGCTCGAGCCGGGCCGCGGCCTCGGCGAGAGTCGCGTCGGGGGCGATCGAGTAGGGAGAGCCCGACAGGTGCTCGATGGCTGCGGCCTGCGCCGGGGCCAGCGTCCCCTGGAGGCTGGCACCCGGGCCGAGACGCGCGAGCAGCTCGTCCTGGAGGTCGCGGTAGCTGAGGATCCCCACCAGCAACCCCTCGCTCTCGATCGTCAGATGGCGCAGACGCGCGAGCCGCATCAGCTGGAGAGCCTCGAGCAGACTCTCCCTCCGGGAGATGCTGATGAAGTCGCGCCGCATCACATCGCGGACGTGCTGATTTCGCACGCCCGGGTCCTGGCTGCTTGCGCTCTCGACGGAGGCGTTCTTCCGCATGCGGGTGCCTTCGCTGCATCCGATGTGCCAAGGGGCTCGGGCCGGAGCTGCAGGCACGTCAGGGCTCTCGGGCCGCCCGCTGGGTCGGATCACCCCTTTGGCGACAGGCTGGGGTGGGGCGGATCTGGCACGATCGTGCAGTTGACTGCGCGCGGGCAGCCGCCACCCTGTGGGGCGTGACGGACTCCCGCACGGACCCCCTGACGGATGTCCAGCAGCGCCTCAGCTATCTGAATCTGACGGCGGCGGATTGCGAGCTGCTGAAGGCCCTGGGGCCCACGCTCGAACGCCACGCCGTGAGCTTCGTCGCGGCCTTCTACCGCAATCTCCTCTCGTTCGGTCCGACCCGCGAGCTCCTGCGCGACCCCGACGTGAAGGAGCGCCTTCTCGTCAAGCAGCGCGAGTATCTGCTCAGCCTCGCGAGCCCGCGCTTCGACGAGGCCTTCATCGCCCAGCGCCGGCGGATCGGCGAGGTGCATCAGAGGATCGGGCTCGAGCCGCGTTGGTACCTCGGCGCCTACGCGCTCTACCTCTCGCTGCTCACCCCCGTGATTCATGACGCGTACGCTTCGGACCCAGAGCGCGCGATGCGCACGGTGATCGCGCTCCAGAAGATCCTGATGTTCGACGTGCAGATCGCGCTCGAGACGTACATCGCGGATCACGATAGCGGCCTCGAGTACCTCACCCACGAGCTCGAGGCGCAGAGCCAAAGCCTCGCGCGCGACTTCGAGGAGCAGAGCTCCGAGCTGCGTCAAACCGCGTCCCGTGCGAGGGCCGCGGAGGAACTCGCCTCGATCGCCACGCTGGTCGCCGGACTCGCACACGAGATCGGCACGCCGATGGGCGTGATCCAGGGCCACGCAAAGCTGCTCGAGCCCGAGGTGACGGGCGAGCAGGCGCGCTGGCGGCTGCGGACGATCCAGGAGCAGATCGCCCGCATCTCGAAGATCATCCAGACGCTGCTCAACATGGCGCGGCCGGGGCGCCGGCGGCTGGTGCCCGTCTCGCTCGAGCCCTTGCTCGAGACCACGCTGTCCTTCGTGTCGGAGAAGCTCAAGCGGCGCGGCATCGAGGTGGAGCGCGCGTTCGAACCGACGGAGAGCCTGCTCGGGGATCCCGAGCGGCTACAGCAGCTGTTCTTGAATCTGTTCCTCAACGCCGCCGACGCGATGCCGAACGGCGGCGAGCTGCGTGTCTCACTGCGCACAGGGTCCGAGGGTGCGATCGAGCTGTGCGTCGCCGACACCGGCTCCGGCATCGCCACGCCGGACCTGCCGCGCATCTTCGAGCCTTTTTTTACCACGAAGCCAGCGGGGGAGGGCAACGGTCTGGGGCTGATGGTGGTGAAGGGGATCGTCACCGATCACGGCGGATCGATCGACGCGTCGAGCGCGGCGGGCAAGGGCACCGAGTTCCGTGTCATCTTCCCGAAAGCCGGCGGAGCCGCCACCTCCGCCCCGTGAGCCCGCGGGGTCCGCGACCCGAGAGGCGCTGCGCCGCAGCCCCCCCGACTGCCTGTGGATCCAAGACCCAGTTCGCGGGCGCGGGCGTTCCCCGATTCCCTGTGATCGTGCTGGCACGCGCATTGCACGGGTAGACGAGCGCGGCCCGTGCGGTGTGTCGCGCGAGCCAGTGGCATCCCACCCGGAGGTCCCTGTCATGAGCGAAAAGACATCGAAGTCCTTGAGTCGTTCCGATGCCCCCGCCGAAATCGATCCGTTCGAAGGCTGGACGCCATTCCGGGAGCTGTTCGGGTCGAACTTTCGCATACCGCGAGTCTTCGACGAGCTGCTGGGAGCGCGCGGCGCGCGACCGGCACGCTGGGCGCCTGCGGTCGACATCGCCGAAGACGACCAGAAGTACGTGATCACGGCGGAGATCCCGGGAATCTCGAAGGACGACGTCCACGTCGAGGTCCACGACAATACGATGACGATTCGCGGCGAGAAGCGCAGCGAACGCGAGGAGAAGAAGCAGCACAGCCGCTGGGTCGAGCGCAGCTACGGCAGCTTCAGCCGCTCGTTCACGCTGCCCGCGAACGCCTCGGCGGAGCGCGTGAATGCCTCTTTCAAGGAAGGCGTGCTCACGGTCGAGCTGCCGAAGGTCGAAGTCGTGAAGCCGAAGGTGATCGCGATCAAGTAGCCAGCGCCGCCGGCGCCTCGCCACCCCTGGCGCCGGCTCCGCGCAGCAACGCCCGGCTGGATCCCGTTACGGCTGGATCCAGACGGGTGTTCCGCGTTTCACGCGTTGCGCGAGGAAATCGATCTCCGCGTCGCGTACGGCGATACAGCCGTACGTCCAGTCGAGCCCGGCCGACTCGCCTTGCCACGCCGGACCCTCCCCGTGGAGCCCGAGCTGGCCGCCGAGCGCGGTATCCTGCGGCGGTGGGCGATCGTGCGCTCGGCGTGCGAGGATGCGCGTGTGCTCCCTCGCCGTGATCGCGCCGCGCTCGAGCGCCGAGTCGGTGTCGCGTCGTGACGGATAGTCGATGGGGATGAGACGGTGGAAGCGGCTGCGCCTGGCCGGCCCGGATACGCTGTAGTTGCCCTCGGGCGTGCGCTGATCGCCGCGAGTCTGCTTGCCCCCGATGGGAGCGCGGCCAAGGGCGACGCTCATCACGATGACCGGCCCCGGGTCGCAGCGAGCCACGAGCAGGTGCTCGCTCTTGCGGATCAGGATGTGCGCGATGCGCGGGCAGAAAGGCTCGCTCGGGAGCGAGGTTGCGGCGTCGAGCTGTGCAGGGGGACCGCCGACGAGCGGCGCCTGGGGCGGCGCCGCGCAGCCCGCGGCCCACAGGAGGGCGAGCATCACCACGCCGCGCGCATGCAGGCCGCCGGCCTCGCGCTCGCGCTGCTGCTGATCGCCGTCAGGGCGAGCGCCGCGGCCCCGCCCGGCGGGACGGACCTCGACGTGTACGCGGCATTGCGACCGCCGCTGGGCTTCCCGCAGACGGACTTCGTCCTGCCGAACGACACGCTGCTCGACGTCGCCGCGCGCCATCACCTCGGGTTCGAGGCCGTGGCGCGTCTGAATCCCGGCCTCGATCCATGGATCCCGGACCCGGGGACGATCGTGCGGCTGCCCACGCGCTACCTGCTGCCGCAAGCCGTGGCCACGGGGCTGGTGGTGAACATCCCCGAGATGCGCCTCTACGATTTTGGCGTGGAGCAGGGCCCCGAGGTGCTCGCGGTGGCGATCGGCGACGCCGACGATCCGACGCCCGTGGGCGAGTTCCGCGTCGGCAAGAAGCGCGTCGATCCGGAATGGCGGGTGCCGGCGTCGATTCGTGCGGTGAAGCCCGAGCTCCCCCTCGTGGTGCCGCCCGGGCCCGACAATCCGCTCGGCAGCCGTTGGCTGACGATCGGCGGGTCGAGCTACGGGCTCCATGGCACCAATGTCCGCTGGTCGATCGGGCGCATCGCCACGCACGGCTGTGTCCGCTTCTACGAGGAGGACATCGTCCGACTCTACGATCGCGTCCGCGAGGGTACCCGCCTACAGCTGGTCTACCAGCCGTACAAGTGGGGACGCGAGGGCGACCGGCTGCTGTTCGAGGCGCACCCCGATGTCTATGGTCGGATCCCGGACCCACTCGAGGCCGCGCTCGAGACACCTCGCGCGCTCGGCCTCGGCGAGCGGGTCGACATCGCGGCCGTGCGGCGCGCGATCGAGCGGGCGGATGGCGTGCCCACGGTCGTGGGCACGCTACCGCCGCAAGAAATCGCCCCTACTGGATTACTTCGAGATCCGCTTCTGGAAGATCGCCTCGGACTTGCGGGCCGAGTCCTCGGCAGCCTGCGCGGCGCGGCGCGCGTCGGCCGCGGCCTGCTCGGCGGCGGTGGCGCGGCTCTCGGCATTGCGCGCAGCGGTTTCGACACCCGCGACGCGCTGATCGAGCGCATCGAGCCGGCTGTTGATCTTCTCCACGTCGCCGTTGGTCGCGCAGCCCGCCAGCGCGAACATCAGCGCGGCGCCCATGCCGGCGAATAGTCCTCGTCGCATCGCAATCTCCCTCCTCGGTTGAATCAAGGCCGCGGGATCGTGCAGTCCGGCCCGGCGTTTCGCAAGGGCTGGCCTCAGATGCCCGCCGCAACTGGGGATCCCATTTCCCGCGGCTGGCAGATGGCCGCGAGCGTCTCGGCGACCGCCGCCTCGTCGAGCGCCGGCTTCTTCTGCTTGCGACAGCGGGCCGCGGCCCTCGCCAGGTCCGATAGGGAGATGATCCCCACGAGCTGATCGGCCTCGTCGACCACGGGCAGACGGCGGACCTGCGCGCTGCTCAGGATCGCTTCGACGTCCTCGATGGAATCGCCGGGTCGGCACGTGCGCACGTCGCACGACATCGCCCCTCGCACGCGCATCTCGCGCAGACTCTTGCCCTGCGTGTAGGCCGCCATGCAGATGTCGCGATCTGTCAGCATACCCACCACGCGATGGTTGCCGTCCTCGGAGACGACGGGCACGCAGCCGCAGTCGCCCTCCCACAGCATGCGGGCCGCGTCGTCGAGAGACTGCTCGGCCGTCACGCTTGCGAGTTTTTTTTGCATGAGCTGTTCGATCCTCATGTCAGCCCTCCTTTTGCAGCGCGTTGCATTTCGCGCGATCCGTCGGCTGCGCGTCCTGGATCAGCGCGGCTTGTCGAGGAGGTCGGCCACTCGCGGCGGGCGCACCCAGCGCTCCTGATGGGCGTCGTAGGAGCCGCCGCGCTTCGCCGCACAGCTCGAGCAGAGCATCGCGCTCTCACCGAAGCCGAAACCCGCCTCCGCGCCCCCGAGAATCTTCGCTCTGCAGTCCGCGCATTGCGTTCCCTGGTCGATCTCCGAGCGATGCACCGTCGCCTCCTCGCGCAGCCGAGGGGCTGCGCTCCAAAAGTAGCACGAGCAAGTAGCGTGCCGTCCCGAAGCGAGCGCCTGACACCCACAGGCGACGCAACGAGGCGGGAGGACCCGCGGTGGCGGCGAAACGGGGCGGATGGGATCAGTGCAGCTCGGCGGCGATGGTCGTGCCGGACGGGACGCGCTTGCCGACGATCACGTCGCCGCCGTGGCGCAGCACCAGGGTGACGATGCCGTCGAGCACGTCCTCCTTGGGGCGCCCACCGACCAGCGCGCCACTCGCCAGGTCGACGGCGCCCGGCACCCGCTCGTCGCGAGTCACCCACAGTCGGTGCACGCGACCTGCCGCAGCGGCTGCCGCGACGTCGTCGATGCGATTCAGGCCCTTGCCGCGATGGACGGACCGCTCGTATTCGCCCGCGAGCGTCTCGTCCTGCGCGTCGATGGCGCCTTCCATCAGCGGCCAGGTCCGCGCATGCAGCTCGAGCGCCGAGAGGTGATCGGGGCTGGTCTGGACGCCCGCGGGAAGCAGCTGCGGCAGGCGCAGCGCGGCGCGCATCCCCGAGTGGTGCGCCTGCGTCGCCACCAGGACGAGGGGCCCCTCGCGGCCCTCGAGCGCCGTCTCGATCGCTCGTGCGAGCTTGAGGTGGAAGCGCTCGAGATCGAGCTTGCGCTCGTCGCGGCCGCTGTCGTGGCTGAAGTACCTGGGCGAACCAGCACCGCCTTGGGTTGTCGCGACGCGCAGCTCCTTGGCGCTCAGTTCGCTCCCGAGCGCATCTTCGAGACTGGCGGGCACGCCCTGCGCCAGGATCGGCTCGAGCCCGAGCGAGTCACCCGCGAACAGAGCGACTCGATTCGTCGAGAGCGCGAGCACGTGATGACGCCGGTTCCGGTGCACCGCCGCCAACAGCGGACGCAGAGCGAAGTTCTCCGCGACGACCACGCAGCGCGCGGGCTCCTGCTGGAGCCCGTAGACGTGCAGACCTGCGCGGTCGCGAAAGACGGCGACGCCCGCCGCGGGGCGGTCGAGGCGCCGCAAATCCGTCTCGACGGTGGCGAGTTGCTTGCCGAAAGCCTGGGCCTCGGCGGCCGACAGCCCGGCCTCCTCGAGCCGGCGCTCGGCTTCCCCGACGGCGCCCTCGTAGGCGGCGGCGTTCGACCGCGCGTCCGGAAAGGAGCGCAGCAGCGGCACGTAGAGCGTGACGAGCGGACCGGGGCTCGACTTGGCGAGCGCACGCACTGCCCCGGGCTCCGGGAGGACGCCGGGTTGAACGAGAGAAGCGGTCTTCATGGTCTTCCTCGATTGCAACGAACATACCGCGGTGCGGGAGCAGCGCCCAGCGAAGTATCGCGCGAGCTGTCGAAATTTGCCCCAGACCGCCGCAGATGTGGCTGGGAATCCCGCCCCCGAATGGACTCCTCCCGGCCGCAGGGGGCCTTTGGCCGGCGCTGCCGCGTGGCGAGTGCTGGCACATCGTTTGCTCTCTGCTTGCGATCACGAGCGGGACCGAGGGGGACCGGATGGCCTATACACAGATCCTCTTTCGCGACGAAGCACGGGCGAAGGTGCTCGCCGGCGCGGCGAAGCTCGCCGACGCGGTGCGCGTCACGCTCGGTCCCAAGGCGAAGGCCGTTCTGATCGAGCGCAAGTGGGGCACGCCGCAGGTGTGCGACGACGGGGTCACGATCGCCAAGCTCGTGAACCTCCAGGATCCCGAGGAGAACCTCGGCGCCCGCATGATGCGCGAAGCCGCCGTGCGCACCGGCGACGCGGTCGGCGACGGCACCACGACCTCGACGCTGCTGGCGCACGCCATCTTTGCCGAGGGCCTGCGCAATGTCGTGGCGGGCGCGAGCGCGATCGACCTGCGCCGCGGCCTCGCCCGCGGCCTCAGCGCAGCCGTCGAGGCGTTGCGGGCGCTCTCGAGGCCGGTGACGAGCTCGAAAGAGAAGGTCCAGATCGCGACGGTTTCGGCGCATAACGACGCTTCGATCGGCGCGCTGGTGGCGGAAGCCCTCGAGAAGGTCGGGAGCGAGGGGATCGTCTCCGTCGAAGAGGCCAAGGCGACCGAGACGTCGCTCGAGTTCGTCGAGGGCATGCAGTTCGATCGCGGGTTTCTCTCTCCGTACTTCGTCACGGATCCGGAGAAGATGGAAGCCGTGCTCGAGGAGCCGCTGATCCTGCTCCACGAGAAGCGCATCGGCGTGATGAAGGACCTGGTGCCGGTCCTAGAGGAGGTGCTGAAGGCCGGTCGTCCGCTGCTGATCATCGCCGAAGAGATCGAGGGCGAAGCGCTCGCGACGCTGGTCGTGAACAAGCTGCGCGGAGCCTTGGCCTGCGCCGCCGTCAAGGCGCCCGGCTTCGGGGACCGTCGCAAGGCGATGCTCGAGGATCTCGCCATCCTGACCGGCGGCGAGGTGATCGCCGAAGAGATCGGGCTCAAGCTCAGCGGCGTGACGCAGAAGGACCTGGGCCGGGCCAAGCGGGTGGTCATCGACAAGGACACCACCACGATCATCGGCGGCGCGGGGCAGAAAAGCGCGATCGAGGGGCGCTGCGCGGAGCTGCGCCGTCAGATCGACGACACGACTTCGGACTACGATCGCGAGAAGCTCGAGGAGCGCCTCGCCAAGCTCTCGGGCGGCGTCGCCGTGATCCGTGTGGGTGCGCCGTCGGAAGCGGAGATGAAGAACCGCAAGGAATCCTTCGACGACGCGATCAGCTCCACCAAGGCCGCGATCGCCGAGGGGATCGTGCCCGGCGGCGGTCTCTCGCTGCTGCGCGCACTCGAGGCGGTCGAGCGCGAGGTGGCCAAGTGCGACGGCGACGAGCGCACGGGAGTGCGCGTGCTCTCGCACGCGCTCGAGATTCCCGCGCGCCAGATCGGCCTCAACTCGGGCTGCGATGGAGGCGTCGTCGTCGACCGGATGCGACACGGCAGCGGGAATTTCGGATTCGATGCGCGCACGGGCGAGTACAAGGATCTCGTGGAGGCGGGGATCATCGACCCGACGAAGGTCGTGCGCCTGGGGCTCGAGAACGCGGTCTCGGTCGGAAGCACGCTGCTGCTCGCGGAGGCTACCCTGACGGAGATCGAGGAGAAGCCGGCGGCGTCGGCGGCGGGAGCGGAGCTCGGCTGACCCCGTGCGCACGCCCGCGGATCCGGGAGACGCATGCGTGCGCGGCGAGCCGAAGCGAGCGGCCCCCAAAAGGGCGTGATCGAGCTCAAGCTGCGCGACCTCGCCCAGCTCTTCAATTCGATGGACCCGTCGCCATTCCACGAGCGCGATCTCGACCCGAAGGCCGAGGAGTTCATCGTCGGCTGGGCCAGCGACTACCCGCGCGGAATTCCGCTCGAGCTGATCGTTCACCTGACCGAGCGCCCGCGCGATCGCGAGGGCGTAGCGATCGTCGAGTCCGCGATCCAGAGCTATTTCGCCGCGCTCGCGCAGGTGATGCGCCGCGATCTCCGTGCGCTCTTCTCGATCGGGCGCGCGAGCCTGCTGATCGGGCTCGGCTTTCTCGGGCTGTGCACGATCCTGAGCCGCCTGGTCGCCAACCTGGGCGACCAGCCGTTCTACCGGATCGCCGCCTTCGGCCTCGAGATCGCTGGCTGGGTCGCCATGTGGAGGCCGTTCGAAATCTTCCTCTACGACTGGTGGCCGATCCTGCGCCGGCGCCGCCAGTACGAGCGCCTGGCGCAGATGCCGGTCCGGGTCCTGACACCCGAGGCTGGCGCCTGCGCTGCGTCCTGATCACTGCTGGATCGAACGCAGATAGTCCGTCAGGTTGCGCGAGCGCAAGAGCGAGGTGTATCCCGCATACGGCTCGCCCTCGAGCTCCTCTTCGAAGACGATGCCCCACACGGGCATGGCTCGCGTGCCATGCTCTGCGACGAGCGTGCGACCGTCGATCACCTGCATCACCCGTCGCTCGTCGAAGCTGCCGCCGCCCCGGCGGGCGATCGTGGTGAGATCCGACGGCGGGCGTCGCAGGGACGCCGCCACCGGACCATCGCCCTTCCCGGTTTCGCCGTGACAGGAGGCGCAGTGGCGCAGGTAGACCTCGCGGCCGGCGGGCTCCTCGACGTAGCGGGTCGAGCACCCGATGGCCAGCAGGGTTGCGGCGAGTGCGAGCGAGCGGCGCACCGGCACCCGGAGTCCGAGCTCGGCCGGGTCGGGCGCGGCGCTGCGCTTGCCAGGGATTGCGACGTTGCAACGATTCATCCGGGTTTCCCCCGCCGGTTCGTGCCCCGTACAGAAGGGTCCGGCTTCGCGCGGCAGCGTAGCCGGCCCGAGGCCATCCCCGCCCGCGCGGCAGCTTGATTACAGCCAGCCAGCGACGGTTGACGTGAGGTAGCGTGTGCGAGTACCGGCAGCCATGCGTGTGCGAGTGAACCGACTACGGAGCGAGCGTCCTCGCGCGACGGCGCGGCGCCCGAGTCTGGGTTCGACCGCGTGGCTCACCGCCTGGCTTTCGCTCACGCTCGGCGCGGCTGCGCCGGGTGGGGGGCGAGACGCCAGCGAGCGCGAGGCGCTGCCGCCGGGCGACATCGTGGACCTCGTCGCCCTCGCGTTGTCGAAGACGCGGGTGCGCGCCTACACCGAGGAGTCCTTCTCACTGCTCGCCGACTTCGGGCCGGCGGATGCCAACGAGCTGCGCTCCGAGCTCGGTCTGAGTGTGGCCGTTCCGCTTTCGTCGGCGTTCTCGCTGCGCGCGAGCGCAGTCGGCCGGGGCTGGTTCTATGGCTACGACGGCGATCGCAGCGAGCTTGCGGCGGATCTCGGCGGTGGGTCCCTCTTCGAGCAGCTGTACGGCGCCGAGATCGGACTCGGAGGGGTCTACCAGCTCAGCCCGCGCTGGTCGGTCTTCGGCGAGGGTCGCGGCAAGCTGAGCTGGGAGCAGGGCGCGCACGTCGCCGACGCCGCGAAGGGCTCGGGGACGCTCGGCGTCGGCTTCGAGCTCGACTCGCGGCTCTCGCTCGCGCTGGGCGTCGAAGTGGGGTCGCGCCTCGACGCGGGCGGCGTACGTGTCCAGCCGGTGTTCGGCTTCCGCTGGCGGATCCGCGATGGCATGCGCCTCGAGTCGAACGGCATCGGCCTGCTCTTCGGGCTAGATCTGCGTCCCGAGCTGGAGCTGCAGCTGCGCGCCCGCTTCGAGTCCGACACCCATCTCCTCGACGACCGCGGCGCCGCTCTGGGCGCGCCGACCCTTCGCCAACACCGGGTTCCGCTGATCGTTGCGCTGCGCTGGACGCCGACGCCGCACTGGCGGCTCGCCGCTGGTGCGGGATCCGTCGTCTACCAGCAGTGGCAGGTCGAGGCTGAGCAGGGCGGCCAGAAGAACACGGTCGATGCGGGTCCCGCCGCGCTGGGATGGCTAAAAATCGAGTACCGCTTCTGAACGCAGTTCGGCGCATTCGTCACAAAATGGGTACTTTCGCTACATTCTGTAGCTAAAAGACACAATCCCGTCAGCCAGGGAGCACTCGGGGCCGCTGCCACGGTTGGCACGGCACATGCTCCTGGGGATAGCCAATGGACCCCATACGAACTCTCCTCGTGGTCGATGACGATGTTGCGATGCGCCAGATGCTCGCCTCCCTGTTCCGGGATCGCGGCTTCCAGGTGCGGGAGGCGGCTTCGGCAGGCGAGGCGCTCGACCTCGCCCGCGAGGCGGATTTCGGCGTCGTGCTGACGGACATGCGCATGCCCGGGCGCAGCGGCATCGAGCTGATCGGCGAGTTGCACCGATTGCGACCGGAGACACCCGCCATCGTGATGACGGCCTTCGGCAGCATCGACGCCGCCGTCGAGGCGATGCGCGCCGGCGCCTTCGACTACATCGCCAAGCCTTTCGAACCGGAGGTCGTGATGTTCGCCGTCGATCGCGCGCTGCAACAGCGCGCGCTCGAGGACGAGAACCGCCGGCTGCGCCGCGCGGTCGATCGAACCAGCTCGTTCGGTGACCTGATCGGGACGAGCCCCGCGATGCAGGAGATCTTCGCGCTGATCCGCAAGATCGCCCACGGCCGCAGCTCGGTGCTCATCACCGGCGAGAGCGGAACCGGCAAGGAGGTCGTCGCGCGCACGCTGCATTTCCACGGCAGCCGCGCCGACAAGCCGTTCATTCCGATCAACTGCACGGCGATTCCCGAGGGCCTGCTCGAGAGCGAGCTGTTCGGACACGTGCGCGGTGCCTTCACGGGCGCCCACGCCTCGAAGCAGGGGCTGTTCGAGAAGGCGAACGGCGGCACGCTGTTCCTCGACGAGATCGGCGACATGGGGCTCTCCCTCCAGGGCAAGCTGCTGCGCGTGATCCAGGACCGCGAGATCCGGCCGGTCGGTGGCACGCAGTCGTTGAAGGTCGACGTGCGGATCGTCGCGGCGACGAACAAGGACCTGGCGGCCGAGATCGAGGAGGGCCGCTTCCGCGAGGACCTCTTCTATCGCCTGAACGTGATTCCGCTGAACATCCCTCCGCTGCGGGAGCGCCCCGAAGACATCCCGGCTCTCGTCGAACACTTCGTGCGCAAGCACGCCGACGGCACGCGCCGGACGGTGTCGCCGGAGGCCATGCAGCGGCTCGTGGCCTGCGCCTGGAAGGGCAATGCGCGCGAGCTCGAGAACGTGATCGAGCGGTCGCTCGCGCTTTCCGATGCTCCCGAGCTCGGCGCGGCGGACCTGCCGCTCGGGGCGGTTGCGCCGCCTCTGGACGCGCCTCCCACCGCCGGCTTCCTGCGCGCGGCCGGGGAACGTCGCCTCTCGTTGCGCGAGGTGGAAGAACGCTACATCGAGGAGATCCTGCGGCTCGCGGGCGGCAACAAGGTGCGCGCGGCCCGCATCCTCGGCATCGACCGCAAGACGCTCTACCGACGCGCCGAGCGCAGCGCCCGCGAGGTGCAGACCCCGTAGCGTTGCGGTCCCGGCGCGCGCGAGCTGCGAGTCAGGCGGAGTGTCAGGCGGTCAGGCAGAGTGGGCGGCCGGCGGATCGACGCGCAGTCGCGTGAGCCGCAAGGCGAGCTGGTCGAAGGCGCGCAGCTCCTCGGGCGTCAGCAGCTCGGAGACGATCGAGAGACCCACGCCCGGAGTCAGCGCGAGCAGTGCTCCCGCCTGGAGCGCGGTTCGCAGCAGGCGTCGGCGCGAGAGGCGCGGGCTGCGCACGCCGAGCGAGGCGAGCGTGGCGGCGCCGAGGCCAACCCCCGCCCAGGCGCGATCACCGCGGCGCCGCTGCTTGGTTTCGCGCCGGCCCTCACGCAGGATCTGTGTCGCGAGCGAGATCGCTCGAGCGCTCGGCGGCGGTGTCGGTCGCGCGGCGCCCGGCACGATCTCGAGCTCGGCGAGCACGCCGGCGTGGTTCGAGCAGCTCGCCGGATTCCCGTCGAGCTCGAGGGGCTCATCGAAGACGCGCTGCGCGCTGCGCGCGACGAGGGCTGCGCCGCCGCCGTCGCGCGCCAACACGTAGTCGACGCGTCGATCCGACTTGCTGCTCTGCGCGCGGTAGGGATTGCCTCGCAGCACGGTCGCGCTGGGGGTCGCGAGCTCGGCCGCCACGTCGCGCAGCCCGGTGAGGCCCGTGAGGATCGCGTACTCCGGGTCGCTGTCCGCGAAGTTGAAATCGCCCAGCGTGACCACCGGGATCTGCAGCTCGCGTGACGCGAGCCCCAGCTCGACGATCTGGCCCACGCGTTGCGCCCGGTACTCGTGCGCGACGTCTCTCGTGTAGCGGGCATGCAGGTGGGTGTCGACCAACGCCACGGGGCCGGCGTCGGTCATCAGCTCGAGCGTCGCCCAGCCCTTGCCGCCGTAGTAATCCGGGTGGTCCGGTCGTCCGGGGTCGCCGCGCAGCGAGAAGCGGTCGAAACGAGCAGAGCGGATCGGCAGGTGCGTGAGCACGAGCAGTCCGCCCCCGTACGACGGTGGATGGTGCCAGGCGTTGGCGAGGCCGGCCTTGCGACCCGCGGCGACGAGGCGGTGGCGGGCGTCATCGGTCCAGACTTCCTGGAAGGCAGCCACGTGGAGCTCGAGGGCTGCGAGCTGCCCGCCGATGGCCTCCATCCGGGCGCCGACGTCCGGGGCGAGAGGTCCCGGAAGCGCCCAGACATTGAGAGTGGCCACGCGCATGCGCATCGTTCGGACTCGCGGGCTGCGCGCCCGCGGCCGGCGAGATCCCGCCGGCGAGCCGCGACGCGCACCTTCTATCAGAATTCCCTGCAAACCGCCTGCCGTCCATGCCCCAAACGGGGGGCGGCGGCGAAGCCGGAGCACGCGGGCTCGCTTGCGTCCGATGCTGCGCAAGGCTTGCCGGTCTGGCGCGGCTGCGCAGGTGGAAGCTCTCTTCCTGGGATGGGAGGCGCGTTGCCCAGGACGACGTCGCTCAGACCGGCCCGCCGCCGTCGACGTAGATGCGTTGACCCGTGACGTAGCCCGCCGCATCCGACACCAGGAAGCGCACGACGTCGGCGACCTCCTCCGGGCGGCAGACGTGGCCGAAGGGCATGGCCTTGTCGAGGCTGCGGATGTCCTCGACGCCCTGGCCCGCGCGCACCAGGCGCTTGCCCATCTCGGTGTCGACGAGCCCCGGGGCGACCACGTTCACGTGCACGTTGTGGCGGCGTTCTTCCTTTGCGAGCGTGAAGGCGAGAGCCTCCATCGCCGCCTTGCCCATGTTGTAGGGTCCGCCGAACGCGGCGAGATAGCGCGTCGCCGCGCTCGAGATCATCACGATGTCGCCGCGCGGGCGCGTGCGCATGCTCGGCAGCAGCAGCTTCGCGAGGAAATGCGGCCCGAAGGCGTGCGTGCGCACGACCCGCTCGAGCTCGGCGGGGTCCGTATCGGCGACGCTCTGGCCGCGGCTCGCGAGGCCCGCATTGTTGATCAGGATGTCGACGTGCCCGAAGTCCGCGAGCACCGCCTGCACCATCTCCGCGTCTTCCGCGAAGCTGTCGACCGAGGCGCGATAGCTCTTGGCGCGGCGGCCCTTGGCCTCGATGGTCGCGACGGTATCCTTGGCCGCCGCCTCGTCGCGGCGATAGTTCACGGCGACGTCGGCGCCGTCCTGCGCGAGCGCGAGGGCGATCGCCCGGCCGATGCCGCGCCCGCCACCCGTCACCAAGGCCACTCGTCCTGCCAGCGACATGGGAAGTCCTCTCTCGCCTCGATGCGATCGGGTCGGCTCCAAGCTTTCGACCCGATCGTTCCGGTTGCTTCAATCGGCTCGACGCCGCGGCTGCCGGGCGTGACCGCGCGGACCGCAGTGTAAGAGTTTTCCCATGGGCTGGCTGGCCCCG
>Ga0210377_10001326_pt1 | contig 22570 bp, 23 predicted proteins | sample PLM4_65_b1redo_FD_155480 | JGI IMG/M metagenome (GOLD analysis project Ga0210377, IMG submission 155480) | Groundwater sediment microbial communities from an aquifer in East River, Colorado, USA - PLM4_65_b1 redo | ecosystem: Environmental > Terrestrial > Soil > Riparian zone | place: USA: East...
GGGGGTCGGAGAAACAAAGGAGGTCGCGTCTTCATTATCCATTTTCTGGGGGGGGAATAAAGGGCAGGCTTCTTTTTGCGATGATCAGGAGTATTGCCGGGAAGGAAGGGGAACTCCAAGGGGACGTTGTTGATTTGTTGACTAGCATGTTTTAGCGGTCAGAAAGAGACAGGTAACGACAAGGCTATATTGTGTTGTTGTACAGATCTTCGAGGGGGAAACAAAGATCATAATCATTCCAATCCAGCTGCCCATTAACTATGCGAAACTGTTTGAACAGGGCAAGATCAAGATATTTCCGGATTTCCGGATGAATACTGCGCTTAAGAAACGGCTCAAAGTCAACTGTCTGAACATGACCGTCACTGAAAGTTATTTCCAGTCTGTAACCTTCTAAATAGGTAACGCTCACAGCATCTAAGAAAATATTTTCAGCTAGCATGACTATTTCACCTTTTTCGTAATACGTTCACATGTAAGCTTGCGGTGGTAGACAAAATAATCAACCCATTTGTCGGCAATTTTGAGACCCATTGCCTCAACGAAAGCTTCAAAATCGCTCAACTGAGCGTCTGAGGAACTCCAAGGGGACGTTGTTGATTTGTTGACTAACATGTATTAGCGGTCAGAAAGAGACAGAGGAAGGCTATCGGGACGTTCTTAAAAGCTTGGGGGAAGGCTATCGGGACGTTCTTAAAAGCTTAATTTACATGGTTGTTGAACATCGTTGGTAAACGTTTTAAGAACGTCCCCGTCCCCCCCCCCCCCCCAGTAACAGATTTCATGACTGCCGGCAGCCTGCCGGTCAAACGTGAATCCGAACTGTTTCAAGCGCCGAATGATCTCACGGTAGCGGAAACCGGACAGCCTTCCCATCAGGAACCTACCACCAGTGGCAAATCGAAGGAGTCGGCAAGTTCCGGTTCGGAAGCTGCCTGTTGACGCCCCTGCTGGGCTTCAAGCAGTCGGCGTGCGACATCTCGGGCTATTTCCATTACTTCGGCGATGGTCCGCCCTTGGGCCACCAGCCCCTGCACTTCGTCCGATGTCGCCAGATAAAAACCTTCGGGCAATTTTTCAACATGAATATTGATGATCCGTTCCATGATGTTTCTCCTTGCCGGAAGTATACTTATGCAGAATTCAAAAAGCAAGTCATCAAAACTAACTATAAGAGCAGGCAGGAGTAGGCAGTGGTGTCCAGGCTTGCAAGATTGCAAAATGATGGTCTGAAGAGAACAAGGAAAGCTGTGCTCTCAGCATTGATGATTAACTCTACCTATCTGCCGGTCGTAATCCGGCGCAGATAACCCCTTATCCTCGCGGCATTCTTGCCCACATCGCTTCTCCCCACCCGCGACACTGAACGGACGTCGACCAGCGAGCGGCGCTCATCCGCGGCCGTGACCCTGACCACTACATCATCCTTGAAACCAAACCAGAAGGTCGTGTCCGTCGCTTCAATGCGACCCTCCTGGGGCACCGCGGCGACGATATGCCACCCCATGGCGCGCGCCGCCGATAGCGCCTGCTCGAACGCTTGTGGAGCAGGCGTGTTCAGGAGGAGCGTCTGGATATCCGGATAAGCCGAGCGCTGCTTGATGGCAACCTCCGGACCGCCGTAAACGGCGGGATTGGGGGCGTCTTTGCGCAGAGGCAGGATCGCCTCGAACTGGGGAGGCTGGCCGATATCGGTGGTGATGTCGTGGATCGGCGGGACCTTGGCGGCTTGCATCCGCATGCGGAGCGGCATGGCAAACACCGCGCACCCGACGATAATTCCGGCAACTCCATAAACTACAAAGCTCAGGCATCCCCTTTTCCCTGCGATAGCGCTCCCCGCCAGGGAAATGAATACAGCTGCAAGGCCGCCGTATGCCGCCCATTTAAGTATGGCGAAACCGGTGCGGAAATGCCATAGCTCCATGCGGGTGCCGAAGCCCGCCAATGCCGCGCCGGCCCCGGCAGCCAGGGCCAGCACAAGACCGGCGACCGGAATGAAGGAAACCGCCGTACATCTACTGTTTTCAGTATTCATTCCTCACCCTCCCCTCTATCCTAAAACGGCATTCCACCTTACCTCTCAGCTTCATGGGCATCCTCCATTTCCAGCGGCTTACAGTTAGATTTTACCATGCCCGGCTGATATGTCCAAAAGGCCCACTGGTGATAGCCTTACCCTTTGAACCCCTGCGCGGTCTCCCGACTTGACTCATCGTTGGCCCATCAAAATTCAATTCACAGCCAAATAATGTTTGCTGCTGTGTTAGCGATATGTTAACATAAATCATGTTCTCTATCGAATATTCAAAAGCCGCACGAAAGGCCCTTAAGGCCATGCCGCGCAATACGGCGCTGCTTGTCATGGAGAAGATCGAGGCTTTGGCGGCTGACCCGATGGCGCCGAACAAAAATGTCAGGAAACTTACCAACCATCCAGGCTATCGTTTGCGGTTCGGAGATTGGCGGGTTGTTTACACTATTCATGAACACGCCCTTTTGATAGCCGTCGTGCGAATCGCACCCAGAGGAGATGTGTACCAATGAAGGCACAGATTATCGAAAAGGATGGCCGCCCTGAATTTGCGGTGATTCCTTATGAAGATTACCGGCATTTCCTGGAACTGCTTGAGGATGAAGCCGATGCACGGGTCGTTGCCGAATTTCATGAAGCTTATACCACCGGCCGGGAGTTTCTTGTACCCGACGAGATCGTGCGCCGTGAGCTCGCAGGAGAATCATCGATCAAGCTCTGGCGCGAACATCGCGGCCTGACCCAGCAGGAGCTCGCCACGCGGGCAGGAATAAGCAAGCCCTACCTCTCACAGATCGAAACCGGCAAGCGGCAGGGCACTGTCGAAACGCTTTCCGCCATTGCCCGTTCACTAGACGTCCCGCTTGACATCTTAACTGACTGATTGGAGGAGAAAGTACCTAACGACTGGGAACGGCGGGAAAAGCGACGGATGTTAAAGGTGTCAGCCCGAGACACGGGACATTTTGCATGGAAATTGATGGCGGAGAGAGTCGGTACGAATAACCAACGCCAATCCGGTGAAATTGGGGAAACACCATATCAATGAATCTTCGGATTCAAGCAAGCGTTCCCGGAACTCGATTGAATTGCCTGGAAAGGAAAGGGAAATCACAATGGATGTAAAAAAGATGCTCGACAACTTGAAAGTGGCTGCCATAGCTTCGGACCCGGACTTTAATATCACCTACATTAACAAGCGGGGGGAAGAGCTTTTCAAAGCTATCATGAATGCAGACAATCTCGTCGGGTCAAATATGCGCGTGTGCCACAAACCTGAAACAAATGAAAAACTGGAGAAACTGTTTCAGGAATACAAAAACTGTAAGAGGTCTCTCGATTACTACGTAATGGACATTCCGGGAGGCAAGGCCACAATTGTGAATGTACCTTTTTATGACGGCGATGAATTTGCCGGCGTTGTTGAATTCATCTTCGAAAGTGCTTTGGGATAACTTCCTCCGGCACAGGAAAGTCTTTGGGTGCAGGACTTGCCTGTTTGAATTCAGGACCAGCAGGAAGCAATAAGGTGCTGGATATCAAGTTTTGAGTCCCTGTTGCCACAGGAATAGTCTATTACAACTTTTATCGGAGTATCCATGAGATTCAGTGAGTATGTTGCCAGGAATGAAAATGTTTCGCTAAAAGATGCAATACCATGGCTGCAACTGATATATTTTAATGCACATGATTGGGATGCCGATGATTCCATGCAGAACGTGCTTCATGCCAAGAGGAAATACGTTATAAGTGACCTGCTGGAGAATAACATCAATAATGACGTTATCAAAGGCGAGCTTGTCTATGACTATATATGCGATGATGAAGGCAATCCATGCGCAGTAGATCCCGATACAGAAGAGTTCGCAACCGTGCTTAACCTTGATGGAAGCCATGTAAACATGATAAGCCTCATAAAACATCTGGTTAAAGATATAGGGGACGCGTCTCTGATACCGGATGAATTACTTGGTATAGCCGGCATTGAAGTTCCTGACAAAAAAATGTTCAAGTTCTTCGTGAAACAAAATGAATTGGAGAGCCAAAAAAACATGACCGGAAAACTGGTGACAATTGGTAGTTACAGCACACCATACGAAGCAAATATTGTGAAATCACAGCTTGAATCCGCAGGGATTCCCACCTTTGTCGCAGACGAGCATACTATAGGAATGAACTGGCTGTACTCGAATGCATTGGGCGGCGTCAAAGTACAAGTGCCGGAGTCATTGGCTTCTGAGGCGCAAGAGCTGTTAGCATCAGAATTTGAGTCTCCGCCAGCAAATGATTTTACCCTGGCAACCTGCCCACAGTGTGGAAGCAATCTAACCGAAGATTTCATGGACAAGCGAGGCAGCTTTCTTACTTGGGTGTTGCTGGGATTGCCGTTGCTTCTCCCGTTAAAAAAGAAAATATGCCGGGCCTGCGGCCATCGCTGGTGATAGCCATAACCTATGAACCCCTGCATGGCCCCCCGATATCTCTCATCATCGGCCCATCAAAATTCTCTTCACCGCTGAATAATGTTTGCTGGCGTGTTAGCAATATGTTAACATACATTTTGTTCTCTATCGAATATTAGAAAACCGCACAAAAGCCTCTGAAAGCCATGCCGCGTAATACAGCGCTGCTTGTCATGGAGAATTGGCAGCCGACCCGGCGACCCCGAACAACAATGTCAAAAAACTTACCAACCATCCCGGCTATCGGTTACGGGTCGGGGATTGGCGGGTCGTTTACACGATTCATGAACAGGCCCTTTTGATAGCCGTCGTACGAATCACGCCCAGAGGAGACGTTTACCAATGACGGCAAAGATTATCGAAAAGAATGGCCGCCCTGAATTTGCGGTGATTCCTTATGAAGATTACCGTCATCTCTTGGAACTGCTTGAAGATGAAGCCGATGCGAGGGTTGTTGCCGAATTTCATGAAGCCTATTCCGCCGGCCGGGAGTTTCTTGTGCCCCATGAGATTGTGCGCCGTGAGCTTGCAGGGGAATCGCCGATCAAGCTGTGGCGTGAACTTCGTGGCCTGACCCAGCAGGATCTTGCCACGCGGGCAGGAATAAGCAAGCCGTACCTTTCACAGATCAAACAGGCAAACGCCAGGGAACGGTTGAAACGCTATCCGCCATTGCCCGTTCACTCGATGTCCCGCTTGTCGTCTTAACGAACTGATTGGGCTGGTAATGAAATCCGGAATCCGGAAACAAATGGGAAACGGGACAATTATAGGTGACAGGTCTAAACATTAACAGGCCCAATCTGCTTCGTTCAACATGTCCAGTTTCATATCGTCCAGCAAGAGAGGCGTACCCTGGTAGTGTAGTGATGGGGTATTGGGGGGTTCCAATTCGGTCGGAGGAAAGACCTTGGTCGGCTTGCCAATAATATATTGACAATTCAGATGGCAAGTATAGAATTACAAAAAAGCCTACATCCTTTAATTTTTACCCACACCCCCCCTAACATTCGGGAGTGCCCTCATGGCAAGTTTCCGATATTCTCCAGTTGATCTGTCAACGCTTATAAAACCCCGATCTCAACAAAAGACATTTTGGGTTAAGGTGCAAGTCAAACCATTGAAAGCAAAAGCCCCATTTCTCATAAAAGAGGTGGGGTTTTGCTTTTTGGGTAATCGTTACCGGCATTGTACAATTTTTGCTGAAGGCGAGTTCCACGTTGCGCCTGCAGCGGGAGGTATGAGCCATGAAAAAGGTATTAGTTTCCTGTCTGTTGCTTTCTCTTTGGCTGAGTTTGGATGGGTCCAGCGTTTGGGCTGTTGATGTCGGATGGATGCAGCAGGGAGTGCGCGTCTGGTATTTTGGCAGTACCGGAAGCGTCTCGTCTTCCGAAGCGGAAGAGGCATATTTGTTCACATCCATCAGCGGGAACACCGCCCAGCTGGCTCATAATACAGGCGTAAGCCATTGGAGCCAGTTTCTTTCGACAGAAACGGTGACTGGTTCCATTATTGATCAGGGACCCTTCTGGATACATCCACAGGTGCTGCAAAACATCAAGGTTGGAGACAAATGGCAGGGCATTGATATCGCCACGATGAATCGGGCTACCTATACATACGATACATTTAAAAATAATGCTGAGTTCGCCTCCATTCCTTACCTCCTTCTGCCAATCAAGACATTATTCGATCTTAAGCCCCAGCGTGAAATCGTCAAGCTGGTTTATGGTATTCCATATTGGCCTGGGTATCCCGTCTGGGGAACCGCATTTTTCGATGCTGAGACGGGACTCTGTTTATTTAATTTAAAGTTGACTGTATCTAACACAACGTGGTTCATACTGAGCGAGATAAATTATAATTTTGCCAATCAAACGGCCTTTGCCGAGGATAACGGCCCACACACCGGGTTCGGGTCAAATATTGTCAAGACAACTAATACTTCACAATATGTCATGATACAATCTTCGGTTGAAACTCGATATGGTGATACAGTGCAAATGTGGGTATCAACCTCAGCAGGCGGAAGCATTAATATCTATGCGCCGCCGAATGAAAACTATTGTTTTTTCGGCAGTGTCCCGGTCCTGCGACACAAATATATGACAGTTACACCTAATTATCCGCCCGAAAATTGGAATGAATATGGCCAATATCTCTGGTGGTGGGTGCCGACAGAAGTATTGCAGAATTCAACGATCAATGTATTTGGTATTACCTTGACAAGAACTTCCACCAACCCGTATACCTTTACAGCTCAAGGGACCCCAGCTGGCTTTTACTTCTCCACCATAATTTTCGATAGTGATGGTTACATGGCAGACCTTTCCGTCAAAGATACCGCCGTAGGGCTTAATATTGGTCTGGGTCCTTCTGCCAATCCCAATTTGCCCATTCATCTTGTTAATGGATTATTCTACTACAAAAACACAATGGGAAGAGCCGTGCCGGTTGAGATCATCTACCGTCTCACCATGACGGTGAAGAGCGACACAGCCGACAAGGGGGGTGGCTCCGTACACGGCGACGGCAACATCGCCTGCGACGGCCACGGATCGGGCACCTCGGGGATGAGCGGCAACTGCCAGGCGGACTTCTCCTCCGGGACCAGCGTCAACCTGACGCAGAGCCACGACTCCGACTCCACTTGGGCCACCTGGTCCGTGCCCGGTTGCGGTACGAACCTGAGCTGCGCGGTGTTAATGAACGGCGTCAAGAACGTCACCGTAACCTTCCCCTATTCCCCCATGGCAAAGGTGAACTCCACCAGCTACCGCTGCGACTCCCTCGCCCTGGCCTACGGCAATGCCGCCACTGTGGACATCATCTACGGACGGGCCGTAACCTTCCCGGAGAACTTCACCCTGAGCGGCGGCAAGGCGGTCACCCTCCTCGGCGGGCGCGACCCGTGGTATCAGACGCAGGACGCCTGGACAACCCTGCAGGGGATACTTGCAATCCAGGGCGGCTCGTTGAGCGTGGAAAGGCTGGTGATCAAATAATCGCCGGAGATCGATATACAAAGGACAGAATTCCCCCAAGGAGTTCCAAGGAGTTCTTGGAACATATATTTAACATTTATGTAACAAACACGGAATCCCAACGAAAGCAATGGCTCGACGAAGTAAAGAGTGATATGGATACTTTCTTCCCCAGAGAGCCTTTTACTGATAAAAGTAAATATGTACAAACGATAAATAATCAAAAAGGAGAACCGCATCATGAAAACCACCCTGATGCATATCGACATACAGAACGACTATTTCCCCGGTGGGGTTGGCGGCAAGGAGGCAATCACCGCGCTCCTTAAGATTGATCCCAACATTAAAGCGGTCGTTTCCAGCGGTTATTCCACCGACCCGGTGATGGCAAATTACCAGGAGTACGGTTTCTCTGCAGCACATGAACAAAGGTGTCAGGTCTTCACCCATGACAATGTCACAGGTGGAGACCAGACAACACTCACTCCTTCCTTGCGGGTCGGGGATTGGCGGGTCGTTTACACGATTCATGAACAGGCCCTTTTGATTGCCGTCGTGCGAATCGCGCCGAGAGGAGACGTTTGCCAATGACGGCACAAGATAGTTTCCTATACTCTCCACGGAATAGGCCGTTGCTGAAATGATTGCGCCCTGAGAGGGCAAACCCAGTAGCCCGAGGCTGTAAACTTTTACCCTGCGGTGTCCTCTTCCGCCCCACCCATCCCCAGGCAGAGGGCGGCATAGATGCGGGCCGCCGTCACCACCTCAGCGAAGACGACCTGTTCGCCCGGTGAGTGGGCCGTTTCCAGGGAGCCGGGGCCCAGGATGAGCGGCCTGCTGCCGGCCGCGAAGAAGAGGTTGCCGTCGGAATGAGAGCGGAAGGCGTCCAGTTTCGGCTGCAGCCCCAACCTGGGGTAGATTTCATTCACGATCCGGGCCGGCCGGGTGTCGCTCCCCAGGTCGTAGCCGGGGGAGGCGAAATCGAAGCCGAGCTCCACCTCCAGACCCGGGATCAAGCGCTGCCCCTCGGCAGTGGTGCGTCGGATCGCCTCCTGAACTTCTTCCGGATTCATACCAGGGGGGAGGTGGAGATCGATCCAGGCCTCGCAGCGGTCAGGCACCACGAATCCCGCCCGTGAGGAGAACATCTCCCGGATGGAATAGACGATCTCCGATCGCTCCCGGTCGAAGAGGGGCTCTTTCCCCAGGAAGAGCAGCAGCCGCAGCATGGATTCCACGGCGTTGTGCCCAAGTTCGGGGAGGGAGGAGTGGCTGCGGCGGCCGCGGGTGACGAAATTCGCCTCCAGGTAACCATAATGGGCGAAACAGGCCGCCAGCCCGGTGGGCTCTCCCACCACGACCCAAGGGGGGCGGAACTGCTCCAGAAAGGCGGCGCTGCCGTCGCCGTTTTCCTCCTCGCCTACCACCAGCAACAGCCCCACGCCAGGGCGCTCTGCCGCTGGAATCGCCTCGGCCAGGGCCAACCAGGCCTCCAGCATGGCAGCGCACCCCCCCTTCATGTCGGCGCTCCCCAGCCCACGGATGATGCCTTCCTCTTCCCTGGCCCCGAATTCCTCCAGGTCCCAGGCCGGGACCGTGTCCACATGCCCCACCAGGTAGAGCCACGGTTCGCGCGTACCCATGGTGACGCGCAGGTTGTAGCGATCCTCCTCGACTGCCTGTCGCTCCACGACAAAGCCGGCCCGCGTGAGTAGATCTTCCAGGTAGAGCTGGATGTCCTCCTCCTTTCCGGATGGGGAGTAGATATCCAGGATGTCGAGCAGCGTCCTGCGCAGCCTGGCGGAATTGATCGCCCTCCATACCCTTTCCAGTTGCCCGTTCATGGCTTCTTCACGGGCTTCTTGCGGGACTTGCGGGAGAGGTTGAGAGACATGTAGACATGCTCATGGATGTCGTCGAAGCCCTGCTTCTTGAAGAAGTTGATGGCGGGCGCATTGTCGGCGGAGCTGTCGATGATGATCATTCTCACTCCTTGCTCCAGCATGCGACGCCTGAGTTCGTTGAAGAGCCTGCTCCCCACCCGCCCCTTCTGGATATCCCGGCGAACCCCCAGCCAGACCAGATAACCATACTTCCAGGGAGAGTTGTGCTTCTTGACCGTGGTCCCCAGGGCAAAGCCCAGGATTCGCTCCCCCGCCTCCGCCACCAGGCAGAGTTCGGTGTCCGAATTGAAGAGGGTGGTGATCTCGTACTCGTCCCAGGTGCGGTAGAGGCTCTGCGAATATTCAACGGTGAAGACCTCCTCACCTATGTGGAAGACCTCGGAGAAATCGTCTATGCTCATCTCCCGGATGCGTGGGGGCTCTTCGCTTGGAAAATGCGTTTCCGACATGATGTTACCTCCTGCTTCTATTGTAGCGCAATCCTGCGTGTGGTCCATGAACCATTTTGTCTTTCGCGCAATTGCAAGAATTCCGAAATTCCCGAAATTAAATAGCAGAAATTTATAGTGACAGTATATTTAACCTTGACACCTTCTCTTCATTGGTCCAATAAAGATCTCAGGGCTACACATGTTACAAGAACCGAAAGCCCACTGATAAAGGGAATTGCCATCAATCGCTACGACCGGGCCTGAAAGGAGTGGACATGAAAGAGCGGATAACCGATATTGAGATCCAGTTGATGCACCATGAAAACACCATTCAGCAGCTGAATGAGGTCATAACCAGGCAGCAGCTGGCGATTGAGGAACTGCAGGCCGATTTCAGGCAGATTGTGGAGAATCTGCGGAAGCTCGATAATTCAGATATGTCAGACCAGCAGGAAGAGGAGCCGCCGCCTCACTACTGAAGCAAAAAGGAGAACCGCATCATGAAAACAGCCCTGGTGCTTATCGACATACAGAACGACTATTTCCCCGGCGGCAGGATGGAGCTTGACGGAAGCCATAATGCAAGCCTGCGGGCCAGGGATATTCTCACTCTGTTCCGGGAGAGGAGTCTGCCTATCTTCCATATCCAGCACATCTCCAACAGAGAAGGGGCTTCGTTCTTTCTGCCCGATACCGCAGGTGTCGAAATCCACGCGAATGTCAGCCCCTTACCGGAAGAAACGGTCATCCGGAAGAATTTTCCAAACAGCTTCCTGAATACCGAACTTTTAATCCGCCTCAAAGACGCCGGAGTTAATCAGTTGGTTATTTGCGGCATGATGACCCACATGTGCGTGGACGCCACTGTGCGGGCCGCCTTTGACCACGGCTTCGACTGCGTGGCGATTCACGACGCCTGTGCGACAAGGGGGCTCGCCTTCAACGGGGTCGAGATCCCCTCCGAGAAGGTACACGGCGCTTTTCTGGCAGCCCTGGGCGCGGTGTACGCACGGGTATGCAGCAGCGAAGAATTTGCAGCGCAGATTGACTCGACAGCGCAAGATTAATCATGAATAGGAGACGGGCGATGAAGTTCCAGCGGAACAATCAGTTTTATCGGCGGGGTATTTACATAATGGCCGCACTGCTGCTGGCCATTCCTCTCGGGTCAGGTAACGCCTCGGCAGCCATGGCCAAACTCACCGATGGAGTGAACACCTCCTTTCACAATTCCATTTCAGACGCCTACTATGCCATTGCAAGCGGCAACTCCCCGGTTATATCGGCGCAGTCGGGCACCTTTCGGGAAAACCTGAACTTTAACCGGTCCGGGGCCGTCAAGCTGAAAGGGGGGTATGATGCCATTTACCTAGGCATCGTGGGAAGCACATCCATCGAAGGCGATCTTACCATAACCTCCGGGACGGTTGAGATCAACGCCATTACCTTGACCACTCCACTTGCCGGTCCGGTCAGGATCATATACCTGCATCACAGCACCGGCGCCAGCGTCTGGAGCAGCGGAGTCCCTGAATTCATCGAATCATACAACAGCTCCCGCAACACCGGGTATCAGATCAGCGAGCGCGCTTACCCGGACGGCGTCAATTATCCGTGGGCGAATTATCCTTACGACTACTGGAAACTCTGGGTCGATACCACCGGACCTGTCGGCTATCAGGAACAGGACACCCTGGACACCTTTGCCTCCGACTATGACGTCATCGTCTTCAAACACTGCTTCCCGGTGAGTAACATCGAAGCGGATAGCAGCTCTGCTGACATTGCCTCCGAAACGAAATCCCTGGAAAACTACAAACTTCAGTACAATGCCCTCAAAGCGCGTATGCGCCAGTTCCCCACTAAGAAATTCGTAGTCTGGACCGGCGCGGCCCTGACTCAGGGGGAAACCACACCGGAAAATGCTGATCGTGCCCGACAGTTTTTCAACTGGGTGAGAACCGTCTGGGATGAGAAGGGTGACAACATCTTCGTCTGGGACTTCTGGACCCTGGAGACCGAAGGGGGACTCTACCTGAAACCGGTTTATTCGGCTGGGGATTCCCATCCCAATGGTTCTTTCTCGTCGCTGGTTGCCCCATTGATCGGCCAACGGATAGTGGATGTCATCGAAGGCGCAGGTGACTCGGGGAGCATCACCGGCAAGCAGTAAGCGTATCATTCCGATATAATACAGGAACCACGCGGCATCACTTTGAGAATATGGAAAAAACGATTGCCGACGGGGAGCCAATGATGTTATATATGGGGAAAAGCTGAACCACGGGTTGCGACCCCGTGGTTTTTTGTTTTAAAAAGGATACCTGCAATGCAGAAGGGGGAGGGCATGGGGGACATTCTATAGTCTATTTTTCTAAATCAACAAAAAAATAAATAGATAACAGTGTCCCTCTGGCCCTTTCGGGGGGAGTGGCCCTGCGGGCCTACCGCAACCGGGAAGGCTTGACCCAGATACAGCTCACCGAATTGACCGGCATCCCGCAGCACCATATCAGCGAAATGGAGAACGGCAAACGGAGCATTGGCAAAGAGAGGGCGAGAAGACTCGCTGATGCGCTGCACTGCGACTATCGTCAGCTGTTGCAGAAAGTCGCGGCATATTTCTCTTTGTCTGTTAGCTACCACGTAGAGGACTTCCCCCCCTACCCTTTGCCGCCTTTTACAAGCGCTTTCGACACGACCCTTATGTTTCCCTCCGCCCCCTATGTTTCCCTGAAAAGGAAAGAGGCCATGACAAATCGCCAAATGGAAATAGTACGAACCGTTCTTTGCGGGTTGATGGCCGCGAGCGCGCTGGTTCCTCTTGGTGCAATGGCAGCCGGTTTCGAGAGTTGTGGTAACGGTATTGTGGATAAGTTCGAACAATGCGACGACCATAATCGCGTAAGCGGTGACGGATGTTCCACTCTTTGCCAAATTGAGGGAGATTCATTTCCCGTAATTGTTTATGAGGCGAGTAATCCCCCACCGACCCCAACCCTCGAAGATCTTCCGCTCCTTTCAAATGTTACGCAGTTCGGCATCACCTGGACTTTTGCCACCCCCGTGCGGGTTGGCCGCTTCGTGAATGGGGATTATTATGTGGTCGGCACAGTGACCGTCACAGATATACAGCCTCGTCCAACCACCACCAACGGGGTTCACGGAAGTATGCTTGACATTCCGGCCGATCTTGAAAAGAGCGGCTTCGACAGCCGTATCGTAGAGGGACGCTATGATCCGAGCTTGCGCGTATATCCACCCATTGTATTAACACCCGGCCACAAACTTATGTCATCCCGGAGTGCCGGAAGCACTTATCTCTCTTCCGTCATGCGTCCCAATGACATATCGGTGAGCCCGGTTGCCTCGGTATCGATTCTTACCAGCATGAGTGCGCCCCAGCCTTTGGATGCATTCCGACCGTCATACGCTCAAGGTTCGACCACGGTATATCTCTCCCGAAACTTGCAACGTACGCTCCTTCCCAGCCTCTCACCGGTGGCACATGTTCCACCCCTTGCAGAATTCGAGGGGTATTTAAAGAGGCCTTGGATCGACTCGGTCTTTTTCAATTTTGCGGTGCCGGCCGAATACATGGCAAGCTACGGGAGGGAGAATTCTTATGTCATCTCTTTTGCGGGGCTGCTTCTGACATTGAATTTTTCGCAAACGCAAAAGGAACCGCTCCTGGTCTATCTCACCCAGTATGGAATCGACTTGTTTGGACTTGTGGAACAGGGGCACACGGGCTGGCAGGGGTTCGGCGGTCATGGCAGCGGCCGTAAGTTTCCGATTCTTCTTGCTGGAATCATACTGAACAATCCGGGAATGAGCAGCCCGCAGGCTAATTTTGGCGAAGACATCCAGACCATCCGCGTTACCGAGACTCCACCTGCCGGGACCTACACACAATCCTGGCATAGAAAGCCGCAAACCGTCGTATATGGCGGACACATCGGAAAAGATGGTGAAAACTATCAGGCTGGCTGGGGCCCATACGAACATCTTCATCCGGCGCAATGGAAAAGTACCTTGGGCGAGGATTACCGGCGCTGCTGCACCAGTGTGAGTTGGATCGGCGAGGCACTGGCAGCGCGTTTAATTCCCGGGATTCAGGCTGCCTGGAGTCACCCGCAGTTCTTTGACTACGCCGATCGCTGGATGAATGTAGCCGATGACCCCGCCGACCTCGCGGAGATTAATGCAGCATGGGGAACGATGTATGACCAGGACTTTCAGCAGGGCCAATCCTGGCGCATCTTAAGCGGAGGCGGCTATCATGCCGCCTGGCGAACATTTGTCGATGAGATGTGGGCGGTATATAGGAATTACTGGATCGACAGGCCACCGGCGCCAGTCAATCTAAGGTTGGCAAACCCGTGAATACTGACATTTATCTGTTGAGAACAAAAATGGGGTAATGCGGTTCCCAACCTAACCATCGAGAGAATATAGTATTAAATTCATATGAGATAAGTAATGTGTGCCCCGAATTCCCGACAGGAAGCGGAATTAACATGGTGTCCCCGGAATTACCCAAGGCCGTCGTTACTGGGTGCTCCCCTTCAGGAATACAAGCTCTCTTAGGCATGTTACAATCGACCTCTTCCCTATTGCGGCAATAAATTTATCGATCTCAGCCCGGTGGTCCGAGGTCAGGTTGATAAAGCGGATGCCGTAGCGATAGACGTTGGACGCCACCCGCAGGAGCCTGACCACTTCGCCGTTCACTTCGATCTTTCGCATTCCGGGCAGGAAGAGCGAGCCGGTGAGCCAGTCCCCCTGGTTGAGTTGCATGTCTGTTTCGATCATCATCCCGGATACGCTGATATTGCAGGTCATGCAGAAAAACTTGATGTTAACGAGCATCCAGTCGACATGAGCCATCAAAATATGGCGGTAACTCCGTCGCGGCGGGATCCCCAGTAGCTGAGCAGCCTTTTCCAGCAGCGACTCCTCTTGTAGCGGCTTTGTCAGCCAGGCATTGGCGCCGCATCCTGCCACTCTTTCCAGTTCATCAGGCGTATCGCTGCAAACAAGGATGATGGAGACGTTCCGCAGTTTCCCTTCCTGCCGGATTATCGAGCAGAGCGTGTCCCCTCCCTGAACGGGGAGGTCCAGTTCGGCGATGATCAAGTCGGCACGCTCCTTCTGGTGAAGCCGGAACGCCTCCTTTGCGGAAGCGGCCCTGAGAATGCGGAGATCGGTCCGGTTCAGCACACTCTCTTTCTCGGTAATGCCTTCAAGAATGTGATCGACGAGAAGAATCTTTTTCATAATGGCAAGTATAACATAAATTCGAGTAAGCGGCTGGCGCACACCAACGGGACCAAGGGCCGGTTGAAGGAGGACCAAGGGAACCTTCTTATTAACTATACCAAACAACCCATTTAGACCTTATAAATTAACTAGTTAAGAATGTCTATTGAGCCTTTTCCGCTCTTATTTCCCGTCGCCCAATTCATACGCAAAAGGCCGCACCATCAGCACCTGGCTGACCGAGGGCAAATAGTTTTGTATACTGTCCCCGGAATACGGCCCCGGAATACGGCGCGTCATAAACCTTCAGCAAGTGAGGACCGACGGGGAGCGGCAGAAAAAGCGGTTGCCGACGGGGAGCCAATGATGTTATATATGGGAAAAGATGGACCACGGGTTGGACCCCGTGGTTTTTTGTTTTAAAAAGGATACCTGCAATGCAGAAGAGGTGGACCGTCGGTCCCGAATCGGTGCGGATGATTGAGTTGGGGCATCCATGGATCATTGCCGACAACTTTACGAAAAGCTGGCCAGCGGGGAACTCCGGCGACCTAGTAGAACTGGCCGATGAAAAGGGGCGTTTCCTCGCCACCGCCCTGCTCGATCCGGCGGAACGGGTCGTGGCCCGGGTCCTGGCCCGGGAGCGGATGTCGCTGGATCGCCAATGGCTCACAAAACGCCTGAAAGGGGCGATCGAACTGCGCCTTGCCCATGCCGACATGGGTGATACGGACGCCTACCGCCTGGTCAACGCCGAGGGTGATAATCTGCCAGGGCTGACGCTGGATCGTTATGGGGAGCATCTTCTCCTGCAACTCTACTGCTCCGGGTGGCAGAGCCATCTTGAGCTGGTTGCCGAGGTTCTGCGGGATATGCTCAACCCCAAGGGGATTTACGCAAAATTGCGACCGCAGAAGACCCGCGAACTTGAGGCTATAGGGAACACGAAAAAGTATGGAAGGCTGATAACCGGAACGCCTGCTCCACACCCCCTGCAGGTGCGGGAAAACGGTCTGAATTTCCTGGTGAACCTGGAACAGGGACTCAACACGGGGCTTTTTCTGGACCAGCGCACGAACCGCCGCGACCTGATGGGGCGCGCCAAGGGGAAACGTCTCCTCAATCTGTTTGCCCATACCGCCGCCTTTTCCGTGGCGGCAGTTGCAGCAGGGGCAAAAGAGGTGACCAGCGTCGACGCCTCGCCCGCATACACGGAGTGGGGTAAGGCAAACTTCGGCGCCAACCGGTTCAATCCGAAACGCCACGAATTCATCGTCGGCGACTGCCTGGCTGTAATGCGCGAACTGGCAAGTCAGGGGAAAAGCTACGACATTGTCCTCATGGATACCCCCTCCTTTTCAACGACCTCCAGCAGCCGCTTCACCACCCGCGGCGGCACGGCCGAACTGGTCACCGCGGCGCTTCCCCTGCTCCAGGCCGGTGGGCTGCTCATCGCCTCCTCCAATCACCAGAAGGTGGACGTGGCCGATTATCTGAAGGAGCTGCGGCGCGGAGCCCTGCTTTCCGGAAGCGGACTGCAGGTCATCTCCCTTGCCGGCCAGCCGGAGGATTTCCCCTACCCGGTCACCTTCCCCGAGGGGCGCTATCTGAAATATGCGGTCTGCGTGAAGACAACTTGATAACTTTATATGAAAAACCATGAAGGTCAGGTCGCGTTAGCGGATGCAACCAAAATTTTCATATTCAGAACGGATTAGCCTTCTGATCAGGGCGCTTCAGGGCGTAATTCTGTTTTTCATTATCCTGCTCCCCCATGCAGCTCCGTGCGAAAAGCCGGAAAAACCGGTGATCCGTTTCGGCATTAATCTCCGTTACAGCCCCATGCATATCTATGAGCGTTACCAACCGCTCATGGATTACCTTACAAAGAATACCCCCTACAGGTTCGAGCTGAAAATCAGCCCCAGCTACCAGGATGCGGTCCGGGACTTGAAGGATGGGGTCACCTGGTTCGCCTCGCTGGGGGACGGCGCTTACGTGGAGGCCATTCTGTTTCACGACGCGGTCCCGGTCGTGAGGCCGCTGAACAGTGAGGGGAAGCCGTTCTATCGCAGCGCGATCATAGTCCCCGCCCGTTCTCCCAGCAGATCCCTCGACGAGATCCGTGGGGTAAGGATCGCCCTCGGCTCGCGTCATTCCGTGAGCGGGAACCTGGTGCCGCGCCTTTTGCTGGCAAAAAGGGGGATATTTCTTCTCACTCCCGATTCTTTCGCTATGCTCAGGAATCACTTCACTGTAACCAAGGCGGTGCTCAAGGGAGAGTATGGCTGCGGCGCGGTCAAGGATATCTTCGTGGAGAAGTTCTCGGAACATGGCCTGCGAGTCTTGGCCTACTCCGATCCCATCCCGTCGCCTCCCCTGGTGGCGAGAGCCGGCACACCAAAGGAAATCATCCGGGCCGTCGCCGATGCCCTGCTCCGGCTTGATTACGCGAATCCGCAACACAGGTCGCTCATGAAGGGGTGGGACAGCGAATTCCAGTACGGATTTGCCCCGGCGCGGAGCGCGGATTACAAGGAGATCTTCCGCCTCTTCCGGACAAAACCCTACGGCTGCGGAGCGGGATGCCACCAGTGAAAATGTCCCCTCTCTTAAGTCTAAAGACCAAATTCTTCCTTGCTGCCGCACTGATCATGGCCCTCTCTTCCGTTACCTGGGGAGGGTGGTTCTGGTACAATGAAAAGGAGCACCTCCAGCGCAAGCTGGAAGGCGACGCAAGGCACCTCCTAACCTCGCTCAAGGCCCCGATAATCAACGCGCTTACCTACCAGGAGATCGGCATCATGGACGACGTGGGCGTTCTCGACACCTTTGTCGAGGAGATGGCCAGGGACCCAGAGCTTCCCATCGTTTACGCGTTCATAATCGACCAGTCCGGACGGGTCCTCGCCCACAGCAGTTACGAGGAGAACGGCAGGATTGTCAATGACCCTTTATCGGCGGCGGCCCTTTCGGGTGGCCCCTTCATTAGCAGGATAGTCAATACCGGCGGCCCGAAGGGGGAGATCCTCGACGTGGCCCTCCCTCTTCGGGTGGGCGGCAAAAGATGGGGAGCGCTCCGCGCGGGTTTCTCCATGGCGCCCCTCAAGGAGGAGTTGGAATCCCTTGCCGTGCAGATAATCTTCTTTTCGGTGCTGTTTTTCGTGCTGGGAACAGCTGTATTTTACATAATCGGCCTGACCATGTCCCGACCGCTGAAACAGCTTGCCGACCGGATGGCGGGAATCGACCTTGCCAACCTGGATGCTGCTGTTCCGGAGGTCCGGAGGGGGGACGAAATCGGCCTTCTCCAGAGGAGCTTCGGGGAGATGATCCTGCGCCTTAAGAAAAGCGAGGAAGAACGCAGGCGGGCCGTAGAACTCCTCGTCAGGAGCGAGAGGCTGGCCGCTATTGGAAAGATCGTGGCGGGAGTGGCCCACGAGGTCAACAACCCCCTGGCCGCGATGTCGGCCACCATCTACAACATGGAAGGAAAGGCCCCCCCGGAACTGGGGCCATACATGGAAACCATACGGGGAGGGATCGGGCGAATCGAGACCATCGTTCGCCAGCTGACGGACTTCGACCAGGCCAACACACTCAGGCTGCAGACGGTGTCGAGCGATCTCTTTTTCAGGGAGACGGCTGAGTTCGCCGCCATGGTCATGAAAAAAGCGCCGGTCCGCTTCCTCGCCACCGACTCCTGTCCCCCAACGACCCTCCTCGTCGACAAGGGAAAGCTCCATCAGGTGCTCCTCAACCTCCTCCTCAACGCGGCGGACGCTTCCCCCCCGTCCGGAATGGTGGAGTTCACCGCAAACTTGATCGGAGACCGCTATGTCCTGGCTGTAACGGACCGCGGAAAGGGGATATTGCCGGAGGAGAAGGAGAGGATTTTCGAGCTTTTTTACACGACAAAGCCGGCCGGAAAGGGGAGCGGAATCGGCCTGGCGATCTGCAAAAGGATCACCGAGATGCTCCACGGGGAGATAAAAGTCGAGAGCAGACCGGGGGAGACGACCTTCACCGTTTCCATCCCCGTTGATTCCGAGGCCTCCCATGGATAGCCTGAAACTCCTCATCGTCGAGGACGACCCCCAATTCGGCGGGGCGCTCCGGGAGGCCCTGGAAGGGGCCGGTTATACTACCAGGCTCTCACGGAGCGGAATGGAGGCACTGGAAGCGGTGACGGAGGAGAGCTTCGACCTGATCATCCAGGACATCCACCTTCCCGATGCCGACGGGCTGGAGATACTGGCCGAGTCCCTGCGCCGCCGGCCGGGGTGCAAGGCACTGGTGATGACGGGATTCGCCACCGTTGACAGGGCGGTTGAGGCCATGAAGCTGGGCGCTTGCGATTTTCTCGCCAAGCCGTTTCCCATGGAGGTGCTTATGGTGAAGCTCCAGAAGGCCCTGAAGCTGCGGGAGATGGAGCTCGAGCTGGACAGCCTCAGGGGGAGCGCGTCGGAACTGCGCCGTATCATCAGTTGCAGCCCGGCCATGAGGAGCCTGATGGAGACGGTCAGGAGCGTGGCGGTGACGGACGCCACCGTCCTCATAACTGGCGAAAGCGGCACCGGCAAGGAACTCGTCGCCGACACCGTCCACGCCCTGAGCAGGCGCTCCGGCAGGCCGCACGTCAAGTTGAACTGCGCTGCCATTCCCGAGGGTCTGATTGAAAGCGAGCTCTTCGGCGTCGAGAAAGGGGCCTTTACCGGCGCGGATCGCAGCAGGGAGGGCTACCTTGAGAAGGCCGACGGCGGTTCCCTGTTCCTCGATGAAATAGGCGAGATGCCTCTCCTCCTCCAGGGGAAGCTGTTGCGGGTCCTGGAGGAAAAAGTCGTTTTCAGGGTAGGAGGCTGCCGCGGATACCGCGCTGATTTCCGGCTCATCACCGCCACCAACCGGAAACTGTGGGACATGGTAAGGGAGAAGGGATTTCGGGAAGATCTCTATTACCGGCTGAATGTGGTCCCTGTAACAGTGCCTCCGCTTCGTGAAAGGAGGGAGGACATCCCCCTCCTCATCGCCCATTTCCAGCGCTGTCCCAGGTCCGCAACCGGTTTGGAGCCTGTGGCATTTGCTCCGGAAACCCTGGATTTCCTCTGCAATTACGACTATCCGGGGAATGTGCGCGAACTTATGAACATCGTCGAGCAGCTCTCCATCCTCCATCCCGGAGAGACCATAAAGATGCGGCATCTCCCCGTCTCACTGGGGAAAGGGGCGCTTGTCGGCAAGATATTTGAAAGCTTTCCCCTTGACAGGCCGCTCCGGGATGCCGTTTCGGAATTCGAGAACCGATATATCGAAAAGGTTCTCAGTAAAACCAGCGGGAACAAATCCCTTGCTGCGCGGATACTCGGGCTTTCCAGAAAGGTGCTCTGGGAAAAACTGAAGCGCACCCCCCATTCCTGACGCGACAAAACTATCCGCTATTCCACCGGATTGCTACGATTTCGTAACACCCACTCCCCCGACCCATTCCCCCATCAATCATCGAGCTCCCCTCTGAAACATCTCCCCTCAATTTAATTCACCAACAGATCATCATAGAATTACCCTGAAATTACAAGGTGATACTCATTGCCTCACTCCTTGGGAACACCCTTTCATACCCCATGGAGCAACCCGGTTCACAGGGTGGAACGTTTGTTGCTAAACAGGGGGGGCTGATTGACAGAAAGAGGGTTGTGAGTAAACTTCATAAAATAGGCAGGTATTTAAAACCAAACAAAGGAGGTCCAATCGATGTTAAGAGAAAAGATGCCGATAACGGCAGCGATCATTCTTGCCCTGACAGGCGTTCTGCTGCTGTGCGGTTCGCGGGGATATTCCGCGGACAACAGCTATGTGGGGAGCGGGAAGTGCAAGGATTGTCACGGGGAGCTGGCCAAGGCCTTCGCGACCGGCATTCATGCCAAGGCGGGGGCCTACGGCTTCAAGGACGCCGGTTGCGAGACGTGCCACGGCCCGGCAAGCGGCCATGTGGAGTCGGGGGACAAGACCGGCATTCTCAATCCGGCCAAGGCCGATCCCGAGGAAGTTTCGGCTAAATGCCTGGAGTGCCACAGCAAGGACAAGAAACAGATGTTCTGGCATGGAAGCATCCACGAGAACCAGAAGCTGGGGTGCGTCACCTGCCACAGGATCCACGGCGGCAACGACAGGCTCCTTGCCAAGAAGCTGGAGTCCGACCTGTGCATCTCCTGCCACTCTGAAGTCCGCGCCGACATGTTCAAGCGTTCCAAGCACCCCATGAGGGACTCATCCTCACCCACAACCGAGGGAAAGATGACCTGCTCTTCCTGCCACAACGCCCACGGCGCCAGGACGGAGAAGCTTATCGAGGCGAAATCATTCAACGACAAGTGCTACGAATGCCACACCGAGAAAAAGGCGCCGCTCCTCTGGGAGCACTCCCCCGTCAAGGAAGACTGCCTCACCTGCCATTCCCCCCACGGCTCCTCCAACGATAAGATGCTCGTTACCAAAGTACCTCGCCTCTGCCAGCAGTGTCATATGCAGGGACGGCACCAGACCGGGACGCTGGGCGCCAACTCCACCTATGCGTTCAACCGTGGATGCCTGAACTGCCACTCGCAGGTGCACGGCTCCAATAATCCGTCCGGTGCGATACTGCAGCGTTAAAACAGGAGACGATCAACATTCAAAGGAGGCAGCATGATGAAGCGAATAAGCTATAAGCATACGGCGCTGGCGACGCTCCTGTCGTTTATGGCGGGAATAGGCGCGGCGCAGGCGGATATGGATATATTCGGAGGCAAGGCGGTCATAAACGGAGAGGTCAATGCCGGTGTCCAGCAGAAGGTCGTCGATGGCGCCGAAGGGAAATTCGAGGAGTACCGGGACGTACAGAACGGTGTTCTTCTGAACGATCTCCGGCTGAAGGTCGACGGCAAAGACACCCCGTACTACCTGGACATGAAAATCAAGAACCCGGTGCAGGACAACGAATTCTATGAGGTTAAGGGGGGTATCCACGGGAAGTTAGGGCTAGGGCTCTTTTACGACAGCATCCCCCACAATTTCGGCAGCGGGAAGTTTCTTCTTAACGACGCCGGGGGAGGAAGATTCGTCATCGGCGACGTGGTGCAGCAGCAGTTGCAGAACAACGAAATTCTCAGGAGCCAGCGTCTGACCTATGATCCAGTCACCGGCCTCCCTCTCGGAACCACCAGCACGGCCGGCGGGGCCTTCATCAATCCCGCCGACCCCCAGAACATGGCCCTGGATTCCGGGATGACCGGCATTGTCAGCAATCTCTACGGCTCTGCAAACGGGATAAATTTCGGGCTGAAAAGGGAAAAAACCGGTTTCAGCATCGATTTCAGGCCGTTCGATGACGTGAAGGTATGGAGCAAGGTGACCAACGAGAAGAGAACCGGGGCCAGGAGGATCAATTCAGGCACCTACGAACGATACAACAACGGCAACACAACAACCGTCGCCGGTGTAGGAGACCGCGGCC
>Ga0210377_10001328_pt1 | contig 22554 bp, 38 predicted proteins | sample PLM4_65_b1redo_FD_155480 | JGI IMG/M metagenome (GOLD analysis project Ga0210377, IMG submission 155480) | Groundwater sediment microbial communities from an aquifer in East River, Colorado, USA - PLM4_65_b1 redo | ecosystem: Environmental > Terrestrial > Soil > Riparian zone | place: USA: East...
CCATTTTATAAAGCCAATCATGGATTGAATGCCCTGGTCTTTACGAAACTTGACCGCAAATTCAGCAAGGGCGATGGCGATCCGCGAGGCGTTGGGATGGTCGAAGCCCTCCTGACGCCTCAGCTCATCAAAAACAATCTGGCATTGCTTGATCTCGTCGGGGGTGATCCCACCGACTTTCTTTACGAGGGTATCTATTTTGAATTGCATTATGTTCTCCTCTTTATCATGACTATGGGTACATTCCCATGCTCTTATGAGCAGGTTGTATTCAAGCGGCTTGTCGCAGATGCGACAAGTTTTTTCATCCCCAAAGGGGTCGGATGGCGGATCGTATTTGCTCATTTTATTTCCTTTTGGTTAGAGTCCCGGATCAGCGTCGCTAATGCCGGCATCCGGGTCAAGTTCAATGGATCGGGTGGGCGTAACCGCGTCCTCGCGGCACGATGCGTGTACGAGGACATGCGGCTCGCTTACTTTGTCCCGAATATCGTAAAAGAGTCTTTCATATCCGATGGGCTTTCCACAGTACAGGCATTTTGTCTCTGCCATTGAGTGCGAAGCCTTGCAATCGGTGTGACTGCAATCAGCCGCGCAGGGGCCTAATGGTGATCCTGGGGGTGCTATTCTTCCGGTGGCCATGTTAGAGTCCTCTCAGATATTCGATCACAATAGGATTTAAGGTGGGGGTTGTCCTCGAAAGCTGCGTTGTCCATTCTGATCGTGATGGTAATATCCAGTTGCATTTTATTTGCTCCTGCCCCATGCGGGGCGTCTATATGATGGTCGTTGCGTTACCATCGCTGATAACGCAACGATTGAATTACACGTATCTGCCTCTGCCGGCGGAAATTCGTCCGCGTTCACGCACTTGAATTCAGTGCGTGAGTTTGTTCCCACTGTGACGATCAAGATTTCCTTCTTTGAATCGAAGTCAAGATACAGAGTTTCCTTATACGCTGCCGCGACTTTCAGCCAGTCCAGGAAGGGGTGAAATTCTCGCGTGGATTCCTTACTGCTTCTGTGAGGGCCCCAACAGCCCGTGACTTGAATGCTCATCGGGACACACGTGGCCCAACGCTGGAGTCTGCCTGAATAGCTGTAATCAATAACGGTGGTCGTGGGATCTTCGATGTCCGTGGTGGTGATCTTCATCCCATCCTTGGTAAGCGCGATCCGCGCATAGTTCAGGATGGGCAGACTTCTAAACTTAATCCGCCTGACCTTCTTTACAGCGGCATACAGTTCTTGGCCGTCACGATCACAATCATGGTAAACCTCCCGGCTTCCACTCATACATGACTTTGATGATCTGCGGGTAGATGGTGTGCAGGTGGGAACGCCGCGCATCATCAAAGAATTCCATGTTGAGGTTGTTGGCTTTCATTAGCTCGGCCTGTCCTGTAAGCTGCATGACGGCGATACCTGCCTCAAACATATCGTGCTCGGCGGTGCGGAGCAGGTCGTAGGCTTCCCAATAGACATGTGCCACCTCCCAAGCGGACGTGATCTTTACATCCAGTTCGATTGCATTTTGCCACTCCTCGGTATTCTTGAGGGGTTCCTTTGCCAGCCGTGCAATGTTCGCATCGGAGGCAAGCGCGTCGAGATCGTTTTTCAGGAAATACGCCTTTTCCTGTTTTATCTTTTCAAACATCATCGACGAGAGGGTGTAGCACTCTTTCATTGTACGGAAATGATCGAGCGCGTCTTTAAGTTCATTGGTCATAATATTTTCTCCTGATCTATATGGGTGGTTTGGGTTGGTGGTTATCGGCGGTATCCGCCTCATGGGTGCCGGCCTCGAATGCTTTCCAGGCGCACTCATTACACATATGGACGTAGCGCACTGGAGGGGGAGTGTCCCGCTCAAAATTATTTACTGCCATATTCCAACAGGCAGGTTCATTTTCGCAGACCTCGCACGCCCCCATGTCAAAGAACGCGACGACTTGTCCGGTGACACAATCGTGGGTGCCAATGATGACACAGCCGTCGTGGTCAAGGAATTCCTGATACTTCTTGAGCAAACTTTCATGGGTGAATCGGTCAGGGCGGTAATACCGCCTGAGAAAATCCGAGAGGTTATCTGCTTGGACTGCATAGATTTCAAACATGGCCGCGCTCCATAAGTTTGACAGCACACTCTACGGCATTATCCTTGCTCTCGTCATAGCCGCAGGAAGCGCACGGAGGGTTGCCATCGTATTCCTTGTGGCAGACAGGACAGTGCCCCATATGATCTTCATCGTAGTCGACCATCACAAATCTAGGCTTGGTGATGCCATCGCCGGCGATGACTTCCTTCACCACTCCACCTGCGCAAACGACAACCACGCGCAGGTATCTTTCAAAGGCTTCCAACTGTGTCCTTCCGAACACGGCACTATTGAGCATACAACCGGGAGTTTGGCACCAGCTTCGTAATGTTGCGGTTGACCTCATGGGTTGTTTACAAATTGGACAAGGGTACATGATTGATCTCCTTTTATCCCGTGGGGTGCATGGGGGGCATGGTCTCGAACGTGCCTCCACACTGTTTGCAAGTGACCTTTTCCACCCACGAACTGACCTTATAATATTCCTGACACTCCGGGCATATCCATTCATAGCCCGATGCAACCATGTCAACAAATACCGTTTCATCTTCTGTGGTGTCAGGATCGTCGGTGTCTTGCCTGTCCTCTGCGGATGTTATTTCACGGCCCTCGGCGCAGTCATCACACTGATAGCCACGGTGGACATCCTCGACGGTCAATTTGTTTTTGCGCCGGCAAGTTGGGCATGGTTGATTTCGCACGCCGGCCCGTAGCGCAGACTCACCACCGGGATCGTAAAACATGCTACGGTCATCTTCATCAAAAAAGTCATACATGATTATTTTCTCCGTTGTTGCAGCTTGTCTTATCCGCTAACGATTGGATAAACCCAAAGCAGAATCCAGACAAATGCCGCGATCCTTCTGTGGGTTGCACACAATAACGTAAAGGGGATCAACAAGGAATACATCCCAAAATAGGGAACTATACAGTAGGTGGAAAGAGCGGCCAGCAATTCCTGATCCGCCGGCCTATATTTCCACACATAGAAAATCAGGGCTAGTCCAACAGGTATCAGGAATGGGAAAATAGAAACATTCCAATCATCCAACCCGAAGGATTGCGCCTTGACATATCTAATATTTGTCAGCAAATCCACGGCCCAATTCCCCCAAAGAAGCCATGAGAGCAACAGGGTTGCCAGCCCAATCAGAAAGATCTCGATAGCCTTACTTTTCGTGGTCATCCATGTGAGAATGACCAGAATTCCCGATTGCGGTTTTATCATCAACAAGGGCAGCGCCATTGAAGACTGCATAATAAAACCAAGCATCGGGAGCCATTCAATTTGTCCGTTTGCTATGGTGGAAAGAAACGGGAAGGATGTAAAGATAAGCAATAGGGAATACGCATTTCCACTACGCCGGCTGATAAGCCAGGCGGTCATGAATAATGTGACTGCGGCATTGAATATCAAACTAATGGGTACTGGCACCAGTTGAAAGGGTGCAAGCAGAATGGAGGTCCAGGGCATCCCTATGAAGTTGGGCTGATCGTAGGGACGCCCAAAGCGTATTTGTGAGAATGTCTCCCGCCAATCCACCGCATCAGGCGGACGTAGCGTGAAGATAATCAGACCCAACAGGAAGACCAGAAGTAGGAGCATCCTGTTCTGCGATCTTGTGACTGAAGTAAACATTATATTTTCTCCTTGGTAACGAGGCAGGCTGTGTGTTGCCTGCCATTCAGGGATTTATTGTTTGATGCCTTGGGCAAGATGCTTGAAAACATCCATAACATTGCCGTTGACATAATCAATTTTTACAAGTGTGATTTTTATTTGTGCTTGTAGCTGGGGGGAACCACCCTTTATATTTTCGATCAAAGCAGTGAAGGGGATAACGTTTGAAATTCCAAACTTTTCATCCACATAGAAAAGCGTATCCATATCCAACCCTTTCTCGGAAATGAAGGTATCCAACCAACGGGCAAATTCTGTCACTTCCTTGTTGGAAGTGTTTGTCTGTATAGCTCTCATGTTATTTCTCCTGCTTAGATGGTTTGTCATCATTACTATTTAGGATTGGGGAACGAGATGTTGTACACCCATTTTGCAAGCGCCATCGGGATCACGTTCCAGATGAGTTGAAAGTGTGTAACACAAAAGGCGACATTACCTTTGTCTGTGGCGACGACATGAGTCGCGGCGTTACCACAGATTTCACATTTGGTGAGGTCAGGAGGGGGAGTGGAAGAAGCGGTCATTTTGACCTCACGGTATAGGTATGGGTTTTTCCAAATATGGTGTTAAGCGACGTACATACCGAGTCGGCAATTGCTTTGAAATAATACTCATTGCCCGTGGTGGTGATCTTGTTGGTCTTTAGGTCTTTGCATTCGATGATGTAGATCATTTTATTTGCTCCATTCTTGAATATTGTTGGGTCTTATTGATTAGTCCATATACTGTTACAGTAACAGTATACCATACCGTAACATTACGTCAAGAATATTGCATTACAATTTCGTAAGCCATCTTTGGTATAATGCTTCCGAAACCTACAAAGCGTGTAGTCATTTTGTGATATTATGAATAACCCGAAAGAATAAAAATAACTTTGTTCTTCTCTAACAAATAAAATAACAGGTAAAAACAAGACATGGCAAAAGACCGTAAACCAGCAGAAATTGAGCGCGACCGCAGGAACATATCCAGGCTTTATTTGCAGGGGAAGATACAGGCGGAAATCGCAGTCGAATTAAAGCTGTCACAATCCACAATTAGCCGTGAATTAAAGCTATTGCAAGGTGAATGGAAACAGGAACGGGTATATGATATTAACGAAGCCAAAGCGCGGGAACTGGCTAAGTTGGACAACCTGGAATTGGAATATTGGGAGGCGTGGAAACGAAGTCAGAAAAATTCGATCACAAATATAGACAGCACAGGTCCACTGGGTAGAACAAAAACAATGAAAGACGAAAATCAGTTTGGTGATTCTCGCTTTCTCGATGGCGTTATGGATTGCATAAAACAACGATGTGCCATTCTTGGTGTTGAGGCACCAAAGAAAATTTCTTCTGATCCACAAGCTAATATCAATATTGATTGGGACGAACTATCTCCCGATCAGATTTTACGGATTCGCAATGGGGAGGATATTGCCAGCATAAAGAGTGAAATTGATGAGCAACACAATAAGAGCGCAAAAAAATAAATGGCAATTACGAGCTGAGGCTGAATTGCAACTTCGGGCGCGTCGGGGAGACAAGGGAATCGCGCCCTATATTCGTGGATACACAACCTACCAGAATGACCCCATAGGGTTTTGTCAAGATCATTTAAAATCCACCTTCACGGATGAGATTAAAAAGGTAATTGAAAGTGTAAGGGATAACCCGGTGACTATTGCTGTTTCAGCCAATGGAGTAGGTAAGAGTTTTGCCGCCGCCAGGACCGCTGTTTGGTTCTACAAAGCCTTTCCACAATCTCAAGTTTATACATCTGCTGCGCCACCCGAAAAAAATCTTAAGAAGATATTATGGGGGCAAATTGGTTCACTTGTCCATGATTTGCCTTTTGTGTTTACAGAAGATAAAATAAACGAAGACATGAACATCCAGAGGGAATCAAAATCCTTTATCACTGGTGTTATTATTCCATCATCGGGCACACCTGAACAACGGGAGGCTAAGTTCAGTGGCCGGCACGCGCCTTATCTATTTTTTATTGTGGACGAAGCTGACGCGGTGCCACCCGAAGTGTTCAAGGGAATCGAGTCTTGCATGTCGGGTGGTCATGCACGATTATTGATTATGTTCAATCCTCGCGCCGATAGGGGAGTAGTTGCAAATATGGTAAAGAACAAACAAGGGCATGTGATCCATCTATCCGCTTTTGACCATCCAAATGTTTTGACCGGAAAAGACCTTATTCCGGGCGCGGTCACACGCCAAAAGACTGTCGAACGGATCAATGAAATGTCGGATGCGCTTGCACCTGGGGAAAAAAGGAGCATCGAATGTTTTGAGGTTCCAAACTTCCTTGTCGATTCCGTCGCTATTGACAAGGCCGGTAAGCCATACCCGCCATTATCCCCAGGATGGAGGCATGTTAGAAACCCCGAATTTTTTTACAAGGTGCTTGGTATATATCCACCACAATCCGAAACCCAACTAATTTCACGTGCTTGGACGGACGCGGCAGTTAGCCGTTGGACTTCCTATGTTGCCAGATATGGCGAAGTTCCGCCCCCAACCACGCTACCTGTTTTAGGACTGGATGTTGCCGACATGGGTGCGGATAAAAACAAACTTTTACAACGCTGGGGAGGATGGGTTCCTCGTCTACGAGGCTGGGGCGGCGTCGATCCAGATATGACAGCGATCAAGGCGGTTGAGATTATCAAGGAACTAAATGTCCCACTCCATGCCATCAACGTATTTGTGGATGGCACGGGAGTCGGCGCGGGTGTTGCCCCAAGAATGAATCGCCTTGGAATACCAAATGCGACAAGAGTCATGGTTGCATCTTCGCCAACTTACAAAACAGAGATGGGTGAGTTTTACCAACTACGAGATCAGTTATGGTGGTCAGCTATGTTATGGTTAAAAAATGATCCCGGTGCAATGCTGCCTCCTAATGATGAGTTGATTGATGAACTTCTTGCTCCTACCTATTGGACCGGTGAGAGGGATGGTAAACTAAGGGTATCGAGCAAGGAAACAATGATTGAATCCCTTGGACGTTCCCCTGATTCTGCCGAGGCTTTAGTGCTATCCTTTGCGCCGGCCATGCCCGTCGCTGGAGCATTCCGATGATCTGTAAAAATTGTGATGACGGGTTGGTGCTGAGAACATTAGCTCATAGAAAAGATGGTGATGTAACTATCACACTCGATCCCGTTGCCTGTGACTGTTGTGGGGGCTTCTTTGAGCACTGTGAGAACTGCGAAGCAGGCCGGCGTGTTATTGAGTGGATTGATGATGACACTGATTCCGTGATATAGTACAGAGTAATTCGGTAGAATTTTTCTACTACATCCTGTCCCGAAGTTTTGCGAAAGGCCATGAGCATAAGCACTCATGGCCTTTCGCGTTCACTACGTTCACAAGGAATTACCATGACCACAAAATCACGCATACCCCTGCCGCCTGTGCCAACCACACGGATGACCAAGAATCAAATCATCCAAACCTATCAAAACGTAATGGCCGTCTTCGAGCGTACTGCGCTGGCCGGCAGCCTCGGCCAAACATTCGGAGGGGATCGTGACATGTACCAAATACTAGGGTGGAAAAAGCGGCTTGAATTTCAGGACTATCTTGATCTGTATGATCGCAACGGCATGGCCGCGAGAGTCGTGGATGCGCTGGCCGACGAAAGCTGGCGGCTTGCGCCTGAAATGACGGATGGTGATATTCAGAGTGGTGATGAGGACGAGGACAAGCTGACTGAATTCCTGACATCATGGAATGAAATGGCGGAGCGGCTTGATCTGTGGAGTATCTTCAATGATCTGGATACCGCGCTGGGCATCAGCCGCTATGCCGTGATCCTGCTGGGCGCGCCCGGCAAACTTGACTCACCCCTCGCCCGTGCAGTGACTATCAACTATCTGCAAGTGTATGATGAGGGACAGGCAAAAATTTCCACAACAGATCGGGATATAAACTCACGACGCTATGGAATGCCCACCATGTACAACATTACCTTTGAGGATGGCGGGCAAAGCCGGCCAGTGCATTTCACACGGGTCATCCACTGCAAGGAAGGGCGCGGACGATCCAGAGTCTATGGCATTCCACGACTGAAGAAGTCCTATAACTATCTCTCCGATCTGGAGAAAGTGGTCGGCTCATCGAGCGAGGCGTTCTGGTTGTTGATCCGCAAGGGTCTTATCATCTCCGCGAAAGAGGGGATGCAGTTGCCCACCAAGGGATCACCCGACTATGAGGATATGCAGGCCGAGATCAGTGAATGGGAACATCAATTACGGCGCGTCATGCGCGTGAAAGGCATGGATGTGACAGACCTGGGAGCGCAGGTGGTGGATGGCAAGGCGCAACACGACCTGCTCATCACGGATATAGCCGGCACCAACGGAATGCCACAAAGAGTCCTGGTCGGGTCCGAGCGCGGCGAACTTGCATCTACACAGGATGACTCAAATTGGGCCGGCGTGGTCGCAGCCCGCCAGCATCAGGAATGTGAAAAGTGGGTCAAGGACTATGCACGCACCCTGATTGCATTAGGCACATTACCCAAGCCCAACGGTAAAATGGGGGTAAAATGGCAGGAGCTGTTCAAGTTGACAGCGATGGATCGCGCTATTATTGCAGATAAGGTTGCGGCCACAATTGTACACATCACCAATGGGGCACCAGAAACAGCAGTGGACATTGCCGAATTCATGAAGGAGCATTTCAATTACATCCTTCCAAAGAACGCGACCACGCCCAAAGCAACCGCACCTGTTGTCATCAAAAAAATTCCCAACTCGACGCCTCCCGGTAGTAATGGCGGCGGGTTGAAGGGCAAACAAACCTCACAATTGATTGAGGACGCCATAGGATAAGGAGTCTGGCATGGCTGGTGTTAATACTATCATTCGTGAATGGGTCAATAGCAGGGCAAAGCCTGATGAGAGTCGCGGGCACTTCCAATGCCCCGTGTGCATGGATACCTGGCAGATTGGTGAGGCAAGCCGGCACACAATTGAGTGTTGGGTGCCATTGTTGCAGGCCGACATCCCCGCTCATGCTGATGTCAGTAAGGTTGGTGAGGGCGGTGATATTAAGCCAATCACTGACGGTAAGAAAGTCAAGGCAAAAGGCAAGGCTAGGGCAAAGGCTACACTGTAAGGAGTCACCATGCACTGTGCATATTGTCATAACGAATGGACGCCGGCCAAGTATCACCCAAAGACCTGTGCTTTTTGTGGTGCCACCAAGTCTGAAAAGGATTACGAGAAAAGTGACCCATTCTATTATACCGGCTACATCGTATGGAGTTTGCGAAGCACCGCCGGCGCATGGTGGGAATTCGTTTTTTATAAAGGTATCACCCATATTGGCACAGTGCGTTGGAGTCTACGGCGCATGATACAGTATGAGGAAGGTACGGACATCATGCCCTTCGTCTTGAGGGAACTGGAGTACGACCTGGGTATTACGCAAACCCCTGTGATCGAGATCGACCTATCCAATCAAATTCACTTCGTTATGGATACAACGCGAATCGCCTTATTGGACAAGGATGGCATTGCCGATGAGATTGACAGGCTCATGGCAGACACATTCGGGAGGCTCTAATGCGTCACTGTCTTCCCGATCCAGAAGCCCTTGAGAATCTAGGGTCACATGTTACCGCCGCATATTCGTGCGAATATGATGACGGGAAACGGGTGAGAACAGAATTTGTCAGGCTGGGGGAGGATGGGAAAATATTCTTTATGTTCTGCGATTCATGCAAGGCGCAGATGAACGCGCAGGTACTTGAACCAATGGTCATGGGAGTCTTAAGTAATCGTCTGCCATCTATTGTAGAGCGCATCCTATCTGAAAAGATCACGCAGGTCGCGCAGAATGAAAAATTGATACAGGGCAATGGTGAACAAATGGTGTACCGCGATTTCATTCTTACCTGCCGGCCCGGTTTTGAAATGCCCCCAGTGGGTAGCGAGAACTACGTGAATCTACTCAATGAGATCGACAATTATATTGAGCATACCGGGAAAGTGTTGAGATTGCGGGGGCTGCAAATAGAAAAACTACAATCAGTTGTACCCCTAAAATCAGTGGATCTCTCATGACAGTCAAATTCATTGACGGCCCACTGGACGGTCAGTTACTTGTCATTCCCCCCAATTATGATGTGTGGAGGGTATCTGAAGTTCTGCTCGATATAAACGCGTGGGCATCCGCCCCGATCCCCATCAAACTCCATTACTATCACAGGGCTTTTGAAGGCTCTGTTTATTTCAAATATCAGGGAACTGTGTTGTCATGAAGAAGCCGGCCAACTGGCAACACTTCCCATTTCCAACCCGCACTGAAACCTACATCTTCATTCACGGGGACACGCCTGCATGGGAATACCTGGCGATTGAATTGTGGAATAAATCATCTGGCTACGCCGGCCTGCTCGGAGCGCGTCCCGTTGCCAGTGCGACCATTCATAGGGGAAAGGGGGAGACGGATTATGTCTATGACCCCATCCTCAAACAATATCACAATATGCGGACAGGCAAAGTGATTTCATCAACCGATATACGCATGGCCGTGGCAAGAGTCAGTAATGATGTGCAGAAGCAGATGCGTGAACAGACTCACCAACTTCTAGCCGGCACGCTCATGTTCCTGATCTGGTACAACCGTTCCCGCGACTTGCTGTGGGCGCTTTATAAAGCTGTCTTCATTGTGAACGTCGGCGGCTTTCTGTTTGACAATCAGGCCATGCGAGACCTGTTTTATTTGTTGATCCTCGCACAGTTTGAACGCTTCGATGAATTTGCCATGCACCTCGGCAACATCCCTGAATTCACTGGTCATGAAATCGCACGCGCCGGCTCGTATGGAAGATATGGAAACCCATTCAATCAAAATATCATCCTTGAACTTGGGGCAATGGATGGGGACGATCAGGCCAAGCGTATCCTTGGCCCCAACGAGAATCACTGCACCGATGCAAAGGAAATACGCGGCTGTGTCGAATTGGCCGGCCTTGGATGGATTCCAATACGGCAAATGACACCCCTTGGAGGTGCTGTCTGCCGTGCTCATTGTCTTTGTTCAATCATCACCCGCAAGAGTTTTGCCCCTTAGAGAGGTAGACAATGAAAACATTTGAACCTGACAAGCGTAAGATACAAGTGCGTGGGCAGGGGGAGCGAAGCCCATTCTTATTCCTGTTCGACCCGAACAGACAGGAGATCGAGATCAAACACAGGGGCGTCACGTATTGTCTGAAAGTACATGACCTGATCGAGTTCTCCAAGGGGGAACGCCTAGTCTTCCATGCGCCGGCTGGATTGGAAACCAGTGATGATGAGCCTATGCGCGGGTTGTTTGAATGAGTGATCGGCTTGATGATCCGGTTGGAGTCATGGCGCACGCCGGCAGGTATGCGGGTGGAACAGCCCTGATCGTGCTGGGCGGGCCATCCGCAAAATATTGGCAGGATATCTATGATGCCCTGCGTCCCGATGTACTGTTGGGAGTCAATGGGGTCAACTCCATAATCCCAATGTTGGACTATTGGCTATGTATCGAGAACATGCTTCGCACGGCTCGTCGTGCAAACCATGACCTGCGTGCCAAAGAATTCATGGAAATGCTCCAACGAACAGGTGCAAATGTGCGCTTGGTAAACCGCAAAAACATGCCCCTGATGAGAAATCGCAACGATGTCATTGCTGTGCAAAGGCGCGGGCCTTTCGAGGCAGATCAAGTGCCGGCAGATTTCTCCTTCCGTGAGTATGGACCGGGGTTGATAAAAGGCGCGTTAATGAAAGATAGGAAAGCCATTGGAAATTTGAAATTACCCGTGGGAACAGTCGGCTTGCAAGCTATCCACATGGCCGGCATATTGGGATGTGCCCACGTGCACACCATCGGCTTCGATCTTTGCTTCAAAGAGGGAAATCACCATGCGTTCAAATACCCACAATATGAGCCTAATAATTATTTCCTACCGGCCAACTTCACCAACTATGAGGGTCTCGTAACGATGCGGTTTTGGGTCGAGTCAGCGGAGTATCTGCTTGCCATAAAACCAATGATGGATAAAGTCGGCCTAGAGTGGACGGACCACTCCGATGGGTTGTTAGCTCTCATGAGGAGTCAGGTGGAGCAATGAGATTACCAATTAAAGCACTCAAGGAACTTTCTAAAACATACGGATATTCCCATGTGGTGATTTATGTGTATGACCAGGCCGGCAACATGTCACACGTCGCAACCTATGGCCGCACCCTCCGAGAGTGCGATCAAGCCGCACAATTAGGAGACATGCTAAAAGATGCGCTCAAGTGGCCTGAAACACTACATGCCGTTCCTAATAGAGTTAAGAAGTTGCAGGACAGGATCAAGGAATTGGAACAGGAACTCAGATCATATGAGATCACAGATGGGTAACAGCATGAGAAAATTCCTCTGCACGCGAAACAGGGACAGCGCAGATGCTTATGTCACCGCATTATTGAATGCCGGCTTTATGGAAACCAAGAATCCGACAGAAGCAGACTTCTGGTTGTACGACTACGAGCGTGACCATTATAATAAGACCCTGAATCTATTCAAAGACAAGCCCAAATTTATCTATCCTCACGTGCCCTATGGATGGTGGGTATGGGATGGCATCTGCGCCGTGGATGACGTGTCCTGCAACTTCGTGGTCAGCGAGGGAGCCAAACAGGGGATGCGGTTGTATGGGTATCCTCATCCCATTGAAGTGTGCGGATTTCCAAGATGTGAGCTGAGGCCATTCCAGCCGACACAAGGCATGAAACTTTTATTTGCACCCTCGCATACCCTCGGCAAAAGTGGCAAGTATCCCACTCCTGAATGTGTTGACTATCACCGGGCGGCAATGCGTCACATCATCGCCCTGAAAGATCACTTCGAGAGTGTCACTGTCCGCTATGCCTATGACCTGACGACCAGCGGCTTCACGGAATTCGCACATGAATCAGGCATCACCTTTACGCGGGCGGAAGCCTTGAGTGTTTCCGATTCATTGAAAGCCATTGAGCAGGCCGACATCATCATATCCTGCGGAACGTTCGGCTATCTTTCGCTTGCCATTGGAAAGCCCACGATCCTGTATGGAAACAGGACTCCCGCCTCCCGCGCCGGCAAGGTGAAGCATTATGCAAGCTATAAGCACCTGATCGACTTCCCCAAGCCCTTCGAGTCCCTGACCTTCGATGATGTGGCGAATGTCGGCCTGCAACCGGATCCCGAGGTGGAGCAGTGGAAAAGCCTTATGCTGGGCCAGCCTTTCAATGCAGAGAAGTTTATTTCAGTGGTAAGGGAGTTTGTATGACAAAAATTGCATCCCCTGAACAGGTAAAAAACTATACACTTGACCTCTGCCCCATTTGTGGTGGTAGGGTTACATACGCCTGCCGCTGTCTACTAAATGAAAGAACGTGCGACAATGGTCATCATTGGCGCAGGTTGGATGATGGGAGGGCGATCATGTGCAATAAGAACCATACTGATGAACAGCCTGAGTCCCTAGAAGATGGTATGTATCATGTGGAATGGATCGACGCAGACACGATTCGCCTGACAAAACCACCTTCACCGGAAAGTTGATCCATGCCGGCTTGTCCTTTTTGTCCTAGCCGTTATGCGAGTCTTGTGCGGAAGATGACCAATGTGGATTGCTATCGCTGTGTAAAATGTGGTAGGGAATTCATGGTATCAAAACCATCAAAGACGATCATCAGGACAATGGGTGCACCGGGCAAGGGCTATTACATCTACCGACATCAGGGAAAAGAAATCCCGTTTGAAGAAGCCCTGTGCAACGCCGGCTACTGGAACACGGGAGATATTAGCAAGGCCAGAATTGTACTCATGGATGTGGACACCGCCGGCAGAGTCGCACACTTTCAAAAAGACAAGACAAAGCTGTTTGTTTATCCCCATGCCGCAAGACCTTTTGTGGGTTGGGATGGACTCTTCACATCATCACAACACACGTCCGCAGCTTTCGTGTTCGCCGAGGGACATATTGATGTGATCCGCGCATATGGGTACAAGAAGCCATTACATCCTGTCGGGTGGGCATACAGTGAGATCAAGCCATTTGTGCCGGCCAGTGACCCAAAGAAAATATTGTTTGCACCCATCCATCCAAACCGCAACGGCTGGCTGTCGGCAATGGATAAGAATATCAACAAGCGCACATACAAAATTCTGCTGGACATGATCGATACGCACGACATGAGTCTGACAGTCAGACTCATCAGAGGTCTGGATGCAAACGGGCTATGGAAGGATAACCGAGTCTGTTATGTGGAAGGTCAGACCAACACGAAGCAGATGGATGATCTTGCACGCGCCGACATTGGGGTGAGCCATCAAACATACGCATGGATTGGTGTGGCATTGGGCCGGCCAATGGTGATGATGGGGGAAGGGGAAGCGCCTCGTAATGGTGGTAGTGAGGCGGATTTCAAACAGGTGAAGTCCTGGGACTTGTATCGTCACCTATTAGCCTTTCCGCTGGACATATTGAACACGGAAGACCCTTACGGTCTTCTCGTGCAGGCATGTGAGAGTGATGAGTGTATCCGTGATTGGAAATCCCGCATGATCGGCAGCGAGACCTTTGATCCAAAAAAATTTATCAGCGCAATGGAGATGTATCTATGAAACAACCAAAAAAAATGAACGTCATTATGGTCAACACCCCCATCCATGATTGGTTTGAGATATCCTATGCACACTACCTAACCATCCCGCGCCTGGTGATGGAGTCCATGCCGGCTGAATGGCAGGAGAAGATGGTTGCGCTCTTGCAGGAAATGGATGACACCTTTGTTCGGCGGCTTCTAAGATTGCGCGGAGTTCTTCGATTGTGTAATCTCCGCTCAAATAGATTTCTCCGCTTTCACGAATGACAGCAAACGGTTCGTCGCTCATTAGGTGTTTGCCACCCATGCGGCTTGTGTGTTCTTCAAAAATAATTGGCATGTTATTTCCTTCTCGGCGTGCCGCCGAACGGTCATGCTTTAGCGGCTTTGCGACCCACACAGAAGTGGTACGCAAAGTTTGGTGCTGTTATGGGAGTATCACAATATTCGCACGACTCAAGCAAAGTCCGCTGCAAGCCGTGTTCTACCGCCTTCGCGCCTGGGCGAGTAAGTGCGTCGTAAGTTTCAAAATCAATTTCAGACCACAGACGGCCAGGACTATCTTCCGACGCAATGACGCGACCAGTATCATCATTCATCCAGTACCTCAATTCATCTTCCATTTTTACTCCTTGCCCGAAAGGGGCGGTAGAACGGTTATGCGTTACCAGCGGCAGGCACAACCAATTTTGATTTTTTAGAGCCGCGCCCGCCTGCCGTCTGGTGCACGCGGTGTTCGGCGGCTTTATAATTGCGCTCATCCTCATCTGACCATGTACCATTTGCTTTTTCATTTTTACGGATCATGGCATAGGCTTTCATAAAATATGGTTCATGCTCCGCGATAACAAGAAAATTTTTGCGCTTGCTAATGAGCTTCATGGCGCGTGGGTGAAATTCTTCGTCGGTCTTGGGTCTTCGTTCAAGAAACATTTTGTACCTCTCTCTCGGCTGGCAAGGTAGCCGCCGAACGGCTGGCGTTAGCGGTGATGGGCGGGAGCTAGACCGCCACGCAAGCCACGATTATTTTTCAGACTCGTTTTTACGCACAGCATACCCATCATCCGCTGCACGCTGTGTTGGCTGTGTTTTTGCAGGACGACCAACAACACCAGGGCGCAATGATTCAATCTCGGATGGACGGAATAACCATTGCGCTGTATTTGGAACCTGAAACCCTATGCCGAATTGCTCATGTTTGATTTTAGCAATTGCGCGAACACGGCGAACACTGACGCCCAATTGCTCGGCAACATCGTCAACGGTGAGCAGGCTCAATAATGCGTAACTCTCGCCTGCTGAAAACGCGACCTGTGCCACCTGAGATAATGCTGTTCGCAATCTTGTTTCCGTCATCGTGCCTGCTCCGTTGGGGAGCAGGCTTTCGACCAGATTGTTTATTCGTTGTTCATACAGTGATCGTGCTGATTTTTCATCCATGACAATTCTCGCAGAGTTCGCAGTCATTGCAGATGTCAGTTACTCGCCCACATCGAGCGCACGCCTCATCGTAGCGCGTACCGCCCCACGAACACGATTGCTGAATTTCAGTTTCGATGATGTCTGAATTGATATTGAAATCATCACTGCCAACGCCGCCAATACCTAATCCGCTGGAAATATCCATTGACTGATATTGTTTTTCAACGTGCAATTCCAATTCGTTTTCAGGATGCCAGATTGCAGGGCGTCCAGCGAAATCAACACGGTAGGCACATTTTTTATTTTCGTTGATTTCAATGATTGTGCCAACCTGCCCAGGGTGTGTGAATTTGTTTGTTACCTGATTACTAATGTTGAATTTCATTTCATCACCTATCGAATTGTTTTGCCAGAGTGATTTTTGACGATACGGGCTGCGCTGTCATAGCCGTATTTGTTGATTAGGGCGTTGACGCCCTTGCGCCCGTTGGACTGATGGCGGCGGTGGTCTGCCATTTCAGCGAGTTTCTCGCGGCTCGTGCCAATCTCAAATTTGGCGGCGTCCAGATGTGTACCAAATTCAGCATTGACGCTATCCACCAGATTCAGGTGGGCTTCGATTTGCTCAATGGAGCAGGCGAGAATTCCAGTGAGTGCCATGCCCATTTTTGCATATTGCTGGCGGGTCGCGTTTGTGTCGTTCCAAATTTTCATTGCGCGTTCGTTGTTGTTTGTGTTCATCGTTTTATCTCCTGTTGTTTGATTGTGACGTTATTGTACCGACATCGGTATAGTTTGTCAAGGGTAAACAGAAAACTCGTTTTACCCGAAATCATGAACGCGGAGCAAACAGCCAACTATGATTTATACTGCAATATATGACTACAATATCAAGACATACCCAATTTCGTCAATGCTCTTCGGACGGTTTCTGACTGTTGGCGCATAGGTAGAGATTGTAATGCGCTAACCTGGCTCCTAAAAAGATAAAAGGGGCCAGCTCGTTTCATGCCTCTATTAGGAGCACCAACTCGTACAATGGAATAGGACTGTGATCCATCGGCTTTATCATGAATGCAATACAGTGATTTCCTCGTACACGAATCACATAAAGAATAAAAGCGATTGTTATTCTTTATGGGGGGGCATAATGTTTTCTTCTTACAATCGTCATGAGGGCAGGGGGTGGTTAAATAGTTCATAACTGTATTATAGTCATATGTTGATGAGTGTCAAGGGAAACGAGACGCACAATTCATGCCCACAAAAGCCAGGAGCAACAGTTGACTAAACTATTGCCCAAATTCCACAAATTATGATATAGTCTGAGCACTTCGGTAGATTTCAAAACCACATAAATGCCCGAACGGATCAAACGCCTAAGAGTGTATCGCTCTTTTCGGGCGTTTTGCTTTTTGCATAATCATCGAGAAGACCGATACATGCCCCAAAGAGTGTCAACACTCTTTGGGGCTTTTTATTTTCAGACAAGGATACCACCTTGAACATCCTGCTTTATGCAAATCAAAACCAGTTGGACTACGAGACACTGCGCGAGATTGACCATGATGGGCGCACGTGGCTGGTAATCAATGGTGTGCCAATTGTGGAAGGTGTGCTCGGCCAATTCCTCGTGCCCTATGAGGAATTCGGTGCGTTCCCTGCCGATTGGAATGATGTGCCCCTGGTACTCAATCATCCTGTGGAAAATAATGGGTCGGCAAGAGTCTCATCTCCAGACGTGCCCGTTATAGGACGCTTTCATAATGCCGGCCTCGATCCGCAGGGACGCCGGCTGACTGGTGAGTACTGGCTGGACAAGATCAATTTTCTTGCAACCGATGATGGGCCGGCCATGTACGAAAAGATGCGCCTCGGCCAGCCCATCGAAGTGTCAACAGGATACTTCGCGCCCGGCACTCAGTTCGTCAATGGCATATTCAAAGGCAAGCAATACACGGGAATACACAAAGGGATTCATCCCGATCACATAGCGATCCTACCATCAAACATTGGCAATTGTTCAGTAATGGATGGTTGTGGACTCAATCGCAACTCTGCGGATGGTATCTTTGCCAATTGTGGTGATAGTGCCAACTGCAACAAAGCCGACTGTCCCATGCGCGACAAGAATATGGGCATTGCTCCCATGCACAAGATGGAAGCCAACATGACCGGGAGTCTGCCGGCCGGGGGCAAAAAGATTTATGAGCAGGTCTATAAAGAACTAATCAAAAAAGGGAAGTCCAAAGAATCTGCTTCAAAACAAGCCTGGGGCGCAGTCAAGGCCGCCGGCTGGCATATGGGCGAGGGTGGCAAGTGGATGATGCAGAACGAAGCATCTCCAGAAGACCACACCAACTCCGCCATGATCTCGCTGATGATCCCCGATCAACTCAAAGCTGACCTGCAAAAAGCATACCCATTCATGGATGATGTGACACGTGACAACCTGCACATCACCATTTGTTATTTGGGGGATGTGCGCACACTGGACAAGGAAGCAGCGGTCAAAGCCCTGCTCTATGCCGCATCGAACGTGCCTCCGATCAAAGCCAAACTGCAAGGGCTGGCACGCTTCGTCAATGGCGATGAGAAGGACCCGATTGTATTGACTTTCGACAGTCCACAACTCATGACGCTTTATCGCAAGATCAAGATGTCCCTGAACGATCAAAAAATACCATATCACGATGAGCACGGCTTCATCCCGCACATGACTATCGGTTATGTGGGCAAGGATGAGAAGATGCCCATCGATACCATCGAACCTCTGGAGATCAATTTCTCTGAGATGACACTGACAGCCGGCGCGACCATGATCCCTGCCACATTGAGTGGTTACACAGGTGGGGACAGCTATATAAATTCCAAGCAATCCGCGAACCAGCTACGAGGCTGGCTTGCTAATGCAACACATTTCACCAAGGAGTTTCTTATGAAAAATGCACAGTTAGCCGCATTCCTGAAATCCATTGGCTTCAAGAACGTGAAGATCGAAGACAATGGAACTGATGGGCTTTCAGTGGAACTCGAAGGTCAAGGCAGTGAAACCGCTCTCGACGGGCTTGTACAACTCAATTCCGTTGTGCAGTCTGTGGGCGGCGCAACTGAATTCACCAAGACCTTCGAGGCATTGAAAGGCTTGCCGGAAATCCTGGCAAACATGCAAACGCAGATGAACGAAAAACTGGCAATCGTCCAGAACGTCGCGTCATTTGCGGAGTCCGTAGCCGAGAAAGAAAAGGCTACAAAGACGGCCCTGATCGCCGGGCTTGTCGCCAACAAAGCAAATCCGTTTGACGAAGCAGTGCTCAACACCATGTCGGTCACTGTCCTCGAAAAACTGAATGCGTCCTATCAGCCGGTTGATTACTCTGGCCTGGGTGCCGGCGTGTTTAGCAATGTCGAGAGCAAGCCCTTAGCCGTGCCTCAAGGCTATCTCTCCCTGTTCCAGAATGCAGAAGGGAACCAGACAAAGGATAAGGTGTAACAATGGCATACAAAACCGCACCCTCGACAATTATCCTGAGTGGTGATCCGCAATATATGGAATTGCCGCTCGAACCGCTGGATGCCTATGGCGTCGGCGGGATTACCCCCGGCTTTCTGGTTGAACGCAATGCAAGCAACAAATATCAACCGCATAGTAGCGCCGCCGGAATAGCCTCTCCAATCTTCGCAGTCGAGAACATGCTTCTCGGTAAGGGGATCGATGATGCCTACATTGTGGACAATGAGGCCGTGCTTGCTCAATTCTGCAAGCCGGGCGACCACGTGTATGCCCTACTCGAAGCCGGCGGCGGCAACGTAACTGCAGTCGGCACACTCTTGAACTCAAACGGCGCGGGACTCTTGCAGGTTGGGGCCACCCTGCCCGTTGCACGCGCCCTTGAAGTAGTCGATAACGACCCTGGCACGGATGGGGCTGCCATGCGCGTTCGCGTGGAGGTGATCTAATGGACATGGCTCAAATTCTCAATAGTAATTTTGGGTATATGCCAATGCCCTCCCTTGTCGGCTCGATGCGCCCGTACATCAACGGACGCGGCGAGTTTGTGGTGAATATTGGCACACCCAGCAACCCACGTGAACGGGTGGTCGCCAATGCCCTGCTTCGCACAGATGAATGGGAGCAGATCGACTCTGCCGTGATGGATGTTGTTCGTCTGCCAAATATCGCCCTGAATGATTTCCTACGTCTTGGGTTGACCCAGCCGCTCGATGGAATGGGCGTGACGGTATCCATCTACGATCAATTGGGTGACATGACCGGAGCCGACCTGAGCATGAACGGCGAGGTTCGCGGTGAGAAGGATCGGATTCCTCTCACTCCGCAATCCGTCCCTGTGCCCTTGATCTACAAGGATTTTCAAATCCCACTACGCTCCCTCGAATCATCCCGCCGGGGTGTGCGTGCCGCAGCGATACCGCTGGACACCACCTATGCCACTGTTGCCACCCGCAAGGTCCAGGACAAGGTGGATGATGTGATCTTCAATGGCGATGTGAAAGTGTTGGGAGGCACAGGCCCTATTTATGGCCTGACCAACAAGCCCCAGCGCATCCAGAAGACCTCCGCTCAGTGCGGGGGCGGCGATTTTGGCACTTCCGGAAATGCCTATAAGACCATCAACGGCGCGATCAATCTGCTCCATGCCGCCGGCTTCAACGGCCCGTTCGGATGTTATCTGTCCACCACGCAGTACGGACAGATCAACCAACTGATTTCCAACACCGCTGTTTCCGAGTTAGCCGCGATTGTCGCGCAGATTCCAGACCTTGCCTTCCTCAAGCTCTCCACAAAACTTACCGATGGTGAAATGATCCTCTGGCAATTGACCAAGGATGTTGCGGACATCGCCATTGCACAGGATGTCTCAACGGTCAATTGGGAATCGCTCGGCGGTTTCTTAATCGACTTCCGCATCTTCACGTGCCTGACTGTACGTGTCAAGCACGATTACAACGGTGCCTGTGGCGTGATCCACATCACAGGATGCTAATCAACTTATCTGCATGGAAGATGGGCTTTCTCCTCCCGTCTTCCATGCAGGGTTATAAGGAGTCTGCATGTACGGAACTGTAACCAACGTGGCAGTACTCGCATCTGTCTGGACGAAGAACGGGCAGTTTACCAATGCCGACGCTTATACCGTCGCCACCACACCCTCGCTGACACAGGTGGAAGCCTGGCTTGAGCAGATGTCGCAAACAATGGACTTTGCCATAAGCAGTGAAGGTTTTGCGACTCCGATCACGCATCCTACTGCAGTCGGTGCCATTGCCGGCGTGGTGGAGGGCGTGGTAGCTGACCTATGCCATGCCGCCCACAAATCAGGCCGCTTTTACACCAAGAAGGCTTTAGAGTCGGGATCATCCCCGCTTCTCACGATCCGCAAGGAATTGACGGATTGGGTGACGGCTCATGCGGTTTCCTTTCAAGCATTGGGTATTCCCACGGTCACGAATGCCGTGGGTAACACCATGGCGACTTTTGATGTCCTATGACCCTGCGGCGCATTCCCAGCCTGCATGTGCAGCTAGGCAATAAAAGGCTGGTTGCTCAAGCGTTGACCCGTCTGATCCCTGACAGCGAGAAAGCCGCCAGGCTGGAATTCAAGGAAACCACTTTGAATATCCGTGACGCAATGGCAGTGCCAGGCAAGAAGGTGAGCTACCCGATTAATTGGGATAGTGAGAAGCAGCGCAGATTTGTCATGTGGTTACTGCGCTCCATGAACAACCTGCCCTATAAACGCATGGGCAACTACATCGCGCACTGGATACAAAAGACCATACGCGGCGGCTATGAAGTGGCGAACCGCCTAAAGTTTGCCGGTTTCATTGCCGGCGACATTCGCGGACTTCGACAAAGCAACATCCACAAAGGACGCTGGCCTGTCTTCCGCAAGGTCTTTGATAAGGCATACAAATTGTTGCCGGCGCAAATACGCATTGGAATCAAGAAGGCAATCCGCGCCCTCGGATTCAAGGTCAACTAAATGGCCGAACCTATTGATTATTTTGGTGAGATCGAAGATGCAGTGATTGCTCTCGTGAAGAATCATCTTGACCACAAAGACACCTATTTTGATGCCCCTGATGAGCAGGTGGTCAAGTCCGATGATGACAAATTGAACGAAGGGCACGATTATTTTTTCTTCACCTTTCCCAGCGCGTTTCCCACGGTCTCGGCGGGAACGGACGTAGTGGAAACAATATGGATGATACGGATCGAGATTTTTACACGCTTTTCCACTCCCGAATCCACCTGGGCAAACTTCAAGGCATTTCGCTCAGACATCTTCAACTTATTTAACGTCAGGAACATTGGGCGCAATCTGAACCGCACTCCAAGAGTCGTCAGTGTTCTTTTATCTTCCGAAGGCGAACCCATATTTTACGGTGAAGAGTCAACGCCAAGTGATCCAGTATTTTATTCACAGGCCATGCAATTATCAGTTTCGACTCATATCAATCGCACATAAGCAAAGGAGTTTCAAATGACAATTACAGATTTCGCGTATCACTATACCGGATTACAAAATGGGGTGGTCTACGAATCCAATGCAAAAGGAAGACCCAAGGGAGTCAATGGCACCGCCTATGTTGGCTTTGACGTGTACGCGAGTAAAACGTACAGTCCCAGCCTGCCACAACCTCGAATTGTGCCTCACCCAGGCAATGATATACTCTTGCATACCCAGTCATTTCCAGGTCAG
>Ga0210377_10001329_pt1 | contig 22550 bp, 17 predicted proteins | sample PLM4_65_b1redo_FD_155480 | JGI IMG/M metagenome (GOLD analysis project Ga0210377, IMG submission 155480) | Groundwater sediment microbial communities from an aquifer in East River, Colorado, USA - PLM4_65_b1 redo | ecosystem: Environmental > Terrestrial > Soil > Riparian zone | place: USA: East...
CTTGAATGCCCTGCAAAAAGAGGTGGAGGGGAGATGCGGGCCTCGGCAAAGATCAATAAAATCGCCCTGACGATATAGTGAGACTTTTTCTGTGTCGAGTGCTTCGATGATCTCAACCTTGTAGTTCTCCCCCATCTCCCTGAACAGCTTTACAGCTTCAGATTTGGTAAGTTCCTGGCGCTCCACAACGAGGCCTGTCCCGGCCAGTTGGCGCATCTTTTCTTCGATCTTTTCCAGATCCTCCGGGGTGAAAGGAGGATCCACGTCGAAATCATAATAAAATCCAGTCTCTATGGCGGGGCCGATGGTAACCTTTGCCTTTGGAAACAGGCTTTTTACGGCCTGAGCCATAAGATGAGATGTTGAATGCCTGATTATTTCCAGTGCTTCCGGACTCTTTCCGGTAATAATTTCGACATGGGCGCCATCTGGGAGAAGTGCGGAGAGATCGACCAGGTTGCCGTTTATTTTGCCGGCAAGGGCTGCTTTGGCCAGACCTGTCCCTATAGCAGCCGCAAGGTCGTAGACCCTTGCCCCTTTTTGTAACGACTTGGATGAACCATCTGGAAGCGTTACCGTGATTTCACTCATTCATTGTCCCATAACGTAAAGAGGCATCGAACCTCGATGCCCCTGTCACATCTATAGCCGCGGCATACATTTTTTAATGGTAGGCGCGGGCGGTTTCGAACCGCCGACCCCTAGCGTGTCGAGCTAGTGCTCTACCCCTGAGCTACGCGCCTGCATTTAAACGGAGTATTTCTAACAGGTAAGTCAGTTATTGTCAAGGAAATTATATGTTTTCGTTCACAATTTTTGTATCGAACCGCCGGAATTAATTTATAACAAATTCTCGTTCTTCAGAAAAGTAACCGAGCACCCTGATAAAATCGAATACATAGAAAAATCAAAAGATAATGCGTATTGTCAATTACCTTACAATTATCCGGGTAAATCTGACAAGGTAATCAATACCCGACCAGATAGTTAAGATTGTGGCTATCCAAAGATAAAAGATGCCGACATTATGCATATTGACATATAGGTATAGGTTATCCATTCCGAAAAACCAGTGATAATCATAATGGAGAAGAAGCCCCAGGATAGCCACTATCTGGAAAATTGTCTTGAATTTTCCAAGATTGCTTGCAGGTATGACAATCCCCTCAGTGGAAGCCAGACCACGCAGACCGGTTATTATGATCTCACGGCCAAGGATTATCAAGACCATCCATGCTGGCACCCACCCATATGGAAGGATCATAATCAAAACCGACATGACAATCAGTTTGTCCGCAATCGGATCGAGGAATTTTCCGAAAACCGTAACGATTCCCATTCGCCGCGCCAGATAACCGTCCAGCCAATCGGTTATGGAAGCAATTGCAAAAATTGCCGCAGCCCAGAACCCCGCAGACCTGGACGGTGAAAGGAGTATAGCGGCGATGACCGGTATGGAAGCTATCCGGAGAAGAGTAAGGATATTTGGCAGGTTCCAGACAGGGTTTTTGTTGTCAAAAGGCATGCAGAGATCTCGGTATATGGTGTTTTCTGCGAATAAAGATCAGCGGGAACCTGATAGGTTACTGATACGATTTCCTGTATTGCAACACTTTATCAACATAATTGCGGGTCTCCAAGAACGGCGGGACACCTCCGTATTGGGCCACACGGGATAGGCCTGCGTTGTATGCCGCAAGTGCAAGGGAAACATCTCCCTTGAATGTGTCCAGAAGAAATTTCAGGTACCGGACCCCTCCGCGTATATTATCTTTCGGGTCAAAGGTATTGGCAACATTTAGACTCTTGGCCGTTTTAGGCATCAACTGCATAAGTCCGCTCGCCCCTTTGGATGAAACTGCGTTGGGATCGTATCCCGACTCCGCATGAATAACCGCTTTGACCAGAGATTTATCGACGCCATACTCCAAGGCGCAGGAGTTGATGATCGGTTCGAACTCTGCCGGATTCCCGGTACATCCCGATAACCTGAAGTGTGTGCGCAGTTGACGGTCTTTTTTGATATCCCGCATGAAAATCTTGAAACGGCGGTCGGTAGGGGCATCAGTGAAATGCTGAACCCCATCCTCGTCCACATATTTGTAAATATCGGCCGCAGAATCTGACAGTGACATGAACAATGAAAAAATAAATATGAAAACAGGCATCTTTTGGCCGTAAATCATAAAACTCCACTTAATGGGATATTGCATCTCATTAAACTGCGTGAATATCATTTATAGACCAAAATAATTGATTTTTCAAGTGATAACTTGCCTTACACACACCATTGTCACTCAATGTCCATGACGTGTTGGGCCACTCTTCTTTGATTTGCGACTTCCTGCACTCACATTTCCTTTTACAGGCCGCTTAACTCTTGAATCGATATTTGTATATTCGTCATTTACCACGATTTCTTCAGAGATGGTTTTGAATTCCGCTGTTTTCACAATAGTGAAGTCTATCTGTTTCTTTTCAAGGCTCACATTTACCAGCTCTACCCTTACCATGTCCCCTATCCTGAAATACCTGCGGCTGTTTTCCCCGAAAAGCGCGTGTTGCTTTTCAATATATTGATAAAAATCGGGTGGCAGCATCGAAACATGGACCAGCCCTTCCACGAATAAATCAACCAGCTCCACAAAAAAACCATAAGGCATAATTCCTGTTATAAAACCGTCAAATTCATCACCAACCTTGTCCTGCATGAACTGCATCTTCTTGAGAGTGACAATTTCCCTTTCAGCATCCATTGCGACCCTTTCCCTTCGGCTGGAATGGGCTGCAACTTCGGGCAAGGTGTCGCTGAGCCGAATTATGTCGCGTTCCTTCAGTTTTCCTTTAATCGCTTCCTTGAGAATTCTGTGAACCACCAGATCAGGATAACGACGAATCGGGGAGGTGAAATGGGTATAGCACGAAGCGGAAAGACCGAAGTGCCCCAGATTTTCCGCAGTGTAACGTGCCTGCTTCATGCACCGCAACAATACCTCGTTGATCATCCGCTCTTCCGGTTTTCCTTCAGCCTGCTCCAGAAGACGCTGAAATTCACCGGGACGGATTTTGTCCCCGCTCAAATTGAATTCATAACCGAAATTGTAAATGAATTCACGGAAATCTTGGATCTTGAGTGGGTCAGGTGGTTCATGAACACGATATAGCGACGGAATACCGTGAGCTTCGATAAAAGTTGCCACCGCTTCGTTGGCGGCAAGCATAAACTCTTCTATTATGCGGTGTGCAAGGTTTCGCTCGGCGCGGATAATGGCAAGGGTCTCACCTTGAAGATCCAGGAGTATCTCCGGTTCAGGAAGATCGAAATCAATACTCCCCCTCTTCTTTCTCTTCTCCATTAACCGAATCGCCAGTTTCTGCATCAATCGCAGGTCTTCCAGCAATGCGGCATACTTATCGGTCAGCTCCGGGTCATGGTCTGACAGTATTTTTTTAACAGCAGTATAGGTAAGGCGTGCTGAACTTCGAATAATGCTCGGGTAAAACGATGTCTCTTTAATCACGCCCATGTTGTCGAACAGAATCTCCGCGGTTACAGTCAGCCGGTCCAGGTAGGGGTTTAAAGAACATATGCCGTTGGACAGTTCTTCAGGAAGCATCGGGATGCATCTGTCTGGAAAATATACCGAAGTGCCACGCAGGTAGGCTTCCCTGTCCAAAGGGGACCCGGGGCGCACATAATGGGAAACATCGGCAATTGAGACCCACAGGCGTATCCCTCCCCTACCCTCTTTCTGAACAGATACCGCATCATCGAAGTCACGGGCGTTTTCTCCATCTATGGTCACAGTCACTCTTTCCCTCAGATCGATCCGTCCTATCAGGTCGTCAGGGAGGATTTGGCCGGGGACCGAAGAGGCGGCTACCAGAGCGTCATCCGGAAACCGGTCGGGAAGATCGTGTTTTCGTAAAATGGTAAGCACTTCAACATCCGCCTGATCGGGCCACCCCAGCACCTCTATAACCCTTCCTTCGGCGCTGCGTTGACCGTTCGGATACGCTGTTATTTCAGCCACGACAACCTGCCCGCTTATTGCTTTTCCCGAGCCCTTAGGATGGATGAGGATATCATGGGTAATCCGGTTTTCATCCGGTATGACGCGGCAGATATTTTCCCCCTGTTCAAATCGTCCGACTATTCGAGTCTGTCCTCTCTCAAGGGTCCTGACTATTCGACCTTCTTTTTTTCCGTCGCGTTTGTTTGAGGAAATTCGGACCTCGACACGGTCACCGTGCAGATTTTCCCTTAGAAAACGAGCGGGGACAAAGATGTCCTCCCCACCTCCGTCAGGGGTAACGAAGCCGTAACCGTCCCGATGGGTGGAGAGCTTCCCGGCTATCGCAACCTTGTCACCGGAAATCGTATAACGGTTCCCTTTCATGGCGAACAGTTCTCCATCGTCAACCAGTTTGTCCATTAACGTCTTTAGTTTGGCGCGCCCGGCTTTGGTTATTCCGAAATAACTCATGATTTCCCTGAACTGGATAGGTTCAGCGGAATTTTCCCGCAATAAACGGACAACATTTTCTTTATTTATCTTCATTCCAGACCCCTTCATTGCTTAATAGCAACTTGATAACTATGGGAAAATACCGGCAGAATGTCAACCTCTTTAGGAAAAACCTTTGATTTTTTCATGATGTTGCGGTTAGTATAAGGCAAGAGCATTTTCGTATAACGAAACCCGGTTTAATCTCTACAGGATAATTAATCAACGTTCGATTCGTTAAGAGAAAACCATTTCAGTTTGAGATACCCCATAGTTAACATCTAAGTGGTTCTCAGCATTAGGAAATCATTTGAGAGTTGCCATGCTTTACCGTTTCACGATTCTTTTAACATTATTCATTCTACTTCTCACCGTACCGGCATCAGGTGTAAACATCTACAATCTGCCTGACGACTTTCTCACGGCCGCAGCCTCTAAAGTTGTTGAAAAAGATTTCCAAGGGGCGATGGAGACAGCATTTAAGGCACCGGACAGTGGTATGAGGGATTTTCTGCTCGGCATGGCACTGAACAGGTTGGGTGAGTGGGAAAAATCCGCAGAATATCTTGGTAAAGCCACCGAAAGTTTCCCTCTGCTGGCGGATTATGCAATATTTAACCGCGCCACCGCCCTGTCCCTGCTCGCCAGATATCCGGAGGCACTGACGAATCTTAATATCCTTTTTAAATTTTATCCGGACTCACCTCTTATCCGTTCCGCAGAGAAACTTCAGGCCGATATTCTCTTCGAAAATGCCAGTTTTCCTGATGCACGCGTTGCCTATGAGAAATTCATCGAAAAATATCCATCCGGGACCAACTCCTTGGAAGCGTTGTACAAAGTTGCCATCTGCCGGGAGAAGACGGGAGAAATATCTTCCGCGGTAACTTCATTGAGAAACCTCTGGCTTAATCATCCCGCATCGGCAATAGCTGATAAAGCGGAAGCGGATTTACAGAGACTCGCGGAAATAGGGGGGGCTGCAGCGCCTTATTCATCTGAAGAGTTGATGCGTCGTGGATCCGTGCTGTGTGATCTAGGGAAATATGACAAGGCCATAAGAACCTTTAATGCCATTTCCCTGGAAAGACAAAACAATGATTTTATCAGTCGATTGACATTGAAGATCGGCCAGGCCAGGTTTAAAGCCAGGAGATTAAGCGAAGCGGAACAGAACTTCAGGCTGCTTCTGTTAAAAAATCCAGTGAGAGAAGTTGCCGATGAGGCAAAGTTCTGGCTGGCCAAGACCCTGGATAAGAAGGGGAGTGAGGATGAAGCGTTTGCCGTATACGTGAAACTGGCGGAAACTTCGCCAGGCTCCAATCTGGCTGATGATGCGCTGCTGGCCGCGGCTTTTATCAGGAAGTTCCAGAATAATGGCGATGCCGAACTGATTGTTTTGAGAAAGCTGATATCCGGCTACCCTCAATCGAATCTGCTGCAAACTGCCTTCTGGGAGATTGCATGGCAGAGCTACCAGGCAGGCGACCTGAAAACAGCGGCTGATTATTTCAAAAAACAGCTGGACAACAAAAATAAACGTGAAAGGGCACTCTACTGGTATGCACGCACTCTTGCGGCAGGAGGAGACAAAACTGGCGCTGGAAAAGCCTTTGACGCGCTTCTTGCTGAATATCCGCTGGCCTATTATACCTTGACATATAGAAATGATACAAACCAGAAAGACCCGGAAGCTTTTTCCTTGAACAATAACCTGAAGGAAATGCTTCCCGTACCTTCCGGTTTTGAAAAGGCAAAGACCTTGATTGCCTTGGGGTTTTATGAAGAGGCTGCCAAGGAAATCTCCTGGTCAAGGAATAGAAAAACAGATAATTCTGCGGACCTGCCCGGCCTGGCAAGACTATACCTGGAAATGGGGGATTTCCACAGGGCATCTTCACTTGCCAGACCGGAGCACCTGCGCAAAATGGAAAGGAACTCCCTTGCAGAATGGGGTATGGCGTACCCTCTGGCCTTCAGGGAACTGGTCGCCGGGAATGCGGCTGAAAGCAAGATCGCTGAAAGCCTCATATATTCAATCATGAGGGCCGAAAGCAACTATTCCCCCTCTGCCCTCTCTCCGGCCGGCGCGGTCGGTCTGTTGCAGGTCATGCCTGCAACTGCCGCGGCCATTGCCAAATCCGGCAATGGCAAAGGGATCTCCGGACGACTCACCCGACCTGAATTCAACATCCGTTTAGGAGTAAAACACCTGAAGGACCTGTTGGAGATCTACGACGGCGATCTTGTCATGACTGTGGCGGCATATAATGCTGGTTCCGGCAATGTGGGCCGCTGGATTAAAAAGTTCGGCAAATTGCCTAGTGACCTTTTCATCGAGAACATCCCATTCCCCGAGACTCGTGAATATGTGAAGAATGTATTGGCTGGAATTGAGATATACAGAAGGCTTTATAAGCTTGGCACCTCACAAGACCCCAACAGTCTAATAACTGTTCCACCGACCAAGGATGCACCTCCCGTCCAACCACCCCCATTTCCTAACAAGAAGCCCCTACCTGAAGGTACCGTTTCATAGCAGGCAACAACAGTCCTGTTTTGCAATCAATACGGCGTCTCTCTGCTGGCAGGCAAATGGATGTTATTGTGCTGGTCGAAATATGTACATAAATCTGCCTCAGAGCCAATTAGTGTTATAAAAAGATCAGAGGATATGCATCCAAATGGCTTGAGCATAGAAATTAATCCTCATATAACAGCAAGTTATACTAGATGATAGTTCACGGCATGCATATTGAATTAGTTGCTTTGACTATTTTCTTGGGGGAGGTAATTATATGTCTGAAAAGCGCAATGTTATAAGGCTGAAGAAAAGGCTTACCCTCAAGTTCGGGACTGAAGCCCCCACTAAAGTTGCCTTCACAGAAGATTTGTCGCCAAACGGACTCTTTGTAAAGACAGTATCTCCTGCCCCTCCGGGGACCCGTGTCAAAATCGAACTCACATTGCCTGATGGCGCTATTGTACTTCTAGAAGGAATGAGCCGCTGGAGGAAAAGTGCCCCTCCCCAGGTTATTCACCTCTTGAATAAAAAAGGGATGGGGATAAAGATTTTAAGATTTATCTCAGGCGAGGAGTCTTATAGGTGTATTATGGACGAAAATAATGGGAAATTCTGCTCTGCCAGCCGTATGACCTGACTATCCTTCACTTTCCCTGCAATACATTTGCTGCACTTTGACAAGATTGTCCCGCCCTGTGGTTAGCCGTTCTATCAGATTATGCAGGCGTTCCTGCATCTCCCCGTCATTTAAGATGAATTTAATCCCAATCATAGTGAAGTTGGAGTGTATCACCCCAATTACCAGGCGAAGCTGACTGTTTTCATCTTCAAGATAGATGGTAAGGCTGCAACTTTCATCCTTGGGAATGACTACGCCATCATTGAAACTGATCAGCGCGCCGTTTACTGAGATATTCTCCAACTGCCCAAGATATGTAATATTGTTGTGGGTTAAGGAGCATTTCGCATTGAACCGGATCCGTTGAATTTGTCTCATTTCATTCATTACGCCATCCATTTCACAAACAGAATAGTCTTAATATATATTGTCGGTATTCCTGCTGAAAACTTTAATCGGGGCAAGAGGGGGTGACTCTAAAGTTTTCCATTTGCATGTCGATATGAATTATAAAATATATCTTGGGAGGAACTCATGCCTGCGGACAGCCATATTTTGCTGCAAAGTGACACTAACGAACTGGAAATCGTCGAGTTCTGCATTGATGAAGGAACTCATCAGAATTACTTCGGGGTTAATGTCGCCAAGGTCAGGGAAATCATACGGCGACCGGAATTAACAACGGCTGTTTCCTCTCCTCCGGCGATTGCGGGGATGATGTGTCTGCGTGACAAGGTTATCCCGGTTATCGATCTTGCTATGGTCCTGGCCAGGAATCCGGATAAGGTGGCAGATCGGATAGTGGTCCTTGAGTTTAATCAGGTGACGATAGGGGTGCTTGTAAACTCGGTTTCGCGGATTTACCGTCTGTCATGGGAGCGTGTTGAAAGGCCGAACAAGGTTTGCGAAAGTGCCTATATCACCAGCCTCGTCAAGATGGAAGACCGGATAATCCTTATACTCGATTTTGAACGGATCATCGCCGATCTTTCCGAATCCAGCGCGATGAAGACCGTCGAAAACCAGGTTCTAGAAGAATGCAGTGCAGCGGGGCGGCGGATTCTTGTTGCAGATGATTCCAGTTTTATCCGAAATTCCATCTGCAGCACGCTGGTGAAGGCAGGTTATATAGTCGATGAAGCGGTTGACGGTGAAGAAGCGTGGCTTTTGATCGAAAAGAAGCTGGCAGCAGGCGCCTTTGACATCGATGTTCTGATAACCGATATTGAGATGCCGAGGATGGATGGTTTGCATCTCACTTCGCGGATCAGAAAGGATGGCCGTCTTGCCGGTCTGCCAATATACATCTTCAGCTCGCTTGCCAGCGACGATAATATAAGAAAGTGGCAGAGCATAGGCGCTAATGGGATTCTTACAAAACCTGATTTGCCGCGACTTGTCCAGATCATCGGAGAGGAATTGTCTAAACCGGCGGTTAAGCAGGCGGTTAATTTCTGAAACCGTAACCTGCAAACTGAAGAGAAAAAAATCCCCGCTCGTTAATACGCAGCGGGGATTTTTTTACCGTATCCATTGCGTCTGTCGCTAGATTCCACGATTGTCAGTTTGGTAGTTTCTCTGGATTTACTCCAGAGTCTCATTTCAAAGGATTAGAGCTAATCATACTCTTCCATCTCGTCAAACTGCAGGTATTTATAAATCTCTTTTTTCTTCGGCTCGATTTTATCCTTGTAAACCGCCAGATACTCGGCCGGTGTCGGTATCCTACCGTTGATAGCTGTAACTGCGCCAAGTTCGGCGGAGCCTAGGAAAACCTGTGCTCCGTCACCCATCCGGTTGTCGAAGTTTCGCGTCGATGTGGAGAAGACGCAGGAACCGTCAGGTACCCGTGCCTGATTACCCATGCACAGCGAGCATCCAGGGATTTCGATGCGAGCGCCGACAGCACTGAATATGGAGAAGAGCGATTCATCCTTTAGTTTCTGCTGGTCCATCATGGTTGGCGGGCATATCCAGGTGCGGACGGCCTGGTTGAACTTCTGGCCGCGCCAGACCTCTGCAGCAGCCCTGAAGTGGCCAATGTTGACCATGCATGAGCCAATAAAGACATCCTGGATAACTGTTCCCGCAACCTCCGAAAGAAGTTTTACATCGTCCGGATCGTTCGGACAGGCTAGGATGGGCTCCGTAATTTCTGACAGATCGATTTCGATGACTGCCGCATATTCTGCATTATGGTCCGCTTCAAATAGCTCCGGCTTTTCCAGCCAGACATTGACTGCGTCGATTCGATTCTGCAGGGTCCCGGCATCCTGATAGCCATCTTTGATCATTTTTCTCATGAGCGCCACATTGGAGCGAAGGTAAGTTGCCACGCTCTCCCTTGATAGCTGAATACAGCCCGCTGCGGCACTCCTCTCAGCAGCAGCATCAGTCAATTCAAAGGCCTGTTCGACTGACAGGTCGGGGAGTCCTTCCATCTCCAGAATCCGGCCATTGAAAACATTCACCTTGTTCTTTTTCGGAACGGTCAGGTGACCTTGCTTGATCGCTTGTAAAGGTATGGCGTTTACAGCATCGCGTAAGGTAATACCGGGATTCAGTTCCCCCTTGAATCGGACCATGACTGATTCAGGCATGTCAAGGGGCATAAAGCCCATGGCGCCGGCGAAGGCTACAAGGCCTGAACCTGACGGAAAAGAGATCCCTATCGGAAAGCGGGTATGGGAGTCACCACCTGTTCCGACGGTGTCCGGCATGAGAAACCGGTTCAACCACGAGTGGATAACCCCATCACCCGGCTTGAGTGAAACACCCCCCCTCTCCGTGATGAAATTCGGCAGGCTCTTGTGCATCTTTACATCGGCAGGTTTCGGATATGCCGCTGTATGGCAGAACGACTGCATGAACATGGGGGCAAGGAACTTCAGGCATGCGAGTTCCTTCAATTCATCTGCGGTCATCGGTCCGGTGGTGTCCTGCGAGCCAACAGTGGTCATCTTTGGTTCACAGGCTGTGCCGGGAAGGACGCCAGGCGTTCCGCATGCTTTCCCGACAATTTTTTGCGCAAGCGTATATCCCTGCCCTTCTCTTGGCGCAGGATTGATTGTTGATGTGAAAATGTCTGTGGGAGGTAGACCCAATATTTTTCGAGCCCTATCGGTGAGTGCACGGCCGATTATGAGCGGAATGCGTCCGCCTGAGCGGTATTCATCTACAAGGGTGTCCGGAGAAATTCTGAAACGTGAAATGACATCGCCGTTCTCATTGGATATTTCTCCTTTTCTGGTATTAAGAATTATAATGTCTCCAGTATTCATCATCGTAACGTCTGCTTTGATCGGCAGCGCGCCGGAATCCTGGGCGGTGTTGAAGAAGATCGGCGCGATAACTCCACCGATAATGACGCCGCCACTCTTCTTGTTCGGCACGCAGGGGACCGCCTCGCCGATATGCCAAAGCACACTGTTACAGGCGCTCTTCCTGGAAGATCCGGTTCCCACCACATCACCGACAAATGCAACCCTGAAACTGTCGGCGCGGAAAGCGGCAATGGTCTCTAACCCGCCTGGAAAACGTGTCTTGCCCATGGCTAGCGCATGAAGAGGTATGTCGGGACGGCTCCAGGCGTCTCCGGCCGGAGAAAAGTCGTCGGTGTTGATCTCCCCGTCTACCTTGAAGACTTTCAGCCTAAAAGATTCAGGAACCCCCGGCTTATTGGTGAACCATTCGGCATTCGCCCATGAGTGAAGTACATCCATGGCATGGGTGTTGGTTTTTGCAAGTTCCACAACTTCGTCGAAGCCGTTATAAACGAGGGTAATTCTTGAAAGCGCCAGCGCAGCTTCTTGTGCCAATTCTTCTTCTTTCAGCGCACTGATCAGCGGGGAAATATTATATCCGCCAAGCATGGTGCCGAGAATCTTTACCGCATCCTTTCGTGTTATGAGAGGGGACCTCGCAGATCCATCTATAATACGCGCCAGAAACGCAGCCTTCACTCCGGCTGCCGGGTCAACTCCGGGTGAGACCCTTTCCCTGAGGAGATGGAGAAGGAACACCTCCTGCCCTGCTGGAGGTGTTCCAAGGAGCTTGCACATTTCTGATGTCTGCTCCGGATCAAGTGGTTTTGCCGGTATTCCGATAGATTGTCTTTCAGATTCATGTTTCAGATATGCTTGTATCATCAAGAAGTCCCCCTGACCGAATATTACTTTCAACTCGTCGAAATGGTGAAGAGAAACGTTTTGTTAATGTATACTGTATACAATATTTACTCTGCATTGTCAATGTTGTAAGTTTATTGCGTCCTAAAATATGCATAAAAAAAGCCGCCCTGCATCAGGACAGCCTTTGAATCAAGATTTACGGATTAAAATTGTTTGCTCATAATTCCAGCGAGTTGGAAAGCAGGCTGTTTCTCTCTATTTTTTCACTTTAAGAAATATCTCTTCTGCAACATGAGTAATTTCCTCCTGGCTTCCCATGTCCATATTTTTGAGGATCGCCCTCCCCTTCGCCATCTCATCTTCCCCTATTATAAGGGTGAAGTGAGCATTGAACTTGTCGGAACGGCGCATCTGGCTTTTCAAGCTTTTCCCTTCATAATCCATCTCTACCGTTACACCCAAACGCTGAAGGGCGCACATGAGCCGGAAGGCCTGATTCCGGGCGGGCTCACCCAATGCGGCAATAAATAAATCGGGACGTTTTTTGAATTCCTTTTCCGTCAGAAGAAGGGCCACCCGTTCGACTCCCATCGCAAACCCGATCCCGGGAAGCTGAGGTCCTCCCAGGTCATATATGAGGCCGTCGTAACGACCGCCTGCAGCCACGGCGCTCTGTGCTCCCAGAAGGCCGGTCACCAGTTCAAATGTTGTGCGAGTGTAATAATCGAGCCCACGCACCATGCGAGGATTGATATTGTATGAAGTACCGGCTTCTTCCAGGTAGTGACGGGTAGATGCAAAATGGTCGGCACATGCACTGTCGAGATGATCCAGCACCGACGGCGCACTTTCAGTTGCGGCTTTGCAGCCTGATGATTTGCAGTCGAGGGCACGCAGCGGGTTGGCATCGATCCTGCGCCTGCAGTCGTCACACAGTTCATCCAGTTTTGAGAGGAGAAAATCCTTGAGCATCATTCGGTAGGCTGGCCGACACTCCGGACAGCCGAGTGAATTAATCTCAAGCCTTGGTTCAGTTAGTCCCAATTCAGCAAAAAAATGGCAAAGCATGGTAAGGAGTTGGGCATCAATCACCGGGCTCATAACACCGGTCACTTCAGCGCCTATCTGGTGGAACTGCCGGTATCGCCCTTTTTGCGGTCGTTCGTATCGGAACATCGGCCCCATATAGTATAATTTGGCAACTTGGTCGACGCTATAAAGCTTATGTTCGATAAACGCGCGCATTACTCCGGCAGTCCCCTCCGGTCGCATAGTAACCATGTTTTCACCTTTGTCGACAAAGGTGTACATCTCCTTTTCCACTATATCAGTCGCGTCACCGATCGATCGAGAAAACAGTTCTGTTTTTTCCAGGATAGGCACCCTAATTTCTGAAAATCCGTAAAGCTCGAAAACCTTGCGGGCAATCGCTTCAATCTGCTGCCATTTTTCAACCTCACCAGGAAGGATATCATTAAAGCCCTTAACACCGCTTATAGCCACAACGAAATCTCCTTATATAAATGCTTTTTGCTGAGTTTCTTAAGTATATTAAACACATTACAGCATGAGACTACCGCAGCTTGTTTACCGATACATGGAATACCACATTCTTCCCACTTACCTTGCCCTGATACATCGCCTGGTCCGCCAGTTCCAAAAGCTCCATCTTTGATATGGAATCATCGGGAAAACAGGCATACCCCAAACACGCGGTCATTTTAATATTATATCCTTCTTCAGCAAGGAAATTGTGGCTTTCAATAGATATGCGGATACGTTCCGCCACGCAGGCAGCTCCTGCCATTCCTGTTTCAATAAGGATTATGGTAAACTCATCCCCGCCATAGCGAAATACAAAATCGACTTCGCGTGTCAATTTTTTTAAAAGTATCCCCATTTCTTTCAACACCTTGCTGCCGATTAAATGACCATGGGTGTCATTGACCTTTTTGAAAAGGTCCAGGTCCAGGAAAATTAATGATAAATTGGAACCGTAACGCTCAGTCCTCTTGATCTCGTGTTCGAGAGCTATATCGAGATAACGATAATTGAATAGTCCTGTAAGCTCATCGATATTGGCAAGATTGCGAGCCATGGCAAAACGGGCTGCATTGTCAAAAGCAAGTGAAGATTGCTCCAGCAAAAAATGGAGGTTTTTTAAATTTATATCTGTACGGAACTCGAGACCCGGCTCGTTGAAAAGTATAATAATTCCTTGGAGTTGGGTTTTAGAACGAATGTACAGAAGCATTACTTCATTGAGATCACTAAGGCCCTGATCTTTTAATTTTTGATCATCTATCCGGACAATTTCACTCTCGGATTTATTGAAATTATTATTTAAGTAAGGAGAAAGAAGCTCTCCCATTTTTTCGCTGCTGACATGGTCGAGCTGCTTCAACTCTTTTAGAACAAGCCTGTCACCATCCAGAAAATACCCTGCCCCCCTGCTGACATCGACTTCCTTGGCAAGAGAATCGATAACCAGCTTGTAGAGCCTTTCAAGCTCAAGACAGTTAGCTATTGTCTGACTTATCTGGAAAAGGTTGACCAGTCGTTTCAATTCGAGGTTCTCATCCAGAAGCCGCCGCTGTTCTATACAGAGGGCCACAGTATGTTTAAACTCGTCATGGTTGATCGGTTTGACCAGGTAATCTCTCGCACCATTTTTTAGCGCGAAGATTGCAGTTTCCACATTTGCATGACCGGTCACAAGGATCACTTCTATAGCCGGATCAAGCTGCTTGACCCGGGAAAGAAGGTCAAGACCACTTAAACCTTTCATCACAAGGTCGGTCACGACTACATGATATTCATATTTATGCAGCATTTCCAGGGCTTCGGCGCCTGATGACGCAACATCTACTTCGTACCCGTCTTCCTGAAGTAGATCTCGAAAAGTCTCCCTGAAAAAGCTGTCATCTTCTACAACAAGAACCCTTTCCATGGGGCGGATCTCCTGGCTCAAATCATTTCTCTCAAATAAATCGACAAAATCAGCCGAACTTTATTAATTATCAGATAACACTGAGTTATGTCAATGAAAATGCCCTGTTGTAGATATGGTGACTGTGTCATCTTGTCTGCCTCCGGATATGAGATGTACCGTTCCGTCGAGGTCGGTTCTATAGAGCCTTATCCCCAGGATGTTCAGCCTGTCGAGAGTCTCATCGGACGGGAGATGAAAGCTGTTGTCATACCCTGCCGATACAACAGCGATTTTAGGCGAGGCCGCTTTGAGAAACTCCATTGACGATGAATGCCTGCTGCCGTGGTGGGGTAGTTTCAGAATGGTGCATCGCAATAGATCCGGATTCCTCGCAAGACGGCCTTCGATTTCATTACCGATGTCTCCGGTAAAAAGCACGCTGAACTTACCCGACTTTATACGGAACACCATGGATTCGTCGTTGGTTTTGCGATAATCAGAAGACTCTGCCTGTAATGTATCAGCAAAGGGCGCCAATGGCTCTATCCTTGTCCCACCGATCTCGATCGGTTGTGATGCGGAATTTATTTTGCGTACAAGAATCTTTCGCCGATTAATAATATCCATCAAGTCCCTGTATTCCTTGATATCCGGATAACTCCCCCCCTCCCAGAACTCGCCGACTGTAAAATTCGCCGCCACATAGTTCAAGCCCCGTATATGGTCCGGGTGGGGGTGAGTAAGGACCATATAATCAAGCGAATCAATACCCATTTTCCAAAGAGCGGGTGCAAGAAGCTTCTCCCCGATATCCCATGAGGTTTCACATGGGCTGCCTCCACCATCGATCAACATCCTTTTTCCATCAGGGAAATTAACAAGTATCGACTCCCCCTGGCCGACACTGAAAAAGGTCAAAGCAAGTTTCCCCTTGTCTGGTGATGCCTGCATGAATATTGATCCCGCAAAAGCGAGCGCAAGTGCAAAACAGCAGCTGAGCCTGATTCTTCCGGGATTGATAAAGGTAACGGCAGCCATAAATATGTAAAAAATGGCTAGCTCGGTTTGTGACGGACTGAATACGGGTAATATCGGCAACTTTGCCAGAAACATGATAATGGAATTAGAAATATTTACAAGAAAAGATGCTGCCAGAAGCAAAAGCTTGGCAATATAGGGAGAAAGAAAGACAAATGGCAGCGCAGAAAACCCAATGACTACAGCGCCGTAACCCAGAAGGGGGACGATAAGAAAATTGCTTATGAGACCTGTAGCCGTTGTTCTATGGAAGAAATATGCGACAGGAATAATGGTTGCTCCAATTGCGGCCACAGAAGCGAAAAAGAAGAGGAGCAGCTTGCGCGGTATATTCCCCTGAACTCTCTCAAATGGAGCGACCATAATGGGTGTGAGCACCAATATCCCCCAGATGGCCACGAAAGAGAGCTGGAATGAAAGATCAAAGAGCGCTGTAGGGGAAGATGCAAGAATAATGATTGCCGCCAGCATCAGGGAATCGATCGGATCGACCTCACGTTCAACAAGCATTGCCAGGATATACACACCTATCATGATAACTGACCTGACAGTGGCAGGAGCCGCCCCTGAGAGGAATAGATAGAAAATCAGAACCGGAAGCGTCAATACCAGGCTCAGTCGGCGCATATTAAGATGAAGCAAAAGCAATTCCGAACTTCTTGCCGCAAGGATAATAATCTGGAAAATAAAAACTGCAATGATTCCCACGTGGAAACCAGATATTGAAAGAATATGATTGACACCGGACCTTGTGTAGGCATCTTTCAGTACCTTCGGAACGGCTCCCATATCCCCCAGCAGAAGAGCCCTCAATATTGCGCCTTCAGAACTGGGAATATTAATTCTGATAAATTCCCCGAGATGCATGGCGATCAAATCTACCCGCCGCTGAATGGGATATTCACCACTATCGGCAATATTTATGACCTCATCGCTTTTCTTCACAAATGAAGAAGCGAATATATTTTTGAAAGCCATATATTTTTCTACATCAAACTCGCCAGGTAAACCATAATTTCTCGGTTTCCTTATCCTTGATTCGAAACGGACTCTGTCGCCTGTTACGAAATCAATTCGTCCCTCTTTTATGGAAAGGGAGAGTCTTCCTTTAACTGCCATATATTTATTATTATTAATCAATTTTTCCGCTCGAAGAGTGACTCGCCAGCCATTTTGAGTGGATTCAGGGCGGTTGTCAATTGTACCTTCGATGATGACAGGTTCTTCAGAACAATGCCGGGCAATATCTGTCAGAGGATGGTCGGGGAGAAGAAACGGTTTCAGCGAAAGATTTGCCGTACAGAATAATAGCAGTGAGATTGTTAGGAGGAAGGGTGCACGACCCTTGATGAAACCCGTGCAAAGGGTCAAAAGAAACAAAATAAGAATAATGAAGGACGGCACAAATCGGTAGGTCATCAAACCAGTGGTGAGACCTGCAATCATCGAAAAAAGGGGGAGTAAAAAAGGCCTCTCCATTAACAGAATCCCATTACTTTCTCCGAAAATCAGCATGTGCGGGAAATCAATAGAGATGCTGATCTGCAAATAAAATAGGAAAGTGCGTCAATACAGTTTTACAGTAAACGACTAAGGCAAGTATGTAAATCCATGACGGCTTTTTTGTATATGATTTCTATCACAATAATGGCATGCCTGAAAGAGCTGGGCAAAAGGCTGTTCAATCAGGGAATATGTTCAGAATCCTGATGTTTTATAATTAATCCAATATTACAGCAAGTTACAAGCTGCAATGCGACAAAAATGTGCATAATTCATACAAAGATATATAAGTGTGGAGTGAGCATCGTTACATTTTACAAAGAATATTTCAATGCTAATTCAGTCTGTTATCTAATAAATGAGAACAAATTATCTCGTGGGCATCGATTTTGAAATGGCACAGTTAAGATCAGTGCGTATGCTCAGCAAAAGCTCGATAGGAGCTTTCCAGAAAGGAAACGACCATGGGATACAGATGTTACTCTTCAATTGAAAATGCAGACGATTGTGAATTCCGGCTTATGGAAGTAGTCATGGTGAAAAAGAGTCGCGCTGGAGAAAATGTGACATCACAGGTCATAATCATCGATAACAACCAGGATACTTTGCGGCATGTGCAGGAGCACTGGAATGAATTCATCGACAATGTAATAAGGGTAAAAAAAATGGAAGATCGCGATAAAAAGAAAATAGCTGATAGCGCGGACATCTTCGGAAATGGACTCAAGCCGTTTTTTTCCAGGATTTCTGAATCGTCCAATAAGAAGTTGCTGGCAAACCTTTCTAAATCCATGAAAAAAGCACTCATACTAATGGCCATGGAACGTTATGAAGGGAATAAGGAGATCATCTGCAAGGTGCTGGGAATCAATCGCGATAAACTTGACAATGAGATGAGCCTGTGCGGGCTGGATCAGGTCAGGAAAGCGGCCTGATCTGAAAAAAAGACGCAAAGAAGAGGAATTATAAATCCCGACTGTCTTTGCGTCATTTACAGCTTCATCCGCATTGGTATTTCTGATTAATTCTAACGCAGGCGGTGCGCATAGAGCGGAAACCGCTTCATCATTGCATTTACGCTTCCCTTTATTTCAGCAAGCTTCTCATCGTTATTCACATTTGCCAAGACTTCGGCTATAAAGCCGGCCACCTCTTTCATCTCCGGTTCCTTCAGCCCGTGGGTAGTTGCAGCAGGGGTGCCTATGCGGAACCCGGAAGTGACAAAGGGTGACCTGGTCTCAAACGGCACGGTATTCTTGTTCACGGTGATCCCTGCCCTGTCCAGTGCCTCTTCTGCAATCTTTCCTGTCAGTTCTGTGTCTGACAGGTCCACCAGCATCAGATGGTTGTCGGTTCCGCCGGATACGAGGCGGAATCCCCTCGCCATCAATTCCGCGGCAAGTGTCCGGGCATTTTTAACGATCTGCTCCTGGTAAATCTTGAATTCCGGAGTAAGGGCTTCCTTGAAAGCCACGGCCTTTGCGGCAATGACATGCATGAGCGGTCCCCCCTGTATGCCGGGGAAGATATTGGAGTTGAGAACCTTTGCGAACTCTTCGCGGCAGAGGATCATCCCCCCGCGAGGCCCGCGCAGTGTCTTGTGTGTGGTTGTCGTCACGAATTCGGCGTGGGGGACCGGGCTCGGGTGAAGGCCTGTTGCTACAAGCCCGGCAATGTGAGCCATATCAACCATTACCACCGCGCCGACTTTGTCGGCAATCGTCCTGAATGCGGCAAAGTCGATTATGCGCGGATAAGCGCTGGCTCCCACAACAATCATCTTCGGCTTATGTTCAAGCGCCATCCTCTCCACTTCATTGTAGTCAATTGTCTGATTTTCGCGTGAAACACCATAAGAAACGACATTGAAAAGCTTGCCGGAAAAATTTACCGGGCTGCCGTGGGTCAGGTGTCCGCCATGGGATAGGTTCATACCCAGGATCGTGTCGCCAGGCTTCAGTACCGAAAAATAGACCGCCATGTTGGCTTGGGAGCCGGAATGGGGCTGAACATTCACATGGTCTGCGCCGAACAGCAGCTTGGCCCTTTCAATGGCAAGTCTTTCAACTATATCAACATGCTGGCAACCACCGTAATAACGCTTGCCTGGATACCCTTCTGCATACTTGTTGGTCATCACAGAACCCTGGGCTTCCAGCACAGCCTCGGAAACGAAATTTTCAGAGGCGATCAACTCAAGACTGTATTCCTGTCGTTCAGTTTCCAGCCTGATTGCCTGCGCCACATCAGGATCAAAAGTTTCCAGAATCGACATCTAAATCTCCTTGATTATTGTTTATTCTGTTAAGAAAAAGGAAACGGGACCGTCACAGTCCCGTATGATTATTTTTATGGTAACTCAACATGACCCGAATCCGAGCTCACTTTTCTTTGCACAACTCTCGCTCCAGGCGCTCAATCTTATCGAGCCTCCCCTGATGGCGCCCTCCTTCAAATGTAGCATCGAGCCAGGCAGCCACCATCATTTTCGCCTTATCCTTGTCCAGCACCCTGCCACCTAGCACCAATATATTGGCGTTGTTGTGTTCCTTGGCCATCCGGGCCATAAATTCATCTGTTGCCAAGGCAGCACGAACGTGCGGGAACTTGTTCGCCACAATGGACATGCCGATTCCTGTACCGCAGAAAAGAAGCCCTTTATCAGCAGCCCCCGATGATACTCCACTAGCTACCATCTCCCCGAAATCCGGATAATCGACGGAATCTCCGTTATCGGTACCGAAATCCTCGTAGGCAATACCCCTTTCATTAAGGAGTTCCTTTACCGCTTCCTTGAGTTGAAGTCCTCCGTGATCGCTGCCAAGTAGCAACATACTCCCCCGACTATATCTTTTTGAAAAGGAGAGTGGCGTTGGTGCCGCCAAATCCAAAATTATTGCTGAGTGCGGAGGTGATCTTCATATCACGCGCGGTATTCGGCACATAGTCCAGGTCGCATTCGGGGTCGGGTTCCTGATAATTGATTGTTGGGGGGACGATGCCCTTGTCCATGGCCATAAGCGTGTAGACAGCCTCAAGTCCACCTGCCGCGCCGAGTGCATGTCCAGTCATCGACTTGGTGGAAGAAACCATGAGTTTTTTCGCGTGTTCACCGAAGGCGGTCTTGATGGCCATGGTCTCGTAGAGGTCATTCATCGGAGTAGAAGTACCGTGGGCATTTATGTAGTTCACATCCTCCGGATTGAGACCGGCGTTTTTCAGGGCCATCCGCATACAGCGCGCCGCACCTTCGCCCCCGGGCGCCGGTGCGGTGAGGTGATAAGCGTCGCCGGTGAGACCATAACCTGCCACTTCAGCATAGATCTTGGCGCCTCTTTTTTTGGCTGACTCATATTCCTCCAGAATCACTATCCCGGCCCCTTCTCCCATCACGAATCCGTTCCTGTTCTTTTCGAATGGACGAGACGCTGCCTGAGGAGTGTCATTTCTGTCGGAAAGGGCTCTCATGACTGCAAAACCGCCAATGCCGAGAGGGGTAATGGTCGACTCGGTGCCGCCTGCGATCATCGCATCGGCATCACCGCGGCGGATAATGTGGTATGCGTCCCCTATGGAATGGGTGGAGGTAGCACAGGCGGAAACAGAAGAGATGTTAGGCCCCTTTGCTCCGTAACGCATGGAAATGTGTCCCGGTGCCAGGTTGATGATGAGCATCGGGATAAAGAAGGGGGATATCTTCTTGTACCCCCCCTCGAGGAGAGCTGTATGATAACGCTCAATGGAAGGTAGTCCACCGAGCCCTGCCCCGACAAGGACCCCTACACGCTCGGCGTTCTCATCGTCAATCTTGAACCCGGAGTCTTCCATGGCAAAATGGGTAGCGGCGAGGGCGTACTGGATAAAGAGATCCATTTTTTTGATCTCTTTTTTTTCGATGAAATCCTCGGCTACGAAATCCTTCACTTCGCCGGCTATCCGGACAGGAAAATCAGTGGCATCAAAACGGGTAATGTGGTCAATCCCAGATATGCCGGCAGTCAAGGCATCCCAGTTTTTCCGGTTACCGGTACCCAGGGGAGAGACTACTCCGACACCCGTCACAACAACTCTTCTCATAAAGGTTATTTCTCCTAAAAGAACCGTCAGCAACTGATTCGTTTTCGCGGTTTCCAGTTCCTGAGCAAAATTAGCGGAACAAAAGACCGAATTTCGCCTTGCCTTAATAAAATTACCGAACAGCGACAGGGCTTGAATGCATCAAACCAGCCAGGGATGCTTTTAAAATAGGGGAAGAATCATCCCCCCCCCTGTCTCAATGATTATGTATGGTCAGTGATGTAATCTACTGCATCCTGGACAGTCTGGATCTTTTCCGCGTCTTCATCGGAAATCTCGATATCAAACTCTTCCTCAAGTGCCATAACCAGTTCAACCGTATCCAGAGAGTCGGCCCCCAGATCGTCCATGAATGAAGCCTCACCGGTGACCTGCGATTCATCAACACCCAATTGCTCGGCGATGATTTCTTTTACCCTTTTGTCGATTGCGGACATGCGTTTCTACCTCCATTTAGTTTTTTAACCCTCTCAGGTTTATAATCAGGTTTGACCTATCTATTGCTACATAGCATGAAAATCAAAATTTGCAAAAGATATTTTTCCCTGCAATGAATATAAATTTGGGTGCAATTGATTTTAATTAATAAATTTGATTTCGCACGAAGCAATCCCGAACGTAATTTTACATATACATACCGCCATTGACCCCGATCACCTGTCCTGTAATATAGCCGGAACGCTCCGCGGCAAGAAATAGCACGGCATTTGCAATATCGTCTGCGGTCCCGAGCCTTTCCAGGGGAATCTGCGCGGCAAGTTCCTGCCTGGTCTTTTCAGGGAGGGCATCTGTCATTGCAGTTGCTATGAAACCGGGAGCAACTGCGTTCACGGTCACATTGCGTTTCGCAAGTTCGCGGGCATTGGATTTGGTGAGACCCATAAGACCCGCCTTGCTGGCGCAGTAGTTTGCCTGACCGGCATTTCCCATCTGCCCGACAACGGATGCGATATTGATAATCCGGCCATACCTCTGCTTTGCCATGACCTTGGATGCCGCACGACTGCAGAGAAAAGCCCCCTTCAGGTTTACCCCTAGAACGGCGTCCCAGTCTTCTTCTTTCATCCTCATCAGGAGGCCGTCGCGGGTAATGCCTGCATTATTGACAAGGATGTCGACTCGCCCGAATTTCTCCATCGCGGCGTCGATCATCCGCTCCGTATCCGCTGCAACTGTCACATTTCCCTGGACCGCCAGCGCTTCTGCTCCCAACGCCCTG
>Ga0210377_10001330_pt1 | contig 22530 bp, 16 predicted proteins | sample PLM4_65_b1redo_FD_155480 | JGI IMG/M metagenome (GOLD analysis project Ga0210377, IMG submission 155480) | Groundwater sediment microbial communities from an aquifer in East River, Colorado, USA - PLM4_65_b1 redo | ecosystem: Environmental > Terrestrial > Soil > Riparian zone | place: USA: East...
CGAGCTCGCCCGACGGCGCCACGAGCAGGCCGACGCGGCGCAGGCTCGGCACCTGCACCAGCATCTGGCCGACGCCGCCCACGAGCACGCCGAGGGCCAGCGAGAGGATCGGCGGATCGACGCGGCTAGCCAGCGCCAGCACCGTCGCGATCATCCCGACGTTGAGGAGGGCGGGCCCCAGCGCCGCCGCGAAGAACCGGCCCTGCGAGTTGAGCACGCCCATCCCGAAGGCCGCCAGGCCGACCAGGATCAGGTACGGGAACATCAGCCGCGTGAGCTGCACCGTCAGTGCGCGCTGGCCGGGGTCGTCGGCGAAGCCGGGTGCGATGATCGCCACGACCCAGGGCGCCGCCAGGATACCGGCCACCGTGGTGACGCCCAGCACCAGCAGGGCGGCGGCCAGCACCGCTCGCAGCATCCGGACCAGCTCCGCACGTGGCCGGGTCACCGCGTATTCGGTGAAGACCGGGATCACGGCCGTGGACAGCGCCCCCTCGGCCAGCAGCCGCCGCAGGATGTTCGGGATGCGGAAGGCGACGAAGAAGGCGTCGGTCACCGGGCCGGCGCCGAAGGCCAGCGCGACGATCATGTCGCGCAGGAAGCCCAGCACCCGACTGGCCAGGGTGGCAACGCCGATCGAGCCGAGCGCGCCCACGACCTGCCGCTCGGACGAGCTCACCTTGTAAATCCCCCGCCCGTCGGGCATGATGCAGCGCGGTCCGTCGCGCGCCCGGCGCGCCACCGGACGAGCGTCGAGGTCGCACCAGGAGGGGTCACCGAGTGGCGAACACGAAGTCGGCCATCAAGCGGATACGCCAGAACGAGCGCCGGCGCCTGCGCAACCGCGCGGTGCGCTCGCACCTGCGGACGGCCGTGAAGGTCGCGCGGGCGACCGAGGGTCCCGAGCAGCGCACGACCATCGCGGAGGCGATCCGTTCCCTCGACAAGGCGGTGACCAAGGGCGTCATCCACCGCAACACCGCCGCCCGCAAGAAGTCCGCGCTCGCCCGCCGTCTCACCGCCGCCCGCTAGGAGCCTGTCGGGGTACCGAGGACCGCCACGGCTTTGCCGGGGCGGTCCGAGCGTTGGGGGGTTTGGGGGCCATGTCGGGGCCCAGCAAGCAGCGGGAGGTCGAGGAGCACCCCAGCTTTGCCGGGGGGCGACGAGTGTTGGGGGGTTTGGGGGCCATGTCGGGGCCCCCATGTTAACGAGGCGCGTCGCGCTCATCGGTCGCACGCCGCCGGCAGCGCGGGCCGCGGCTCACCCCGAGCGGCACGGGTGAGCAGACCGGCGGCGGCCTCGGCCAGGCAGGTGCCGGCGGCGGGGCCGTACACGCTCGCGCAGGTGACGTAGCCCGGGCGGTCGTAGTCGGCGGCGGCGACGAAGTAGCCGAGATAGTCGTTGGTGACGCCGGCCACGAGCGCGTGACGCAGCCGCGCGCCGCCCGCGTTCTTGATTCCCCGCCCTAGGCTCGTCTGCAGCTCGCCCGGGAACGTGACCCAGCCGACGTTGCCCACCGCGACGGCGGTCAGCGTGGTCTCGCGCGGAAGGACCGAGCCCAGCGGCAGCGTGATCGCGCGCGGCGCCCACCCGCCCAGGCAATTGTGCGCCGACACCCGCGGAGCCGGCAGCGCCGCCGACAGCTTGGCGACGGCCAGCGTGGGACGCCCGATCGGCTCGGCCTGAGCCCAGCCCGCCCGCGCCAGTCCCGCCAGTTCGGCGCCCAGGACGGTCATCTCGCGCTCGCCGTGGCGCGCGGGACTCACGTCGCCGACGGCACCGTTGACGAAGAGCACGGGCGCGCCGAGCGCCTGCTCGAGCCGACTCGAGGCCTCGCCCATCACGTCCGCGGACAGCCGGAGGTTGCGCGGGCCGAGCATGGTGCCGTGGATCGCGTAGTTCCACACCAGCGCGATCGGGGCGCCGCCCGCGCTCGTCACCCTCAGGACGAGCAGCTCGGAGTCGAGCGCCTGACCGAGGCGGCTCGTGGTGAGACGCGGCGTCGCCACGCTCGCCGAGGCCACTCGCGCGGGTCCCCGCGCGCCGTCGGCTTGCCGGACGGCGGCCACGACCGCGTCGAGCAGCGCCGCGCGGACGGCGCCGTCGAGCCGGTCGAGCGCCAGCCAGCCCAGCAGCGCCGAGTCGACGTACGCCCCGGGACCGGAGTGCGTGTGCGACGCCGAGAGCAGGAGCGTGAGCGGTGGAACGCCGGCGGACTGCAGTCGCCGCTCGACGTCGGCGGTGAAGGCCCGGTCCACCGCCAGCAGGTCGAGCGCGACCCACGCCACCCGGCGGCCGTCCGATTGTAAGACCAGCGCGCGTGCGGCCAGCGCGTCCCGCTCGCCCTGCGAGGGCTTGAACCAGAATGCGTGGGCTTCGCGGCCGAAGACGTCGGGCAGCAGCGGGCGGCGAGTGGCGCTGCCGTAGCCGGCCAGCGGCGTCCCGGCCGGCACGCTCAGGCTCACGCGGGCGGCGCCGGCCTCCAGACAGTCGGAGCACGGCTGGGCCGCGGCGGGGCCGGCGACGAGAGCGAGGACGGCGGCAAGGGCGAGCCGCGTACGGCGGCTCACCTCGCCCCGCACAGCTCGGCGACGAGCGCCGTCAGCTCGGCGCGCGCGTGGCCGCCGGACTTGCAGCGCCACTCGACCTCGCAGCAGCGCGCGAGCTGGCGCGGCAGCGCGTCGCCGGCGGCGCCGGCCACGCGCGCCATGATCCCTTCCACCACGGGCGGCGGCACCGGCCGCACCGCCCGCGCGATCTGCTCGGCCGACTGGCCGCCGGCGGCGAGGTCGCGCACGGTCAGCGCGACGCGGACGTTGCGCGTGAGGAGCGCCAGCAGAAACACCGGCTCCTCGGTGGCGAGCAGCCGGTCGAGCGTCCGCAGCGCCTGGCCGAGATCGCGTCGCTCGACGGCGCGCGTCAGCTCGAACACCTCGCTGACGCGATGCTCGCCGACCACGGCGGTCACCTCGTTGACGCCCACGCGGCGGTGCTCGGGGCCGCCGACCAGCGCCGCCTTGCGCGCCTCGCCGAGCAGCCGCGCCCCGTCGTCGCCGACCCACTGCACGAGCAGTCGCGCGGCCTCGTCGCCGACGGTCAGGCCCTCGGTCGCCGCGCGCTGCTTGAGCCACTCTTCCAGCGCCCGCCCCTTCCGCACCGGCAGGGCCACCAGCGCCGCGGGCGGGAGCGCGCTCAGCAGCCAGTGATCGGCGCGCCGCTCGCGCGAGGCGGCCAGGCCTTCGCCCGACAGCAGCAGCAGGCAGGTCGAGGGGTTGGGGTCCCGCGCGTAGGCGGTGAGCGCCTCGGCGCCCTTGGCCACCAGCGCCTGGGCGCGCCGCACGACGACCAGCCGCCGGGCCGTCATGAAGGGCAGCGTCATGGCCGAGCGCACGACCGTCTCGACCGAGGTGCCGTCGCCCTCCAGGACCTCGCGGCCGAGCGCGCGCTCGGAGGCGTCGGTGAAGAGCGTGCCCGCCACGACCGCCAGCGCGTCGTCGAGCAACTGCTCGTCGGGGCCGTGCAGCAGCGCGATGGGCGGTGGCTGGCCGCGCTCGGCAGCCTGGAGGAAGGCGGTGTACTCCACGGCGATGAGCTTCGGGGCGCCCTCAGAACCGGGTGATGGCGAGACTCACGATGGCCCGGCCGATGTCCACCGCGGCCGCCCGCAGCGCCGTCTCCTCGCGCGAGATCGTCTGTGACACGGCGTTCTGCACGCGGAAGTCGGCCTGCTCGCTCACGCCGCTCTGCTGGAAGAGCACGGTGTTGCGCCGGACGTCGCGCATCCGGAGGTTCACCGTCACCAGCAGGCGGTACTGGCGCACGTTGGCGTCCCGGTCGAACGCGATGGAGCTGACGTTGTAGCTGGTGATCTCCCCGTCGAGGATGGCGTCGGCCTGCCCGCTGCCGACGACCTTGAGCCGCCCGTTGGTGGAGAACGCCTCCACCACCGCGCGCGTGATGAGGCTCTCGATGGCCGGCTCCGACGTGCGATTGCGGAAGATCGGCACCGCGACGGTGTTGATGTGCGACGGCAGCGTGCCGTGGACGGTGTAGCCGCAGCCGCCCAGCAGCACGGCCAGCAGCAGGAGGAGGGCGCGGGCCTTCACGAGCGCGTCACGACGTTGACGAGCCGGTTCGGCACCACCACCACCCGCTCGACCGTCCGGCCCTGCAGCCACGGCCGGACCTTGTCGTCGGCGAGCGCCAGCCCCTGCACGCGATCCTCGGTGGCGTCGATCTCGAGCGTGAGCCGACCGCGGACCTTGCCGTCCACCTGGAGAACCACGGTCACCTCCTGTCGCGTGAGGGCGGCGGGATCGGCCGTCGGCCACCGCTGCTTGAAGAGGCTCTCGCCGTGGCCGAGGCGCTGCCATAGCTCCTCGGTCACGTGGGGGCTGAACGGCCCCAGGAGCAGCAGCACGGTCTCGACCGCCTCCCGCAACAACGCGGCCTGCTCGCCCGCGGGCATCGTATCGCGGGCCACCCCCTCGAACGCATAGAGCGCGTTCACCAGCTCCATGATCGCGCTGATCGCCGTATTGAAATGAAAATCCCGCTCGATATCCTCCGTGACCCGCGCGATCGTCTGGTGAATTATCCGCCGGAACGCCTTCCCTTCCTGTGACGTCGGGGGGGGCGAGGCGACCCCCCCGACTGCCCCCCCGGGTCGCGCGGGGGCTACGGCGCGCTCCTCCAACTCCGACTTTGCGCGCGGCGCCATCTCCAACTCCTCAGCGTGCGCGATCACAAACCGCCAGACGCGATTCAAAAAGCGGCTCGCCCCCTCGACCCCGTGGTCGTTCCAGTCCAGGTCCTTCTCGGGGGGCGCGGCGAAGAGGGAGAACAGGCGGGCGGTGTCGGCGCCGAACGTGCGGATGAGATCGTCGGGATCGACCACGTTCCCCTTCGACTTCGACATCTTGGCGCCGTCCTTGATGACCATGCCCTGGGAGAGGAGCGCCTGGAAGGGCTCGTCGACCTTCACGAGGCCGAGGTCGCGCAGCACCTTCGTGTAGAAGCGCGCGTAGAGCAGGTGGAGCACGGCGTGCTCGATCCCGCCGATGTACTGATCGACCGGCATCCAGTAGTCTGCCGCGCCGCGCTCGACCATGCCGCTGTCATAGTGGGGCGAGCAATAGCGCAGGAAGTACCACGAGGACTCGACGAAGGTATCCATCGTGTCGGTCTCGCGCCGGGCGGGGCCGCCGCAGCGCGGGCACGTCGTGTTGACGAACGACGCCACCTCGGCGAGTGGTGAGCCACCTTTGCCCGAGAGCTGGACGTCCTCGGGCAGCACGACCGGAAGATGCTCTTCCTTCTCGGGGACCATGCCGCAGGTCGGGCAGTAGACGACCGGGATCGGCGCCCCCCAGTAGCGCTGCCGGCTGATGCCCCAGTCGCGCAGGCGGTAGTTGATCTTGGCGGTGCCGAGGCCGCGCTGCACGAGCCAGTCGATCGCCTTGCGCTTGGCCTCGGGAGTCGTGAGGCCGTCGAGAAAGCCGGAGTTGATCTTCACGCCGTCGCCCGTGTACGCGCCGCCCGTCCAGCCCTCGGGACGCTTGACGGTCTCGATGATCGGTAGCCCGTGTTGGGTGGCGAAGTCCCAGTCGCGCTGGTCCTCGCCGGGAACGGCCATGATGGCGCCGGTGCCGTACGTCATGAGCACGTAGTCGGCGATGAACAGCGGAATGGCGACGCCGTTGAACGGGTTGACGACGTGCGCTTTCAGCCGCAGGCCGCGCTTGGGCCGGTCCTCGGCGGTGCGCTCGACCTCCGACTGCCTGGCCACCTCGGCCCGGAAGCGCTCGACCGCCGCGCGCTCCTCGGCGTCGGTCACCAGCGTGTCCACGAGCGGGTGTTCGGGCGCCAGCACCGCGTACGTCATGCCGAAGGCGGTGTCGGGCCGCGTGGTGAAGACGCGCAGGCGGAGCTCCGGACGTCCGGCCGCCGGCAGGTCGAACTCGGCGCCCTCGCTCTTGCCGATCCAGTTGCGCTGCATGGTCATGACGCGCTCGGGCCAGCCCGGCAACCGATCGCACCAGGCCAGCAGCTCCTCGGCATAGTCGGTGATCTTGAAAAACCAGCCTTCGATATCGCGCTTGGTGACCTCGGAATCACATCGCCAGCATCGTCCGGCCTCGACCTGCTCGTTGGCAAGCACCGTCTGACAGGACGGGCACCAGTTGACCGTGGATCGCTTGCGATAGGCGAGACCGCGCTCCAGCATCTTGATGAAGATGAGCTGCTCCCACTTGTAATAGGCGGGATCGCAGGTGCTGACCTCGCGGTCCCAGTCGTACGAGATACCCATCTTGCGAAGCTGGGCGCGCATGTTGTCGATGTTCTCGGAGGTCCAGATCGCCGGGTGCACGCCGTGCTCGATGGCGGCGTTCTCCGCGGGCAGCCCGAAGGCGTCCCAGCCCATCGGGTGCAGCACGTTGAAGCCGCGCATCCACTTGTAGCGGGCGAGCAGGTCGCCGATGGCGTAGACCCGCACGTGGCCCATGTGGATGCGGCCCGAGGGGTACGGGAACATCTCCAGGCAGTAGAACTTGGGCCGGCCGGGATCCTCGGAGACCCGGAACTGCCTCGTCGCTTCCCACTCTCGCTGCCACTTCGCTTCGATCTCGGTGAACGGATAACGATCGGACGACATGATTAAGCCTGATTTCTACCAGACTTACGCGAGACAGGCAAGAAAGGCGGCGAGGGTGGCGTGTGAACCACCCTCGCCTCTCGTAGGGGTGATTACTTCTTCAGGTCGGCCACGGCCTCGTTGGCCTTGGCCATCGACTCCGCGTGCTTGCCGCCGTCGTGAAGCTTCTGAGCCTCGTCCAGCTTCGCCACCACGGCCTTCACCTTGGGGTCGTCGGCCTTCATCTTGGCGGCCGCGTCACGGCCCTCCTTGATGATCTTCGGGCAGGAGCTGGCCATCGCTACACCGCCGGTGAACGCCACGCTCACCGCCACCGCCATCGCCACGATTGCCTTCTTCATTGCGTTGTCATCCCTCTTGAGCGCCAGGTTTAACAGCCAGCCGCACGGCGCTTCTGCCGGCTAACCACCGAGCTCGCGAGCCGGTTCCCGCGCCGGTGCGGGCTCGCCCTCGGACTCGGCCACTGTATCCGAGATTTGGGCCTCGGCCGGATGGAAATACTCGTGGATCTTCTGGGCCAGCTTGGGCGTGACCTTGGGCACCGCGGCCAGCTCGGCCACCGACGCCTCGCGCACGCGCCGCGCCGAGCCCAGCGTCTTGAGCAGGCTGGTGCGGATCGTCGGCCCCACGCCCTGGATGCCGTCGAGGACCGACTGGATCGTCCGCCGGCCGCGCAGCTTCTTGTGGTACGTGATCGCGAAGCGGTGGGCCTCGTCGCGGATCTTCTGCAAGGTGTGCAGGGCCGGCGACGTCGGGTCCAGGGCGAGCGGCTGAGCGCTCTCGCCCACGTACACTTCCTCCTGCTGCTTGGCGAGCGAGGCGACCGGGATCCAGTCCAGGCCCAGCTCCTGCAGGACGGCCAGCCCCACGTTGAGCTGGCCGCGCCCGCCGTCGATCAGGACGAGATCGGGCAACACGCTGCCCTGCTCCAGCGCCCGGGCGAACCGGCGGCTCAGTACCTCGCGTAGCGAGCCGAAGTCGTCGGCGCCGGACACCGTGCGGATGCGGAAGCGCTTGTAGTCGTCCTTCTTCATGCCGCCGTTCTCCCACACCACCATCGAGCCCACCTGCTCGGTCCCCTGGATGTTGGAGATGTCGTAGCCCTCGATCCGGTTGGGCGCCCCCGGCAAGTTGAGGCTTCGCCGCAGCTCCTCCAGCACGTACTGCTGGCGGTCGTCGCGCGACAGCAGGTGGTTCTGCAGGGCAATCGCGGCGTTGGCCTCCGCCATGGCCACGAACTCGCGCCGGGCCCCGCGCTGGGGCGTGACGAGCTGGACCCGGCGTTTGGTCAAGTCCGAAAGCCATTCGGTGACGAGCTCGGGGTCGGGAATCACCTCCGACAGGAGGATCTCGGGAGCGGGCGCCACGGACTTGCCGTAGAACTGGCGCACGAAGGCCGATAACACTTCGCCGTCGGTCCAGCCGGAGACCTTGTCGAAGAAGAACGCCTCCTGGCCCACCAGCCGGCCCTTGCGCACGAAGAACAGCTCGACGCACGCGTCGGAGCCCTGCCGCACGACGCCGAGGATGTCCTGGTCGACCTCCTCGGTGGAGATGATCTTCTGTCGCTCCTGGACCTTCTTGAGCGACTGGATCTGATCCCGCAGCACGGTCGCCCGCTCGAACTTCTCCTCGGCCGCCGCCGTCTCCATCTCCTCGGTGAGCCTTCGCAACAGCTCGTCGTCGCGGCCCTCGAGGAAGCGCTGAACGTCGAGCACCGTCCGCGCGTAGCCCTCCCGCGTCTCCCAGCCGGTGCACGGCGCGTTGCAGCGGTGGATCGCGTACTGGATGCACGGCCGCTCCAGACGCCCGTCGATCGTGATCGAACAGGTGCGGAGCGGGAAGAGCTGGCGGGTCAGGCGCAACGTCTCCCGCATGGCGGTGGCCGGGTAGAACGGCCCGTAGTAGGTGTCGCGGTCGTTCCGCACCCGGCGGGCGACCAGCAGCCGCGGAAAGTCCTCGCTGGTGGTGAGCTTGAGGAACGGGTAGTGCTTGTCGTCGCGGAGGATGATGTTGTAGCGCGGCCGGTGCTTGCGCACCAGGTTCGCCTCCAGCATCAGCGCCTCGAGCTCGTTGTCGGTGACGACGTAGTCGAGGTCGGCGATCTGGCGTACGAGGGCGTCGGTCTTGGGGTCGTGCGGCCGCGCCTCCTGGAAGTACGAGCGCACCCGGCTGCGCAGCGAGGCCGCCTTGCCGACGTAGATCACCTGGGCCTTGGCGTCGCGATAGATGTAGACGCCCGGCCGGTCGGGCAGCCGCTGCAGCTTGTCGTCGAGACTCACGTGACGAGACTCACGGGACTATTGTAGCGAGTGCGCGTGCCCGCGTCGAAGCGTGGGTGGCCTGTTCTAGAAGGGTGCCGGCTCCGACTCGTGTTGTCTTTCGTCGCTCCGCCTTACGTGACCTGCTGGCGCTTCAGGCCGCGGACGCGGTCGCGCAGCTCGGCGGCCTGCTCGAAGTCGAGCCGGCGGGCGGCCTCGCGCATGGCCGCCTCCATCTCGGCGATCCGCTTGGCGAGGTCGGCCGGCGAGGCGAAGGTCTCGCCGGCCGGCGCCTCCACCTCCACCGTGTAGTAGTCGCGCTCGTACACCGTCTGGAGCAGCTCGCGGATGGACGAGCGGATCGACTCGGGCGTGATGCCGTGCTCGGCGTTGTACCGGGCCTGGATCGCGCGGCGGCGCTCGGTTTCACGCAGGGCCTCGGCCATCGAGTTGGTGACCTTGTCGGCGTACATGATCACCTCGCCGTTGACGTTGCGCGCGGCCCGACCCGAGGTCTGGATCAGCGACGTCGAGGAGCGCAGATAACCTTCCTTATCAGCGTCGAGGATCGCCACCAGCGACACCTCGGGGATGTCGAGCCCCTCCCGCAGCAGGTTGATGCCGATGAGGGCGTCGAACTTGCCCAGGCGCAGGTCGCGGATGACCGCCACCCGGTCGAGGGTGTCGATGTCGGAGTGCAGGTAGCGCACGCGCAGGCCGAGCTGCTGGTAGTACTCGGTGAGGTCCTCGGCCATGCGCTTGGTCAGGGTGGTGACCAGCACGCGCTCCTCGCGCTCGGCGCGGGCGCGAATCTCGTGCAGGAGGTCGTCGACCTGGTCGCCGGCCGGCCGCACGGTGATCTTGGGGTCCATGAGGCCGGTGGGGCGGATCACCTGCTCGGCCACCGCGTCGCCGGCCAGGCCCAGCTCGTAATCGCCGGGCGTGGCCGACACGTACACCGTCTGCGGCGTCAGGCGCATGAACTCCTCGAACGTGAGCGGCCGGTTGTCGAACGCCGACGGCAGCCGGAAGCCGTACTCGACGAGCGACTCCTTGCGTGAGCGGTCGCCGTAGTACATGCCGCGGACCTGGGGCACCGCCACGTGGCTCTCGTCGATGATGATCAGCGCGTCCTTGGGCAGGTACTCGATCAACACCGGCGGCGCCTCGCCGGGCCGGCGCCCAGTGAGATGGCGCGAGTAGTTCTCGATGCCGTGGCAATAGCCGAGCTCGCGCAGCATCTCCATGTCGAACAGCGTGCGCTGCTCCAGCCGCTGGGCCTCCAGCAGGCGGTTCTTCCCCCGCAGGAAGGCCAGCCGCTCGCCCAGCTCCTCCTGCACCGTTCCCAGCGCCCGCTCGAGCTGCTCGGCCGGCGTGACGTAGTGGCTGGCGGGGTAGATGTGGATCTCGGGGAGACGCTCCTGCACCTGCCCCTTGAGCGGGTCCAGGCGGTGGATGCCGTCGATCGTGTCGCCGAACAGCTCGATGCGGATCGCCGCCGACTCCTCGTTGGCCGGGAACACCTCGACCACGTCGCCGCGGACCCGGAACGTCCCCCGGTGGAAGTCGTAGTCGTTGCGCTCGTACTGCACGGCGATCAGCCGCCGGATGATCGCGTCGCGGTCCATCACCTCGCCGTCCCGCAGCGCCAGGTGCATCTCGCGGTACGTCTCGGGGGCGCCGATGCCGTAGATGCACGAGACCGACGCCACCACCACCACGTCGCGGCGCTCCAGCAGCGAGCGGGTGGCCGAGTGGCGCATGCGATCGATCTCGTCGTTGATGAGCGCGTCCTTCTCGATGTAGGTGTCCGACTGGGGGATGTAGGCCTCGGGCTGGTAGTAGTCGTAGTACGACACGAAGTACTCGACGGCGTTGTCCGGGAAGAACGCTCTGAACTCGCTGAAGAGCTGGGCGGCCAGCGTCTTGTTGGGCGACAGCACCAGCGTGGGGCGGTTCACATTGGCGATGAGGTTGGCGATCGTGTACGTCTTCCCCGACCCCGTCACGCCGCGCAGCACCGCGTGACGGCACCCCTCACGGACGACGCGGGTGAGGTCGGCGATCGCCTGCGGCTGGTCGCCGCGCGGCGAATAGTCCGACGTCAGGCGAAACATCGGGCGGGGATCGCTAGGACAGGGTCGGGACGGCGAGGAGGTACTTTCGCCACGAGTCCAGTAACGAGTGGGCGTGAGGGTGTCTGAGCATGTGCGTCGAGAAGACGAACTTGGGATGCACCGGGTCCCGCAGCAGGCGCAGCCCCGATTCGTCGAGCAGCCGGTTGCCCTTCTTGAGGTTGCAGCGCAGGCAGGCCGCGACCACGTTGGTCCAGCTCGTGTCACCACCCCGCGAGCGCGGCACGATGTGGTCCACGGTCAGCCGCTCGCCGCGGCGGTTGCAGTACTGGCAGGTATAGCCGTCGCGCCGCAGGATGTTCTTCTTGTTGAAGGCGACCCGGTCGAGGAACGGTTTTCGGATGAAGACCGCCAGCCGGATGACGGCCGGCAGCGCGAACACCCGGGACGGCGAGCGGATCACGCGCGGCGAGGCCTCGACCGGCTCGGCCTTGCCGGCCAGCAGGAGCGTGACGGCGCGACGAGCGTTCGTGAAATGCAGCGGCTCGTACGTCGCGTTGAGCACGAGTACTGCGATCTCATCCATAGTTGCGGATCTAGAATAGACGCCGACCCCGACCCTGTCAAATGACGAGGCCTCGGGGCCGCACGAGATTTCCCAGCAAGAACACGCGGTTGGCCTCAGGAGGCCAGCCGGATCAGGATGCCCTCGCGCAAGCCCCAGTCGCTCACGATCACGTGACCGACGGACAGCAGATCCATCGTTGCCAGCACGACGGCCGTGCCGGCGACGATCAGGTCAGCCCGGCCCGGCTCCAGGCATGGCAGCGCCCCGCGCTCGGCGACGGTCAGCACGCCCAGGCGGGCCAGCAGCCGCTCGATCGCGCCGCGCGCCAGCACGTGGCCTTGCACGCGGCCGGGATCGTACTGCTGCAGGCCGAGGTCGAGCGCGGCCAGCGTGGTGGCGGTACCGGCGGTACCGACGAGGCGGCCGGGATCGGCCAGGCGAATCTCGCTCGGCAGCTCGGCCGCCAGCCGGCCGGCGATCTCGGCCTGCATCGCGCGGTAGCGCGGCCAGTCGACCGGTCCCGGGAACGGGTAGCGCTCGGCGAGGTCGACGACACCCAGGCGCAGGCTGATGGCGGTCACCGGCTCGCGATCGCGGTCGAGGATGTACTCGGTGCTGCCGCCGCCGATGTCGAAGACCAGTGTCGCCGTCTGCGGTCCCCGGCCGCCGTCGAGGCCGCCGAGCACGCCGGCCAGCGTGAGGGCGGCTTCCTCGGCGCCGCTGACGATCGTGACCTGCTCGCCGGTGGCCCGCTCGAGCGCGGCGGCGAACTCGCGGCCGTTGGCGGCCTCGCGCACGGCGCTGGTGGCCACGATCGCCACGCGCCGGGCGGCCGCGCGCCGGGCTCGGGCCACGTACTCGCCGACTACCGCCGCCGTTCGCTCGGCCGGTGCCTCGCCGAGGCGGCCGCTGGCGGCGAGCCCCTCGCCCAACCGGGTGACGCGCTGGTCGGCCTCGACCACGCGCCAGCCACGCGCGCCGGGCTCGACGTCGGCGACGAGCAGCCGCACGGTGTTGCTCCCGAGATCGATGGTGGCCAGGCGCACGCCTCAATATACGAAATACGAACGCCCCGCCGGCCATGGCCAGCGGGGCGTCGTCGAGACGAGCCGGAAGGCGCGGACTACTTCTTTTGCAGCGTCCGGATGTGGTTGACGATCTCCCAGCGGTCCTTGTCGGGCAGGTGCTTCCACGGCGGCATGGCGCCGCGGCCGTTGCTGATCTTCCAGAAGAGCTCGCCGTCACTCTCGGCCGCCACCTTCGGCGACGTCCAGTCCGCCGGCTTCGGCGGCGGCAGCGCGGCGGCGGCGGCGCCGTCGCCCTTGCCGTTGGGACCGTGGCACGTCACGCAGTTCGTCTCGATGTTCTTCTTCGCGTTGCCAACACCCTTGACCGGATTCTTCACGGCTTTCGCGTCGGCCGGCGCCTTCCACTCACCTTGCGCCCACGCAGCCGTCATGGCGGCGCCGGCGACGAGCGTGAGGGAGACGGCGGCGACGGTCAACGACCTCAGACACGCCCTCATGGCGCCTCCTCCCTGACCTTCGTGACGAGATTCACAATACGCGACCTCATTTAACACTCGTGTGACGAAGACGGTCAAGACCTTATTGCCCACGCGGTGCCCCGCGTGGACTCACGGAGATAATCCGCTCAGCCCCGGCTGCGGTTCCCCAGCGCGGTGAGCACCTCGTCGAGGCGCGTGAACTTGACGCGGGGCCGGCCCTGGGCCCGGCCGCGCGCCACCTCGAGCTCGTTGAGCCGCAGCCAGTCGGCGTACGAGATGTAGCTGGGCTGGCGCTGGCGCACCAGCCACTCGGCGGCGGCGGGATCGGGCTCCGAAGGCTCGAGCGTCTGGCCGGCCGTCACGTCCTCCAGCATCCCGGCGACCGTCTCGGCCGCATCGGGCTTGTTGGTCCCGATGACGCCGCTCGGGCCCCGCTTGATCCAGCCCGCCGTGTACTCGCCCGGCAGTGGCTGCTTGGTGTCGGGGTCGAGGACGCGTCCCCTCTCGTTGAGCACGACGCCCCACTTGTCGTCGAACGGCACGCCGGGCAGCGGAACGCCGCGGTAGCCGACCGAGCGGAACACGAGCCCGACCGGCAGCTCCTCGACGTCCCCGGTGGGCTGGGCCTGGATGGCGCCGATCGCCGAGGCGACCAGCCGATTGCGCACGAGACGGATCCCGCCGACGGCGCCGGCGGCGTTGTCGAGCACCGCGACCGGCGAGACGAGAAAGCGCACGAGGAGCCGGCGTGGCTTGCCGGCCGGCGGCCGGCGCGCATAGGACTGGAGAATCTCGACCTTCTTCGCGCCCGCGCGGTCGCCGCTCTTCTCGAGGGCGTCCCGGCTGAGCGGGTCGAGCTCGACCTCCGCCGGGACCACGACGATGTCGGCGGCCTCCAGCTCGCCCAGCTCCTTGATCTCGGGATTGGTGAACGCGGCCTGGGCGGCGCCCCGGCGGCCGAGCAGATAGACCTCGCGCACCCGGCTGTGCCGCAGCGCCTCCAGTGCGTAGTCGGCGATGTCGGTCTTCGCCAGCTCCTCGGGCGTGCGGCAGAGGATGCGCGCGACGTCCACCGCGACGTTGCCGACGCCGACGACGGCCACCCGCTCCTGCGTGAGATCGAACTGACAGTCGCGATAGTCGGGATGGCCGTTGTACCAGGCGACGAACTCGGTGGCGGGATGACTGCCGGGCAGATCCTCGCCGGGGATCCCCATCCGCCGATCCGTCTGCGCGCCGGTCGTGTAGACGATCTGGTGGTAGTGCGCGCGCAGGTCGGCCACGCTCAGGTCCTTGCCCAGCTCGACGCCGCCGAAGAACCGGAAGCGCGGGTGGGCGGCGACCTTGTCGAAGGCCGCGGTGACCGCCTTGATCTTCTGGTGATCCGGCGCCACCCCGGCCCGCACGAGGCCGTACGGCGTGGGCAGCCGATCGAACATGTCGACGTCGGCGACGAGGTCGGCGCGGCGCAGCAGATGCTCGGCGACGTAGAAGCCCGCGGGCCCCGCCCCCACCACCGCCACGCGGAGCGGGCGCTCCGCCGTGCCGAGCGCCATCAGTGGCCGTGCTCCATGACGATGGTCTGCAGCGTGTCGACCTCGCCCTGGTACTGATCGCGCTGCGCCTTCACGATGTCGCCGATCGAGATCATGCCCACGAGCTTGCCGCCGTCCACCACCGGCAGGTGACGGATGCGCCGCTGGACCATGGTCTGGCCCACGGCGCCGAGATCGTCCCCGGGGGCGCCGAGCACGAGGTCCCGCGTCATGAGCTGGCTCACCAGGAGCGCGAAAACCGCCTCGTTCTTCACCGCCGCCCGCACGACGTCCCGCTCGGACAGGATGCCGATCGGACGCATCCCGGTCTCCACGACGACGAGCGCGCCGATGTTGTGCTGGGCGAGCACGACGAGCGCCTCGCGGATGCTCTGCTCCGCGCGAATGGTGAAGACCTTGTCACCCTTCGTCGCGAGGATGCTGGCGATGTTCATAGCGCTCTCCTCTGGATCGATCTTAGCGTGTTCGGAGCTTCGATCTTAGCGTGTTCGGGCGTGCGCCGCCGCCGCCAGCGCCGACAGGACACCGTAGGCGCCGGCCAGTGGTGCGGCCACCACGAGCGGAGCGCCCGCCGTCCACGGCCAGAACACCGCGCCGCTCGGCAGCGGCGAGTGCACGAGCCCGACGAGGGTGGCCAGGCTGCAGACCGCGAACACGGCGGCGAGCGGGCCGGGACGCCGCTCGATGATGAATACCACCGCCGAGCCCCACAGCACCGCGGTGAGGATGAACCCGTTGCCGAGCACCAGCAGCGCGCGGTAGGTCGCGGCCGCCTCGCCGGTCAGCTCCGCCGCCGACCGGCCGAGTGCCCCGAGCACGCCGCCGAGCTCGATGAGCACCACGGCGGCGGCGACCGGCACGAAGGCCATCGCCACCGCGGCGCCGTGGCGCGGCGGCGAGGCCAGGAACGCCTGGGCGGTGATCTCGAGCCCGATGAAGACGAGGATCGGCGCCACCGCCGCCTCCGGCAACACGCCGACCAGCGCGCCCAGCGCCCCCACCGAGGCGCCGACCCCGATCACCAGCCCGGTCGCCAGCGTGTACCCGGCCCGCGCGCCCATCGCCTTGTAGGCGGGATGCCCGATGTAGGGCGTGTTCTGGATCACGCCGCCGCAGAATCCGGTGAGCACGGTGGCCAGCGCCTCGACGAGCAAGATGTCGCGCGCGCGGTACTCGTCGCCCGCGGCCAGCGCGCTCTCGGTGTTGTCGATGCCGCCGACGATCGTCAGCAGCGCGAACGGCAGCGCGATCGACAGATACGGCAGCGCGTCGTCGAGCGCGCCGATCCACGCCAGCGTGGGCCACGGGATCGCCACCGCCAGGCCGAGGCCCACGACGGGCGGCGGGTGGCCGGCACCGCCGAGCCCGGCGCGGAGCCAGAAGATCAGGGCGCCGGCCAGCACCGCCGCGAAGGCGCCGGGCACGCCAAACGGCATGCGCACGCCGCCGACCAGCGCCAGCAGCAGGATCACCAGCGCGACGAGCCCGACGAGCGGATCGCGCAGGATCTTGAGCATCGGCAGGAAGGCGATCAGCAGGATGGCCACGCCGGCGATGGAGCCGAGCAGCGCGGCGCGGGGGACGACGCGAAGCACCCAGTCGCCCGCGAAGGACAGCGCGCACTTCACGAGGCCGATGGCGACGGTGACCGCCATGCCGACCTTCCAGGCGAGTACCGGGTCGCCCGTCGCGACCTTCACCGGGCCCAGCACGCCGAAGACCATCGCGAACAGCGTCGGCGTGTCGATCCCGAACGGCATCGCGGTGACGTCGTCGCGACCGGTGCGGCGGGCCAGTCTCACGGCCATCGCCGTGTACGCGAGATCGCCCACCAGCACGCCCAGCGCGGTCCCCGGCAGCATCCGGCCCAGCACGAGGTCGGCCGGAAACCCGAACACGCCGATGAGCAGGCTCGCGAGGATGACGAGGTTGGTGGTGTTGTCGAGCGTGAGACCGAGGAAGCCGTTGACGTCTCCCGCGGCCAGCCAGCCGGGCGAGGACGTTCTAGCGGGCGCGGGCGTCGGTGGCGCTTCCGGCGCCCAGGAGGCTGCGCGCCAGCGCACGCGTGCGAGCGGCGAGGGCCGCGCACCAGGCCAGCGTGCCGCGATGGTCGGCCACGTCCATGAAGTCGAGCTCCAGCGGCTCGCTCACCCGATCACCGAAGCGCAGCCGCGTCCGGTAGGCGCGTCCCCGGAGCGCGTCATCCTCGTCGAGGACAACCTCGATGCGAGGATGCTCTCGCTTGGCGTGCGAGGTGAGAAACACGCGCACCCATCGCGCCACTTCTTCGTAGGAGCCGCCGGAGAACATGGCGTAGATCTTACCTGTTATTGCAAGGGGGGAGCGACCGCCGCTCCCCCCTCCGACCCCCCGACGGGAACTCGCCAGTCCTTGCGAACGCCTACCGCCGGCGGGGACGGACGCGGCGGCGACCGCGTTGGCGGGCGGCGCGCGCGACGCGGATGCGGCGGAGCAGTCGCACTAGCATTCGTTGTATCCGCAGGAGAGGCACTTCTTGCACCCCTCCTCGTAGACGAACGTGGCCTGGCCGCACTCCTTGCAGAGATCGCCGACGCGGCGTTGCTCCGCAGTCCTGGCCATCGGTGGCCCCTCGGGCTTGAGCTGGCCGGTGTGCTCAGCCAGCGTGCGGGCCAGCGCGTCGGGCAGCGAGAGCACCTTGCCCTTGCCGAAGCCCAGCGGCTGAGCGCCGCCGATGCGGGAGAGCTGGCTGATGACCTCTTCGAGGCGCCGCTGAGGCGACATCGGCGAAGGCAGCCTCAACGATAGCGAAATCAGCCGGCCCAGCGCCTCGGCGACGGCCATCGTGTCGGAGCCGCCCTTGCCGACCTGCACGCAGACCTCGAACGGCTCGTGATCGTCCGTCTCGTTGATCGTGATGAACGCCGTACCGATCGGCGTCTCCGCGCGATACGTGCGTCCCGACAGGCTGTGGGGCCGCGGCTTGACGACCGACGGTCCACTCGATGACGCGGCGGCCGGCGCCTTGTCCTTCACGCCGACGTTCAGCACCTGCTCGCCCTTGCACCCGTCACGGAACACCGTGATGCCAATGCAGCCCAGCTCCCACGCCAGGCGATACGCGCTGGCCACGTCGTCCTCGCTGGCGTCGTTGGGCAAGTTGATGGTCTTGCTCACGCCGTTGTCGGTGTAGCGCTGGAACGCGGCCTGGTGGCGCACGTGCCACTCGTAGCCGATCTCGTGCGAGGTCTTGAACACCCGCGCGGCCTCTTCGGGCACGCCCGGGATACCGTGCAGCGAGCCACGCTTGGCGATTTCTTCCTTGAGGGCATCGGAATATAGCCCGCGGTCCTTGGCGATACGCTCGAACGTCTCGTTCACGAACGTGAGCACGCGCTCGCCGTCGGGATTCTTCACGCGGTGCTGGAAGGCCAGGGCGAAGATCGGCTCGACGCCCGACGAGCAGCCGGCGATCATCGAGATCGTGCCGGTCGGTGCGATCGTCGTCACCGTGGAGTTGCGCATGGGCCGCACGTCACGGTAGATCGAGCGGCTCCAGTTCGGGAACGGGCCCCGCTCCTCGGCCAGCTTCGCGCACTGATCGTGCGACTTGTCCTTGACGAACGACATGAGCCGGTCGGCCAGGTCGATGGCTTCCTGGCTGTCGTAGGGGATGGCCATGATGAAGAGCAGATCGGCCCAGCCCATGATGCCAAGGCCGATCCGACGGTTGGACTTGACCGTCTCGTCGATCACCGCGAGCGGGTACGGGTTCATCTCGATCACGTCGTCCAGGAACCGCACGGCCAGCCGGATGACGCGCTCCATCTCGTCCCAGTCGATCGACCACTCCCCGCTCTCGCTCGGCCGCGCGAACTTCGAGACGTTCAGCGAGCCCAGGTTGCAGGCCTCGTTGGGCAAAAGCGGCTGCTCTCCACATGGATTTGTAGCTTCGACAACACCGAGTTCGGGCGTCGGATTGGCCGGGCTGGCGTTGATCCGGTCAATGAAGACCATCCCGGGATCGCCCGTGCGCCAAGCCGCCCGCACCATCCGCTCGAACACCTCGCGCGCGCTGAGCCGACCCGTCACCACGAAGTTGTGGGGGTTGACGAGGTCGTACTCCTCGCCCTGGGCCAGCGCCTCCATGAAGGCGTCGGTGATGGCGACCGAGATGTTGAAGTTGGTGATCCCGCCGTCGAGCTTGCAGTCGATGAATTCCAGAACGTCCGGATGGTCGACGCGCAGGATGCCCATGTTGGCGCCCCGCCGGGTGCCACCCTGCTTGACCGCCTCCGTGGCGCTGTTGAACACGCGCAGGAACGACACCGGCCCCGAGGCGCGGCCACCCGTCGATGCCACGAGGTCGTCTTTGGGCCGCAACCGGGAGAAGGCGAAGCCAGTGCCGCCGCCGCTGTTGTGCGACACGAACCCGTTGGCGAGGTAGGCGTGCTTCGCCGGCACGGTGAGGTCATACACGCGACGCTCCCCGACCTCACGCCTGTCTGTCACCTGGACGAAGAAAAAGCCGTCATCAGCGAGATCGCGGAAGAACGACGGCACCGGGCCTCCGCTCTGCAATGCCGTCACGACGCGATGCCAAGTCAACTCCCGGGGAGCCGAGACACGGTTCAGCAGGTCGTCGAAACACTTCCTCGCTTCATGCCTGACGATCGCTGGCAACCCGCCGTCATACCAGGCACGCAAACGGCCGCGCTGATTGGGGATCTTCTCCCCCTTGACGAAGATCCGCTTCTCGTCGACCGCGGCGAGGCGTGCAGCCTTTCGGCCGCCGATGAATCCGATCTTCTCGCGGAAGGCGCGGAATCCTCGCTTCGTGCAGACCGAGATCTGGTAGCTTTCATAGCCGGATGACCACACGTCCTTGCGCCGTTGCGTGGGCACGCCGAGCGCGAGGAGTACGAGCTGGATCTCTTCGGCGAGCCGCGCCGAGATCGTCGTCAATGTCAGGTGGCCATTGCGGCGGACGCAGCCGTCGGCGGTGAAGAGACCGCGAACGAACGCGCACGCCACCTCCTCCGTGCCGCGCAGGACGATCTCGGGAACGCGAGCCTCACGTGCCGACGCCTTCGTGACGCCGAGGAAATCGAACCAGGCCTTGATCCGCGTGCTCAGAATGGCAACCTCGCACGCGTTCTTTCGCGCGTAACGACTCACCGACGGGCGCTTGCCGAAGAGGCGGAGGCTCGTCTCTTCGAGTCGCGCGACGACCTCGGGACTGTCGTCACCCACCGTGATCCGGATACCGTCGCGATGATTCGATCCGTCACCGACGTAGAGGCCGACCAGCTCGGCGAGATCAGGGGTCAACTCCAGGGGCAGCCGGTACTCGACGGCCTGGAAGCTGGTCGGGTTCTTTCGGAGCTTGCGCCTGGGCTGGAACTCCGCGAGCTTGGTCGTGCCTCCGATCCAGCCCCCGGGCTTCATGACGAGCCAGTCGCGGTCACGCAGGTCGCCGATTCGGCGCCACTGATATGTCCCGTCCTCGGCCACGGTCAGCAGGCGATGCTCGGACGTCCCGACGATCCGGTAACCCCGCCGCGTCGAGACCTCGATCGCGCGCTGCTCACCGTTGTCGTGCCGAGCGCTGACGTGGAACGGCCCCTCGTCGGTCGCCACGAGGCTGCCCTCTTCGACCGCGTCGAGCCGCCGAAAGCCCTCCGCCAACACGAGAGTTTCACCCACGAGGCATTTATGGATGATCGCCGCGGCCTTGACGGAGTCGAAGATCTCCTCCATCGAGTCGCCCACCGGCAGCACGTAGCACGCCGAGTACTGCAGGCCGTTGCCCTTGCCCGCGTTCATGAGGGTGGGCGAGTTCGGAATGAAGTAGGCGTCCACCATCATGTCGTAGAAGGCCGCGGCCACCTCGCGCACCGCGGCCGGGCTCCGGCCGTAGCGCGCCTCGCCCGCCGCAATGGACTGGGCCACCCTCCAGCACATCTCCTCCGGCGTCTCGACCACCTCCCCGCGCTCGTCACGGAGGAGGTATCGCTCCCGGAGCACGCGCAGGGCGGGCTCGGTCCATGTGCCAACCTTCGGCGGGCGAATCTCAGACAACATTGGGCCACCTCCTAGATCTTGTGGTGCAGGTGACTGTACCACCCACGATGTAGCGCCCGTCAAGGAAAAAGGTATCCACCGGGCGGTCCCGCTACTCCACCGCTTGTCCACCGCGTATCCACGTGGGTTGCGAGGTCGGCGCGGGGGGGCATGTTATCTTTGGGCGTGATCGACTCGCCCGTGACGCTTGCCACACGCATTTCATCTCGGCGAAGGAGACGCCGCATGCGGATCGCTCAGGCCTCGGTGGCCCTCGTGCTGTGCCTGCTGGCGTTCGCGGTGCCGGGCCAAGCGCAGACGCCAACGCCCACACCGACGCCCGCCACGCCGGCCCCCGGTGGCGCGCAGACGCCGACTGCGCTCTCGCGGGTGATCGGCCGCGTCCTCACGCTCGAGGAAGCCATCGCGATCGCGCTCGAGACGGCGCCGCTGATCCAGGCTCGCCTGTTCGAGTATCTGGCGGCGGCGCACCGCGTCGACCAGGCGCTGGCGCCGCTGCTGCCCCAGCTCTCCGGTGCCTGGTCGACGGCCCGCACCCAGAACGCGGCCCGGGGCGTGCGCGCCGTGGGCGATCCGCGCCCCGGCGGCAGGGCCGCCCAATACACGATCGACCCTGCCGACGAGCAGATGAAGGCTACGGTCACGCTGTCGCAGCTCATCTTCGACTTCGGCAAGACCTTCGCGACCACCGAGGCCGCGCGGCGCCTGGCCGAGGTCGCGCAGGAAGACGTCGAGTTTCAGCGCCAGATCATCACCCTCACCGTGAAAGAGTCGTTCATCAACATCAACTTCGCCCGGCGCCTGATTCGCGTGCAGGAGCAGGCGCTGGAGCGGGCCGACCTGAACCTCCGTTCCGCCCGTGGTTTCTTCGAGGTCGGCACCCGTCCCAAGTCCGACGTCGCGCGCGCCGAGGTCGACGTGGCCAACGCGCGTGTCGCCCTCATCCAGGCCCGCAACGGCGAGCAGATTGCCCGGGTCGCCTTGAACACCGCGATGGGCATCGCCGCCGACACGGCGACCGAGGTCCAGGACAACCTCATCTACCAGGCGATGACGCTCGATCGTGGACAGCTGCAGTCCCAGGCCCTCAAGCAGCGTCCGGAGTACAAGCAGGCACGCCTGCGTGTCAACGAGGCCGAGGCGCGGATGCGCGCGGCCTTTCGCGACTTCTTCCCCGATCTCAACGGCAGCGCCTTCTACGGCGGCCGGCGCGCCGACCTCAACGAGATCTGGGAGATCGGCCTGAATCTCTCGTGGACGATCTTTGACGGCGGCAACAAGATCGCCAAGCTCCGGGAAACCAAGGCCACGGTGGAGGCGACCCAGGCGCGCGTGAAGGCCACCGAGTTGGACATCTCCCGTGAGGTCGAGCAGGCCCAGCTCAACGTGAACGAAGCCCAGGAGCGGATCGGCGCTGCCCAGACCGCCGTCGCCTCCGCCCAGGAGAACTTCCGCCTCGCCCAGGGCCGGTTCGACGCCGGCGTCGGCACCATCCTCGAGCTGACCGACGCCCAGCTCTTCCTGACCCAGGCCCAGAACACCGAGGCCCAGGCGCTGGCCGACTACCGGATCTTCCTCGCCCGTCTGGAGCGGGCCATCGGTCGGCGGTAAGATCGTCGAAATAGTCGGCCCGCGAGGCTCGTCTAACCGGCGATGAAGCGCATTGTCTCGCTCGTGGTGGTGGCAGCGGTCGTGGGCGCCGGGGTCTGGGGCTACCTCTACGCCCAGAGCCGGGGTGCCGCGCCGAAGTACCGCACCGCTCGCGTGGAGCAGGGTCCACTCACCGCCGCCGTCTCCGCCACCGGCAACCTCAACGCGGTCACCACCGTACAGGTGGGCAGCCAG
>Ga0210377_10001331_pt1 | contig 22522 bp, 19 predicted proteins | sample PLM4_65_b1redo_FD_155480 | JGI IMG/M metagenome (GOLD analysis project Ga0210377, IMG submission 155480) | Groundwater sediment microbial communities from an aquifer in East River, Colorado, USA - PLM4_65_b1 redo | ecosystem: Environmental > Terrestrial > Soil > Riparian zone | place: USA: East...
CGCGGGATAGGAACGCTCACCGGGCAGCCGGTGACGCATTTCGGGTCCTTGCACTGGAGGCACCGCGCGGCCTCCTGTTGTGCCAGCTCCGGCGTGTAGCCCAGGGCGACCTCCCCGAAGTTGGTCTTCCTGATGAGGGGGTCCTGCTCGGGGATGGGGGTTTTTTTGGGAGAGATCTTTTTTGGTTTTTTAACTTCTGGTTCCATAATAGAATAGTTAAATCGTCTTAAATTCGAAATCCGAATCTCGAAATCCTGAATCAGCCCGGTTTGTCATTCTGAGCGTAGCGAAGAATATCGCGTTTCTCGATAGTTGCCAGGCCCTTCGCTTCGCTCAGGGCGACAAGAAGGGGATTCGTGCAACAGGCTTATTTCGGATTTTAAAATTCGTGCTTAGGATTTTATCATCGAGTCGCCGCGTCTCCCTGTCGCTTCTCGTCGCTTTTGTTACTCGGAGATCACCCCGGCATGACGCTTGCGCCACGTTTCGAACGATTCTTTCTGTTCCGGGACATATTTTTTCTGGCGGTTCATAAGCAGGTCCCAGTCCACCCGGTGGCCGTCGAACTCCGGCCCGTCAATGCAGGCGAACAGGGTCTCGCCGCCCACGGTCACGCGGCAGCCTCCGCACATCCCGGTGCCGTCCACCATGATCGGGTTAAGGCTCACCATGGTTTTGATCCCGAAGGGCCTTGTCGTCTCTGCCACGCCCTTCATCATGATCGCGGGCCCCACGGTCAGGACGAGACCGGCCACGCCGTTCTGCTCAAGCTCGTTCCGAAGGGCGGAGGTCACCAGCCCTTTCATCCCCCTGCTGCCGTCGTCGGTGGTCACGATGACGCGATCGCAGAGCTCTTCCATCTCCCGCTCATAGATCAAAAGGTCCTTGGACCGCGCGCCCATGATGCAGACCGTCTCGCAACCCGCCGCCTTGAACGCGCGCGCGATCGGATAGAGGGGCGCCACCCCGAAGCCGCCACCCACGAGAACGACCTTGCCGACCTTATCAACGTGCGTGGGGTTTCCGAGCGGGCCGCAGAGATCGAGCACCTTGTCCCCGGTCTTGAGAAGCGACATCTCGGTCGTGGTCTTGCCCACCGCCATGACGATCAGGCTGATGGTCCCTCCCACGGGATCGATGTCTGCAAGCGAAAGGGGTATCCGCTCTCCGTTCTCATGGAGCCTGATGATGACGAACTGGCCCGGCTCCGCCTTTTTGGAGATGAGCGGCGCTGCGAGCTTGTAATAGAACACATCGGGCTGCCGGAGCAATCTTTTTTCGAGTATCGTGGTCATGGTTGAATACTTTACTTCGTCACACCTTTAATTTTGAGTCAATTTTTTTTGAAAAAAAGTTTGCCGCAAAAAGGCGCAAAAAACGCAAAAGGAAATGAAAGAATCATCCTGTTTTTTTGTGAATTTTGTGCTTCTTTGCGGCTAAAATGCTTTTTAGCTTTACCTTGTCTCCTTACGTCAAATCAAGAAATCCTGATGGTCAGAGGCAATGCCTCGTTAATAAATGAGGGCGTAGGAACCCTGCCGAACGCATCTCCTGGAGGTGACCGCATACTGTATCACTTTTTGAAATTCTTCTCCACTATTTTTTCTACGGCTGTTCCGCGCAGGACAAAACAATTGGATGTGATGGTCTCGTAAAAAGTCCCCATTGCTGTCATTGCGAGGAGCGGAGCGACGCGGCAATCTCGACTTTTCAGGCTGATACGAACTACGAGATTGCGGAGTTTATCCCGAGCCATAAAGCTAGATTGCTTCGCTTCGCTCGCAATGACGGCGAGGGACCTCTCGCAAAGACGGCTTTTTTGACTTTTTACGAATGCATCAGATGTAGATGCACGCTCCGGCTGTTTCTTATCAGGTCACTTTTTTTCGTGATATTCTTCTTCCGTGTTGATCGACCAGATGTTGTCCTTTGTCGTCACCTTATTCATGATATTTTCAACAGCTGCCATGGCTGTCAGCATCGAGTGGTCCGCGTTGTTATATCGGTGCATCCCGTTCCTGCCGATCAAAAACAAATTGGCGAAGCTATCGGTGAAATTTCTGATGGTTTGAAAGTCATCATAGCTGCCGAAGTAGGCCGGGTACGCCTTCTCCACCCTGATAACGACACTGTCCAGTACCGCGTCTTTTTCGATCATGTCGATCTTCGCCAGCTCATCGACGGCAAAGGCAACGAGCCCGTCGTCGGATTTTGTCCATAAGGCATCGCCTTCGTTGCAAAAGTACTCCAGCCCTATCCATACGGTGTCCGCATCTTTGACCATATAAGGGCTCCAGTTGTTGAATATCTGCAGCCTCCCGATCTTTACGCCCTGTTCCTGTATGTAGATCCAGTTGTCAGGGATGATAGTATTTATTGTTTTTCGGCCTGCGGCATGGGAGGTTTTTAAACGCCTGAGCAGCAACCCGACAGTGATGAAATCGCGGTACACAAGGCCGCGGGCCGTTTGCACAACGTCCTTGGGGATGCCGGCATCCATGACCTTGATAAGGTTTGCGACCGGCATCGAAGAGAAAAAATAATCGCCGGCTTGGGTCGTAAGCGCTCCGGTAACGGTATTTTTTGTCTGCACGCCTGCGACCGTTTCTCCCCGGCAGATCACTTTTACGATCTCGCAGTTGCGATGGATCTCACCGCCCTTGCTGATAACAATGTTTGCGACTTCCTCCCACAGCTGCCCCGGACCGTATTTGGGATAGAGAAAGCGCCCGATAAGGCTTGTTTCCGTGTCCTTTTGCGCAAGGGAGGCGTCCTTCGCCGCAAGCTTCCTGACGGCATGCAGGATCGCCCTGCTCATGGAGAGCCCCTTTATTCGCTGTGCCCCCCATTCAGCGCTGATCGCGCTGCAGGGAACGCCCCACACCTTTTCCGTGTAGTCCTTAAAAAAGGCAAGGTATAATTCCCTGCCGAACCGGTTGATGAAGAAATCCTCGAGGCTCTTTTCATTCTTGATCGGAAAGATTTTTGCCTTGAGATAGCTTTGGGCGAGCCTGGCGACCTTCAGCAGGCCAAAGTTCGCAAGAGTGCCGCGGCTTAAGGAAACGGGGTAATCAAAAAATTTACCGAGGAAGAGTATTCTTGAAAGGCGGTTCCGGACGAGGAATATCTTGTCTGTTTTTTCAGGGTCCGGAGCATCAGGGGCGGGAGAGCCCTGGACAGGCATGATCTTTTTCCACCATTCCATCACCCTGTCGGACTTGGAGAAGAACCGGTGCCCCCCGAGGTCTATGCGGTTGCCTTTATAGTTGACGGTCTTTGAAAGCCCGCCGATATCGTTCGACTTTTCAAAGATGACCGGCTTTATATCGGTTTTCTCGAGCAGCTCATAGGCGGCTGTCAGCCCGGCGGGACCGGCGCCGATGATGACGGCACGTTTTCTGTTCATATCGGGACCACGCTCCCTGTCGCCGCAGTGATTGCGCACCTCGCAAAGGATCAACGGGAAACCACGTGATATAGTATCATTTTTTTTTGCTCTGCGGTAGCAAAATCATCGGCAGGAGAATCGAAGAGTTCACCGCCTGCAAGAATGCGGCAGCAGCGGAGAATCATGAAGGCAGGAGAGTTATGCGGGAGCAATGGATTTCAGCAACAAAACAATTTGAGTCGCACTCGACGTGGCGTGCAATGATTCTATCCGGCACATGAATGCGCGCTTCACGCGCCACTTTCGACGCGTCGCTGTGGAGGCGCTGGTTGGAATCATCTATATCATCTGACGAATATACGTGATAGGAGTTGCTAATGCGCTGTACCCGAACTGTTGTCGGGTTATTCTTCTTGACTTGGAAGCGGAAATATTCCGGTTGTTAAGGAAGGTCGGGATCGAAAATACTCTTCAATATCGTTTCTGATCTGATTAACGGTCTCAGACCGCCGCCGACATTTCGCAGCCCATGCTCTGCCGGGATGCAATACGTCCCAGCGGGGGCAAAAGCCTTCATATCTGCCCTTACCAGGATCGTGATTGCCAAATCCATCAATTAATGTATTCCATATAGGGGAGAACTTCGCGATAAGCAAGGATTCGCCAAGTGGAATCCATATATCATCCACGACCAAATACCGGCAGTAAAAGTCGTCAGCATTGAGGTTGGTAGCTGAATTAAGGCTTTCAGCGTGCTCAACGAGTCTATTAAACAAGGCTAATGTAGGCTTATTGTCCAAACCGAAACCACCTTTTCGAGCGCCAGCTGGTATCGCTTTGCCAACATAAATGGGTGCTTTCAATTTGCCCCGCTTGTTTAATTGTGCCAGTGGCCGATAGGCATCAAAAGCACCGGCATAATATATTGCATAAATACCGGCACCCTTGAACCTTTTAAGTGATTTCAGGGGAATGGCGGCACTAGATAACAATGCCTCGGCCACGGACACGCCAAGGTTCTTCTTATCGAGTGGGTTATATGGTATCTGTTCGCTCAATGGTTTCCACTCACTATTCGTTGATGCAGATAATCAGCATGGCTTGCTACGAGTTTTTCGACCACGCTGGACGCCACAATCTGCGCCAAAGCAACAGGGACGGCGTTTCCAAGTTGGCGCATTGTTTCAGTCCATGTCCCATGAAATACATAACCATCAGGGAAAGTCTGGATGCGAGCCGACTCTCGGACGGTGAAATATCTAAACGCGCCATTATCTTTAATCATCATGTTTTCACCACCCGGAACACCGTGATCCCCTGCCTTAAGCGTCTTAGCAGGCATATCCAAAGAGCTTCCCGTGTGGCCAGGGTATGCTTTTGCACCCGATTGAAAGCGATGGTTATAGTAAGACGATTCAAATGTTTTCTCTGGATCAGGTAGACCCATCAAAGCGTCACGAACAGTTCGCCACGGTTGTAGGTTCATCGGCTTTTCAGTATTGCGCAATCGCTTAATTCGCGCTTCATGCATAGCCGGCACTGATGCGCGTCTGCGCCTGGAAATCTCATGCTTGTCCCAATAGTGGCCGCTGATCCACTGATCATAGAGCAAGGCGTCGAGGGAATGTGTCTCACATGGGAAGTTCCATTGAATTCCTTGGTTGTTTCTAAATCCGACAATGAAAACCCGCTCTCGTTTTTGCGGAATACCAAAATCAGCCGCATTGACAAGCGTGGGAACCACATTATAGGCCAAATATCCGCCACGATGCATTCGGCCACTTGTTTTTTCAGATTGTAAACGTCGGAAATGATCTTGCCAGCCCTCATTCTTGCGCTTCGTTATCTCGGGGAACTCCAATTGAAGAAGGATATATTGATAGTAATTAGCGAATGTTGGACGCGTAAGACCCTTCACATTTTCTATGATAAACGCGCGAGGTCTTAGCCTTCGAATAACATCAATAGCGGCGGGAAACATGTCTCGATCATCGTTATACGCTTGGTGTTTGCCTCCCATCGAAAAAGGCTGGCAAGGCGGTCCTCCCGCGACAAGCTCGACGCCAGCGGGCAATCTTGAGAAATCAAATGATCTGACATCGGATTCCGAGAGTGCCCAATCGGATACAAGCGGGTAACCCCTGTATTGGTTTTCACGTATCGTGTCGCAAGACCACTTATCCCACTCAATGACTGCGACATGCTCGAAACCAGCGAGACCAATTCCCAATCCCAGACCGCCAGCGCCGGCAAATAATTCGACCGATTTCATTTATTCTCCCGCTGCAAGAAAGCTACTATTTTAATACGCAACCTATCAATATTTTGTAGCTGACACTCCCAAATGACAAGCACTTGCCAACCTAACTTGCGTAATTTTGCTTGTTTTGCTCTGTCTCGCAGCCTATTTTGCTCTAATTTGGGAAGCCAAAAGTTCAATCTTGATTTCGGTAATCTGGCCAATCTGCATGTAGAGCTTTTATGACGATGCCAGAAGCATCCATGTACAAAGATAACCTTGGATTTTGAGGGAAACACCAAGTCGGGAATCCCCGGCAAATCGCTTCGATGCAAACGATACCGATAACCCATACCAAATATCAAACGGCGTACTGTTATCTCGGGTCGAGTGTCCTTATTACGAACAAGGGACATTCTTTTGCTACGTTCTGCCTTTGTAAGTGTATCCGTCAATGGCTTGTGATACCTGTACCTCTATGGATGGCATATTAAACAGCACTTTATATTAAAATGCAATCCTTTTTTCGCCCGCAAAAGAATTATAAGCCAACGACCGCATGAGCGGCAAAGGCCGCTCGATGCGAATGGTTATAATCAGTTACATAGGTAGTTTCCAATCTAAAGAAACATGACGATATTCCGGGGCTTCGGTTTTAGGAGGCACGTAAGGATCATGACTGAATTCAAATTTTCGAGCCATTAGATCTCTCACGCCTCCCATCCGCTCAATGTTCGCAAGTTCCCTGCCTACGTCTTTATAGATATTTGAAAAACTCTGTGATAAATTATTTTGAATGAAATCAGGCATGGGTATTTTAAAATCGAATTCCGGGAATTGAGGCAGCCCCGAAACTGAAGCTACAGAATTATAAACCTTCATAAGGTAGCTCGATGGTACACCTTGATCAGTTTTCAAACCATATACTTTTTTAAGATTGTCCGCTGCCTTATGTAATTCGTGTTCCCACTTATCAACCAACTTATTTGCGGGACTAAGCCCCTTTTCATCGTAAGCTATTCTAATTTCTTTAAGCAAACCTCTTATTTCTCTAAAGTTCTGTGAACTTTTTAACTCTATCGCGGCATCAATAACATTTCTCATGTCACCAGACTGTACCGCAAGCCATGCGGAAAAAATTGGAACCTCCAGAGACGTTACTGATGTCCGGCCGTTGTCTATGATTTTGGAAACACTAGTTGAAATATTCTTAGATAATGCTTGGACTAATTTGGCAGTAAAATCATGCCCATACGCGCCAGTTTTTTTCATCCAATGTATTTGAAATGCATGACGTATTGGATGAAGAAAAGTGTCCGCCTTAAAATATTTTGCGGCTAAACTGTAATAAATCGACTTATATGCCAGCCAATTTAAGGAAGCAACAAACATATCAAGGGATCGAGTAGTACCGCCAAAACCTCTTTCCTTAGCCTTATCTGCCTGAGCCATTGCCGCTTTTGTGTGTTCGGTCCCATTCGAGCTCACGAGCCGTACATCAGTAGACCACCGGCCTATAGTATTGCCTACATCAGATAATTCGCTGAAGATAGCCGCACTGAGTTTGGAATATTTGTGAAACTCTGGCGTATTCGGTTGTCCAAGCATTTTCATTGTTAAATAGTAAACGCTTGCCGACAGGTCCCACGTGCATACTATGTTCATTTTCAAAAGATCAAAGAACTCCCGAAAATCTTCATCGGCAAACTCTCCGCCGCGTATCTCTGGCCTAAGTGTTTTGGCTTCGCCTTGTGCTTTATCCACTAGCTTTTCAAGCTTATAATCATCTGGCGACAAAAACCTTATAAAGGGGAAATTTTTTCTTCGCTCTTCCTTGAACTTCTCCTTATAATTATCGATGCAAAGTAAATCGTCGTAAAAAAGAATAGCTTGAATCAGGTTTTCAAATGTTGACAGATCACCATTAACTGTATCGGGTGTCTTTACAACAACTTGCCCGAAAACCCTCTGTACTGCTGTTAACGACGCATTATCAATTAGGGCATAAGACATTCTTCACTCCATGGTATAACCAGTGTATGATGGGACGGAAACCGCCCCGTCATTTCGGAAAATCTGTTATTGGCGAGTTTAGCAAGAAGAATGCCTAACGTCCTGTTTGTTGTCTCGACCCGTTTCAGCAACACGGGGTTAGAAAATACACATCGCTTACTTTACGATTTTAGGCTCGTTCAATTGTCCTGTCAAATAATATCTGTTAGTCGTATGGTTAGAAAAATGAGGATAAGCTGTAGAATACAAGTTCAAGCTTTAAGTGTTGCGAAGAATGGTTACTACGCGAGATTCAGGATGTATTATGCAATATGTTCGAGCCCGGTCTGGCTTCCCGGAAATGATAAGGCAGGGCAATGGAGGACGAAGGTCTGGTTTCCGGTGATCGGATAGGTATCCTGGAAAGCGCTCCAGTCGGAGTTGACACTGCTGGCAGGGCGTTTACTTCTCGCCGGTAAAGGTATGGCGTGCGCCGCGGATGAGCTGGTCTGAAAAGGTGATCTTCATCTCCTGCGCGGTCTTCAGGTTCAGGGCATAATATACCTTGCGCGGCGAGGCCGTCGGGATCGCGCTCGGAGGCGCGCCCTTCAGCACCTTCACCGCCATGTCACCAGCCTGCGCCCCGACGTCGGCATAGTCCCATTCAAGGGCGTAGAGCGCGCCGGCCTTGACCCAGGTGGGCGAAGGGCCGATCAAAGGAATGTTGTTCCGGACCGAAAAGGGGAGGACGTTCTTTGCGGTTTGGGGCGTCATGGCGACGGTGTCGGCCAGGCCCCAGAGAACGTCGACCTTCTTCACCAGACCCTCGAGCGCTGCGGTCACGTCCTGGGAGGAGCGGACCTCCTGGGCCACGAGCTTCAGCCCCATGTTCTGCATGATACGGCCCGCGGCCTCGATCCGCATTTTATTTTCATCGGGGTTGTAGAGGACCCCCACGGTCTTTGCCGTCGGGACGAGCACTTGCATCCAGCTGGTCTGGACTTCGAGCGAGAATTCGAGTCCCACGCCTGTCGCGTTCGGCGACTTTTTCAGACCGTCGGCCCTGAGCACCATGCAGGCGACGATGGGGATGTCGGGGATCTCTTTGATTGCCGCGTCCGTAGCGAGCGAACCGAGCGTCAGGACCAGCCTGGCGCCGCTCTTCTTCACCGCCTGCGCGGCCTGGCCCGCCTTGGCAGCGCTGCCGTCAAGTTTATGGACCTCGTAGTCCGCCTGCACCGCCGCCTTGTCCAGATGGCCCTGAAAGCCCTTGAGCGCTTCCTCAAAGGGGGCGTCCTTGGAACTCACGAGCACGGCGATCTTCTCGGCTGCGCCCGCGCTCGTAATCAGCGAGGAGACGAGAAGGAACACGGCAGCGGCCGCAGTGGAAATGATCGTGCGTATCTTCATGCCACCTTCCGGAACAGGATATTAGAATGCATACGTCAGCTTCAGCCGGTACGTGCGGCCGTCCTGCTGTACCGTGTCGAGCGGATAGAGGTCCCCGAAGGATACCGGGTCGTTGTATTTTTTATTCATGAGATTGTAAACGCTCGCCGATACCTTAAGCCCGTTGAGCAGGTTTCGCGTGTAGAGGGTAAAATTGCTGAGGTAAAAGCCCGGCGAATAGTTTCCGGCCTCGGTCCTTCTCTTGCTCATGTACTGCTCTTCAAAGCCTGCAAAGACCTTGTCCCCCATGATCGGCACGGAAAAATTGAGCTTCGCCAGCTGCGCCGGAGAGTTCGTCAGCGGTTCGCCGGTCAGATTGCTCTGAGTTCGCTGGATCGTGTAGCTGGCCCTGCCCTCGCTGCCATTGGACCATTTATTGTCAAGTTCGAGCTCCGCGCCCTTTGCCCTGATCTCGCCGATATTTTCGAACTTCGAACCCTCGGGGGTATCCTCCTGGTCGATCAGGTCCTTGATCCCGTAATAATAACCCGAGACGCTGGCGCGGAAACCTTCCCCTAGATAATGTTCGTACACCAGCTCGTAGGTCTTGATCTTCTCCGGCTTGAGCTCCGGGTTAGGCACACTTGACAATGGGAAGGAATAAAAAAGCTCGTAGTCGTTCGGTATGCGGAAGGCGCTGCCGTAGAGCAGCTTTACCGCGCTCTTTTCCGTGGGGCTGTAGATGAATGCCAGCCTGGGGTTGGTCGTCCCGCCGAACTGGGAATAGTGGTCATACCGCACGCCCGCATTCAACACCATTTTTTTCGACAGGGTGATCTCATCCTGCAGATAGGAGGCCCAGTCCCTCGACCGCCTCTGGTCTTCGAGATAAAGCGTATAGGGCTCGACGTCGTAATTTCTCTGGTCCTGACGGCTATTGCCCGTATACTCCGCGCCGACAATAATACGATGAACATCAAAAAGGCGTGAAGAAAGCTTGACCTCGCCCCCCGACCAGTTACCGTACCCGAAGTCCTTGTTCAACGCACCACCCGTCGTAAAGTAATTGTAGTCGCCGTTATACCACGAGTAGTCGGAAAAAGCCCTTACCTCAATGTCCGTCTGTGCGCCGAGGCTGTGTTCATATTTCACGTCAAGATAGGAATGTCCGTCCGTTGTCTTGTTGCCCGGATCGTTAAAATCCGCGGCGAAGGACCCGGTGGGAATGCCTTTGGTCCGCTCCACATAAGCGCCCTCAAAGGTGAAATCCTTGTACGATGCCTTCGTAAAGAAGCTCTTGGCCCGGTCATAGTCCGTATGGGCGGTGACACCGCCGTTTGCCGCAATTTCCGGAAAAGTCAACTGCTGCCCGTTGCTCTTGTAGCCCGTGCCCGAGATGATCGCTTCGAGGCCGTTTCCGTATTTGTCCCCGTAACTGAGGCGTTCCTGGTTGGTGGCGTAGCTCGAGACCGAACCGGACGCCTCGACGCCTTTCAGGTCCTTGCCGCTTTTTGTGATGACGTTTATGACGGCGAAGAAGGCGTTGCTCCCATACAGGGACGAGCCCGGTCCGCGAATCACCTCGACCCGGTCAATGAGATCGACGTCGAGAATTTCCTCGGTGCCGACAAAAGCCTGGTTGTAAAGATTGTCGTTCGTGCGGTGCCCGTCGATGAGAAGCAGAATGCGGCTGTTGTAATCTCCGGGACGGCCGAAGCCGCGCACTCCAACGTAGCTGTAGTTGCGGTCATACGTGATATAGAAGCTCCGGACGCTCTTGAGGACGTCGGCGAGGGTGCGGTAGCCGTACTTTCTGATGTCCGATGAAGTGATGATGCTCACGGAAGACGGGGCCTGGGTCACCTTCTGTTCGTATTTCGACGCCCCGTACACCGAAGGAATTTCCTCGAACAGCGCCTCCTCCCCGTACCCTTGTGCGGCAACGGTCACGTCGCTTTCGGCATGAGCGGAGAGGGGCTGGACAAGAATGAGAACGGCGGCGAACATCTGGAGAACTCCGTATGGTGCGCTTCGCATGAGCGTATCCTCCTGTCGTGATGGAATAAAGCAATTTTTTTGGGAAAAACGAGGCGAAAGGACCTTGCTCCTCGCGGACTTCCAAGCTGCACTCCCTCATGATAATGAGAACTAGTGTAGCAGAAAACGCCCGCGCTTGTACAGAAAAATTATAAAGCGCTTTACTCCCCGCGGCCGGGGTGGTACAATGGCGTTTTACCGAATCGTCATGAACAAGATCGTCATAAAAGGCTGCCGCCAGCACAACCTCAAGAACATCGACCTTGAGATCCCGCGGGACAAGCTCGTGGTCATCACGGGCCTGTCCGGCTCGGGAAAATCTTCCCTCGCCTTCGATACAATCTACGCCGAAGGACAGCGCCGCTACGTCGAGAGCCTCTCGGCCTATGCCCGCCAGTTCCTGGGCCAGATGGACAAGCCCGACGTCGATTCCATCGACGGCCTTTCGCCCGCTATCGCCATCGAGCAGAAGACCACCAGCAAGAACCCCCGCTCCACCGTGGGCACCGTGACCGAGGTCTACGACTACCTGCGCCTGCTTTTTGCGCGCATCGGCAGGCCGTACTGCTACCAGTGCGGCAGGGAGATCGCGGCCCAGACCGTGCAGCAGATAACCGACGCGGTCATGGCCCTGCCCAAAGACACGCGCATCCAGGTACTCGCCCCCATCGTCCGCGGCAGGAAGGGTGAATATAAGAAAGAGCTCATGGCCGCCGCCGCCGCGGGATACGTGCGGGCGCGGATCGACGGCGCGATCAAGGAGCTTTCCGAAAACATTTCGATGGACAAGAAAAAGAAGCATGACATCGAAATAGTAATCGACCGGCTCGTGGTGAAATCCGGCACGGAGCGCAGGCTCGCCGAGTCGATCGAGACCGCGCTCCGGCAGGCCGACGGCCTCGTGCTGGTGAACCTCGTGGACGAGAAGCGCGACCTGCTCTACAGCGAAAAGCTCGCCTGCATCGTGGATGGCATCAGCTATCCCGAGCTCGCTCCCAACAGTTTTTCCTTCAACAGCCCCCAGGGCGCCTGCCCCACGTGCGACGGCCTCGGCGGGCTTTTGGAATTCGATCCCGACCTCATCGTGCCGAACCCCAACCTCTCGCTCCGCGAAGGCGCGATCAAACCGTGGGCGAAACGCACTTCCTACCAGTATTTTCAGATGCTCGATTCGCTCTCGCTGGGCTGCGGCTTCAACGTGAATACGCCGTTCAAGGAACTGAAGCCCGTCCAGCAGAAAATGCTTTTGTCCGGCATCGGCGAGAACGGGCCGAAGTCGTCACCGGACCGGGGCGGCAAGAGCGCTTCGTGCAAGCCCTTCGAAGGCATTCTCTCCGTCCTGAAACAGCGTTACGACGAGACCGACTCCTTCGCGACCCAGTGGGAGCTCGAACAGTACATGAGCTACCAGACCTGCCCGGACTGCGGCGGGAGCCGTTTGCGCAAGGAATCGCTGGCCGTCAAGGTGGCGGGCCTGAACATTCATGAAGTGACGCGCATGAGCATCAAGCAGGCCCTCGCCTTTTTCAACGAGCTCCGGCTCACGGAAAAGGAAACCGCCATTGCTCAGCGGATCCTGAAAGAGATCCGGGAGCGGCTGGGGTTCATGGTGCAGGTGGGTCTCGACTACCTCAGCCTCGACCGCGGGTCCGCCACGCTCTCCGGAGGCGAGGGCCAGCGCATCCGGCTCGCCACGCAGATCGGCTCGTCCCTCGTGGGCGTGCTCTACATCCTGGACGAACCCAGCATCGGGCTGCACCAGCGCGACAACCGGAGACTGCTCGATACGCTGTTCCGGCTCCGCGACCTCGGCAATACCGTGCTTGTGGTGGAACACGATGAAGAGACGATCCGCTCGGCGGACCAGGTGATCGACATGGGACCCGGCGCGGGCGTGCACGGCGGCGAGATCGTGGCCCAGGGCACGCCGGAAGAGATCACAAAAGTAGAAACGTCGCTTACCGGCCAGTATCTCTCGGGGAAGACCTTCATCCCCGTGCCTTCGAAGCGCAGAGCATCGGACAAAACCATCGGCGTCATCGCCGCGACGGAGAACAATCTCAAGGGCATCAACGTGGACTTTCCCCTGGGCCTCTTCACCTGCGTGACCGGCGTCTCGGGCTCGGGCAAGAGCACCCTTGTCGTGGACATTCTCTTCCGCGCGCTCGCCCAGCGGCTGTACCGCTCCACGGAGCGCGCCGGCAAGCACAAGGACATCAAGGGCCTGGAGCATATCGACAAGGTGATCGATATCGACCAGTCGCCCATCGGCAGGACGCCGCGCTCGAACCCTGCCACCTATACGGGCGTGTTCGGCCCCGTGCGCGATCTGTTCGCCCAGCTTCCGGAGTCGCGCATGCGCGGGTACAAGCCCGGCCGCTACAGCTTCAACGTCAAGGGCGGCCGGTGCGAGGCCTGCGAGGGAGACGGGCTCATCAAGATCGAGATGCACTTCCTTCCCGATGTGTACGTGACCTGCGACGTCTGCCACGGCAGCCGCTATAACCGCGAGACCCTCGACATCCGGTATAAAGGCAAGAACATCGCCGACGTGCTCGCCATGACCGTGGAACAGGCGCTCGACTTCTTCCAGGCCATTCCGCCGGTCAAGTCCAAGCTGCAGACGCTCATGGAGGTGGGCCTGGGCTACATCACCCTGGGCCAGTCGGCAACCACGCTTTCGGGCGGCGAGTCGCAGCGCGTGAAGCTTTCGAAGGAGCTGTCGCGCCGCGCAACGGGCCGCACCCTGTATATCCTCGATGAGCCTACCACGGGCCTCCATTTCGCGGACACGCAGAAGCTCCTGGACATGCTGAACCAGCTCGTGGATGCCGGCAATACCGTGGTCGTGATCGAGCACAATCTCGATGTGATCAAGACCGCGGACTGGATCATCGACCTCGGGCCCGAGGGAGGCGACCGCGGCGGCGAGATCGTGGTACAGGGAACGCCCGAGATCATAGCGCAGGCGAAGAGATCCTACACGGGACAGTTTTTAAAGAAAATACTATGAACTAAGCGCCAAATAACAAACACCAAATTTCAAATAATATCCAAATTCAAAATTCGAATGACTCAAACTGTTTTAGTATTGAATTTGTTTGTAATTTGACAATTGCATTTTGGAGCTTATTTGAGATTTGTAATTTGGAATTTAAACCTGGAGGTCTTATGAACCGCATCGCGTCCCTTTTCGCCGTAACATTGCTCTTGTTCACAACCGCCGCCTGCAGCGAAAAAAAGCCTCCGACGCAGGTAGCCGTCAAAAGCGGCGGCGTCATCAGCACTCTGCGCGACCTCAGCCACATGTTCGAAAAGAAGAACTTGCCGGGGTTCATGAACTCCGTCTCGGACAGTTATAAGGACCGGCAGGCCTTTGCCGCCTCGCTCGAACCCGTCTTTGCGAAATATGAAAATGTACGGTTCACGGTCCAGTACGCGAAGATGCTCATCATGATCGAGGAAAAGGGGATGACCAAGGCCGCGTTCAACTGGGACAGCGAGTGGCAGACCGCCGGCGGGAACGTCCAGAAGAACGGCGGCAGGGTCACCTTCGTCTTCGACCCGAAGGACAGCAAGCTCGTCTCCATCGACGGCAAGAACCCCTTCATCCCGCAAGCGGTGGAAACGCCGTCCAAACCATAGTTCAGAGTTCGGAGTTCAAAGTTAAAAATTTAAAGATCAGAGTTCGGAGAAAGCTGACTTAAGGGTTTCGACGTTAATTCCGCATTCCGCATTCCGAATTCCGCATTGCCTATGGACTACACCCAGGAACACATACGGACCGACTTCCTCATCATCGGCGGGGGCGTGGCGGGACTGCGCGCGGCTGTTGAGCTCGCGCGGAACGGCGAGGTCCTCGTCGTGACCAAGGACGCGCCCTCGGAAAGCAGCAGCGAATACGCCCAGGGCGGCGTGGCTGTGGTCCTTTCTGATGAGGACGAGATCTCCATTCATTTCGACGACACGATCAAGGCCGGCGACGGGCTCTGTTTGCGCAAGGCCGTGGGCACCCTGGTCGAGGAGGGGCCCACGCGAATACGGGAGCTCATCCTCTGGGGCGCGGAATTCGACAAGGAAGGCATGAAGCTCGCCTTCACGCAGGAGGCGGCCCACTCCAAGCGGAGGATCCTCCACGCCCAGGGCGACTCCACGGGCAAGGAGATCATGCGCGTCCTCATCGACAAGGTCCGCTCCGCGGGCACGGTATCGAAGATCGACTTCGCGTTCACCAGGGACCTCATCATAGAAGACGGACGATGCGTCGGGGCCGTGGTCTGCCAGCAGAGACTCCGAAAGGTCCTCGTCATCTCGGCGCGGGCCGTGCTCCTCGCCACCGGCGGCGCGGGCCAGCTCTTCGAGCGCACGACCAATCCCGCCGTTGCCACGGGCGACGGCATGGCCATGGCCTTTCGGGCCGGCGCAACGCTCGTGGACATGGAGTTCGTTCAATTTCACCCCACGGCCCTCTATCGCAAGGGCGCGCCGCAGTTCCTGCTTTCCGAGGCAATGCGCGGTGAAGGCGGCATGCTCAAGAACATCCACTCCGAGCGCTTCATGGACCGTTACCATCCGGCGCGAGAGCTCGCCCCGCGCGACGTGGTCACCCGGGCCATCCATTCCGAGATGGCTGCCACGAACGCGCAGAACGTGTTTCTCGACATGACGCACCTGAACGCGGATTATGTGACCCGGCGCTTCCCCCGCATTTTCCGGACCTGCAAGGACCTCGGCATCGATATCACTCAGGAGCCGGTCCCGGTCTCCCCCGCGGCCCACTATATCATGGGCGGCGTGAAGACGGACCTCTGGGGCGCCACGAATATTCCCGGTCTCTTCGCCGCCGGCGAGACGGCCTGCACCGGCGTGCACGGCGCGAACCGCCTCGCGAGCAATTCATTGTTGGAGGGCCTGGTCTACGGAGAGCGCGCGGGCCTTGCAGCGGCCCGGTATGCGCGCAAACACTTTAACAGGAACACGACCCTGCCGAGCGCCGTACCTCAGGGAAAGAAGAAGGATCGCGCTTCTTCGAACGCGTTGTCGGATCTGGCGGAGATACGCGATTCGCTCAAAAAGCTCATGTGGGAGAAGGCGGGGATCGTGCGGAATAAAAAGGATCTGACCGCCGCGCTCAAGCAGCTCAAGGAATGGGACCGGATGATGAAGGGACATGAGTCCGACCGCGGCCTCTTCGAGCTTAAGAACATGATAACGTCCTCCATGCTCATCACTCGCTCGGCGCTCAGCCGCGAGGGCAGCGTGGGCGCGCACTTCAGGAGCGATTTTCCTTCCAAGGGGAAGAACTGGAGGAAGAGGACGGTGTTGAAGAAGTAGGCAGATACGGCATGAAAACGGGTTCTCTTAGTGTTGCAAACGACCTTCCTCATCCGCTTCAAGTAACGCTTTCTCAATACGGGACGCAACAGTTTCCGGATCCCGAACAACGTTCCCGTTAGCGCGTCCCTACAACCCCGTTTTTGCAGCTCCCTTGTCCAGCGTCTCTCTCACCAGCCTCAGGAGATCGGCCGGTGAAACAGGCTTTGAAATAAAGCTGAAGTCTCCCTCGAGGAACCGCTTCTTATAAAGGATGTCCGCTGTATAGCCGCTCGAGAAAATGACCTTTATGTCGGGGCGGACCTTCCGGATCTCTTCATATGCTTCTTTCCCGTTCTTTTTCGGCATGATGACATCAAGAATGAGGAGCCGGACCCGGTCCCGGTTCTTCGCAAATAAGCCGACGGCGTCCTCCCTGTCTGCCGCCTCGCTTTTAAAACAGAAAAGGCGGAAGGCCCGGCCGCGGTCTGAGGTTGAAAAAAGGAAACGTCACAAAAAAGGCCCTTCTGGCTTCAGAAGAGCCTTCGCTGTTTTTCTCTCTACCACCATCCCGGCGGAGGGGGCCAGGGGCCCCAGTACGGATTATACCAATACGGGTAGGGATAATAAGGATAGGGGTAATAATACGGGTACGGATACAGGTTGTAGTACTGCTGCTCTTCAAAGAGATGGACCTGCCTGATTTCGAAAACCGGATACTCGTACTCCATTTCGTCTATCTTACCCTTCCGTATCTCGCGAAACTCTCCTGCGAGCGTGACCTCTCTCCCTCTCTTGTACACAATGGGATCAAGGAGCGCCTTGCCCTTGGGGTAAACAGCAAGGAACCTTCCGCTCGGCCGCTCGCTCTCCTTGAGATACCCGTAGGAATCAACAGGCACCGAGAGCACCTCGAGCTGAGAACCCTGCTCCGTAAAACGCGCCTCGACGATCAGCCCCCCGAGGATGAAGAGTCTTCCCCTATAAGCGTCAGGGTTCGACCTGAGCTCATTGAACGATACATTTCGCTGTCCTTCCCTCATCAGCTGCCGGTCCAGCACCGGGGCGCAGGAACACAGCAGAAGGGAAACAATTCCCATGGCAACAACTCTTTTCATATTTTTATTATGGAGTCGGGTGAACGGCATGTCAAGTTTTATCGTCATAGTACTTAGGATAGATTTTTTTCGCGCATTCCGGGCAGATGCCGTGGCTGAACTCGGCTTCAGAATGCTGCTCGACGTAGGATTCGATCTGGTTCCAATAGCCCTTGTCGTCGCGGATCCGCTTGCAGGAGGCGCAGATGGGCAGCATTCCGCTCAATGTTTTGATTTGAGACAACGCATCCATGTGATCGATAATGAGCTGCTCCCGTTCCAGTTCCAGCTCTTTCTGCTCGGTGATATCGCGAAAAGAGGTCACCGAGGCGACTGCGCGGCCCTGCTCGAAAACAGGGCTGCTGACAACGGAGATCGGGAATAGTGTGCCGTCTTTCCGCACGAACACTTCATCGGTGGACATATAACTTTCCCCAGAGGTTATCACATGATGCATTTTACACTCTTCAAGCGGCAGGTCGGTCCCGTCCTCCCTGCGGAAATGAACGAGGTTATGGGCGCCTTTTTCATTCAACTCGTCCATCGTCCATCCGAGGAGACGCTCCGCCTCGGGATTCATGAACGTGATCGTTCCCTGCCTGTCCATGACATAAAGCCCTTCCGCGAGATGCGAGGTGATGTCCCGCAATTTCTTTTCACTTGCCCGCAGACCTTGTTCCGCTTCTTTGCGCTTTTCGATCATCATATTAAAGGCATCGCCGAGCTGCCCTATCTCGTCCGACCCGCGGCTGCGGACCAGATAATCCAGATTGCCGCTGCCGACGGCCGTTGCCGCATGCACGAGTTCCTTTACCGGCTTCGTGATCGCGGCGGCAAGGAGTACGGCGAGGCCGCTCCCGGCAAGCAGGACCACGAGGATGATTCCCAGCAGCAGCCCGATGATCGCGCCGACGTCCTGTTTGATGGGATATTCCGCCATTCCCACATGCACGAAACCGGCCCGCCCCCTCATGAGCGGCACGCCGAAGTCGAGGATGGCCCCCTTTTCGGTTTCGAGACGCTCGATGCGATACCCTCGCCCGTTCATCGCGCCGTGTATCGTTTTCAGGTCCGCGGGAAAGCCCTGTTCAAACGTGTGCGCCACGACCTCCTTGCGCCCGTTAAGAATAAAGATATATTCCACGTCCTTCTCCGAATTTTTCAAGTCCCTCACCATCATATCGAGCTCGTAGAACTTATCGGTCAGGAGGGGATTGACGCTGTTGCCGGCCACGGTCTTGGCTATGAAAACGCCCCTTTTCTCGAGATTGGCCGCAAGCTTTTCATAAACGACGGTCTTTATGAAGATCGCCATGGCCAGGCCGACCAGGACCACGAGCCCTATGGTCCCGACGAGAATTTTGGTCTGTAAGTGCTTGATCCGCATGGTCGTCTACCGCGTTTTCCCGCGCTCCTTGTGCCTGGATATCCAGGACTTCATTTCCCGCACGGAGTCATATGCGCGGTCTTCGATAACGACGAACTTATCGATCATCATTTTGTCGAGCAGCTCTTTGCCGCGCTCATCGCGGTGGGCGTTCAGGAAGACGGCGCGCAACTCCTTTTTCAATGCGGGGCCCAGGCCCTTGCGGACCGCGACAGGGGGGACGGCATAGGGAGGAGATTTTTCGATAATCTTCGTCTTCGCGGTCAACTCGGGATGTATCCGGTTCGTATATTCCCAGATCAGGCTGTCCACGGACGCGCCGTCCGCCACTCCCTGGGCAACGGCCTTGATCGACTTGTCATGAGCATAGGTATAGATGGACTTTTTAAAAAAGGTTTCCGGCGTTTCGTTCATTTTTGCAAGCATGTACTCGGGGACGATCTTGCCGGTATTCGAAAGCGGGTCCGCAAAGACGAACGTCTTTCCGCGCAAGGCCTTAAAGCTGGTTATCGGACTGTTTTTCGCAACAATAATGTAGGCATAATAGACGGTTTTTCGATACGCCTGGGGCGCCGCCAGAAGCTCCATGCCGAACTCATCGTGACCATCGACATAGGGACCGCTGCATACAAAGGCGACGTCGATTTGGCCCGATTTCATAAGCAGGTTGACCTCGTCGTATTTTTCCCGGTCGATAAACTCCACGGGCCTGTGCAGTTTTTCTCCGACATAGTCGATAAATTCGCGGTAATACACAAAGCCTTCTCTCGGCGTGATCATGCCGCCCACGGCAATACGCAGCGGTTTTTCCTTCCGCCCTTCCGCGCGTTGTTGCGTTACCTCTCTTTTTTCGAGGCTTATTTTTTTTGAGGTCCCGCTATTATTACAGCCGAAGAGGACCGCGACTGAAACGCATACAAGTCCGAGCCAAACCGTTTTCTTCAACAACATAACTCCCCCTTGGTAAGCGTATTGACTCTCTTACGATCAAACGTGTGACAGTATACCACCATTCACAAGGCATGATATGTTCAGCCGGCAGAACCAGCGGGTTTCTCTAAGGGCAGTAAAGAGAAAATAGCGGCGCAACGCCTAAAGCTACAATTTTAATTTAATTATACCGTATTTTCGGCATCTTTTGAGGTAACTTAACAGCCCTGCGGAAATGGTGAAGACAGTGTCATGTGTAATTACAGAATGGGCAACGGTGCAGGAGTAACGGAAGAAGGTTGCAAGGGTGACCCTAACCTATTGATTTATGTATAATAATGCTCAGGTTATTACCCCGGCGACTGCCCTGCTTCGAGAAGGCTGACGATCGGCTCCTCGGGATGCGGAAGTCCTGCTATCTTCCATGCGATGAGCGGGTTAATGAACTTTTCCTTGACGCAGTCTTTCGCCTCATGGACCCTTTTACAGATCTGGTTCACGATAGGGAAGAAATCATAGGTCTGGTAGTACCATCGGATGAATTTCAGCATGTTCATCCTGTCGGGGCCCAGTTCCTCAATCCCCTCCCTCGCCGCGATGGATTGCGCCACTCCCTCATCCCAATCGTCAAAATGCAGAAGACAACCGTCTTCATCCACCTCGACCTTTTTCTGTTCATATTCCAAGAGCGGCATAATGGGCCTCCTTCTACCGGTGCTTCAGGACATTTAACGTCCCTCTGATTTAATTGTAGAGCCGGTTCATGAGATATGTCAAGGCGGTTTTCGGCACGAAAACCGCTCCGGTTACTCCGGCGGCCGGCCCAAACCCGGCCTTTCGGCCGTATATAAGGTCTATTTTATTTGCATACGCCCATCCGCCATGTTATACTGAAAAAAATCGCAGTCAGGAGGTCCCATGGGACCCGCCAGGCCGAAAATAAAACTCTATACACTCAGCACCTGTTCACATTGTAACCACACCAAACGTTTTTTCAAGGACTGCGGCATCGATGTGGAATTTACGGATGTCGATCTCCTGAGCGAAAGCGAACGGGCAGCCATCCTCGATGAAGTGCGAAAGCTCAACCCGGATTGCAGCTTTCCGACGATCTGCATCGGCGATATCATTATCGTGGGCTTCAACGAAGAAAAACTCCGAAAGGCATTGGACCTCTCATGACTCCCGATAAACTCTATGACATCCTATCGAAGTATGCGGAGGCTCAGGGCATACGCCTGAACAAGGACAGGCCTTTTGTAATGGATATCCTCCAGGGCCTGCTCACGAACGAGGCCCGGTACGGCTATCGCTCCTGCCCCTGCCGTCTCGCGTGGGGCGTGAAGGAAAAGGACGCGGACGTCGTCTGCCCCTGCGTGTACCGCGATCCGGACATCAGGGAGTATGGGAGCTGCTTCTGCGGATTATACGTGTCCGTGGAGCGAAACGAGGGAAAGATCCCCCTTCAGCAGGTCCCTGAGCGAAGACCGAAAGAAAAGAGGAGTATGTAAGAACGAAACAGGATGCAGAATCCAGGATGTGAAGCAAGTCATGGATCATGCATCGGAAAGCAATGATGATAATTGTGCAAAGGAACGGACGATGAAAAAGGATAAAGCGAAGAAGAAACAGACCATGCCCGAATTTGCTTTTAAGGAATTCACTGCTGAGGAAAGCAGAATTTACGAGGAAGCAGTGAACAAGTTCCGCGAGGCCGTTTCTGCGGGGAAGGCTCTCAAACAGGCGTATGAAAGCTATGCCATCGCGGACCAGGAGTTGCGGTCCCTCATTCAGGCGGATTTCCTGAAGATCCTGATCGCCGAGCGACATTTCGCGCAACAACAGCCCCTGGAGAAGATCGCCAAAGACCTTGACGTCTCGCTGGAGCTCCTCATGGACACCCATGCCCGGATGCTCCAGGAGGTCGGCGTGGCCGCGGCCGACCAGTTCAGCCGGGAACATGGCCCGCTGGGGCCCAAGACGAATGATTGAGAGAGGGTGATGCTCATTCCAGCGTTCCCCTGGCGTACTATCCCGTTACTGCACTTTCTCCGCGTCTTTGCGCCAGTCCTTTACGTCTGCGGCCCCTCATTATGATTATGTCTATGGTGCACGCCCCCTTCGTTGGCCTTGGACAAACTATACCTAGCCCCTGTAACATCTTTCACGACTGCTGCATAGCCGCTTGATCAGAAAAAATTCCGCGCTGAGGCCACCGATATGCGCCCACCAGGCAATGCCTTCTCCCGTGTTCGTGACCGCGAGCGATACCGCTCCCGAGAGGAGCTGCATCAGGAACCAGAACCCCATAAAGAGGAATGCCGGCACCTCGAAGAAGAGCGGAAAGAACAGGACCGGGACAAGCGTTACGATCCTCGCGGGGGGAAAAAGCCGCAGATAGGCGGCCATCACGCCGACGATCGCCCCGGACGCGCCGATGACCGGCATCGTTGAGTCCTGGTTCACGAAAAAGTGGACCAGGTTCGCTGCCACGCCGGCCAGCGGGTCGCGAAGGGATAGGTCCTGCGCGGGACGGTGTCCTTGATCGGAATCATACATTAATTATAGAGCAAAAAAAGTCGAGATGCGCCGGCGGGGCTGGGTCAGAAAATGCGGGACAACAGTTTGAGGTTCTAAGTATAATGGGGAACATCGTAATCCCAAAGTGCCCATGAGCACACTCTATCCAGAGTGTTCTACCTTTGGATAGCATCACGGCTGCATGACGAAATAAAAAGGCAGCCCTACGG
>Ga0210377_10001332_pt1 | contig 22522 bp, 23 predicted proteins | sample PLM4_65_b1redo_FD_155480 | JGI IMG/M metagenome (GOLD analysis project Ga0210377, IMG submission 155480) | Groundwater sediment microbial communities from an aquifer in East River, Colorado, USA - PLM4_65_b1 redo | ecosystem: Environmental > Terrestrial > Soil > Riparian zone | place: USA: East...
TGAAGCAGGTCCCAAGGGTTGGGCTGTTCGCCCATTAAAGCGGTACGTGAGCTGGGTTTAGAACGTCGTGAGACAGTTCGGTCCCTATCTACGGTGGGCGCAGGAGATTTGCGGGGAGCTGTCCTTAGTACGAGAGGACCGGGATGGACGAACCGCTAGTGTCCCAGTTGTTCCGCCAGGAGCATTGCTGGGTAGCTATGTTCGGTCGGGATAAGCGCTGAAGGCATCTAAGCGCGAAGCCCCCCCCAAGATCAGATCTCCCGGGCGCAAGCCCCTGAAGGCCCCTCGAAGACCACGAGGTTGATAGGCCGGAGGTGTAAGTCCCGTGAGGGATTCAGCTTACCGGTACTAATCGGCCGTGAGGCTTGACCCCATTTTTCCTTCTGGATATGATTCATACGGGAAGCAGGGTGGATACCCGAATCGCTATTCTCAATCGCCCATGCGACGCGCTTTCGTATTGATCGGCGCCGGTGGCGCTTTAGTCTTGGCTGGGGTGGCGTGGCTGGCGGCGGCTCAGCTTGGGGGACGGGACGAATCCATCCTTGCGTCCGAATCCTCGGACGGGGTTGTGAAAGTCCCTATGCAGGCCAAGGTGGACCTCAATCAAGCGTCGCGGCAAGAGCTGGAGCGTCTCCCAGGAATCACTCCGGAGCTAGCCGAGCGGATCGCCAAGCATCGACCCTATCGGAAACTGGATGATCTGGTGACGCGGAAGGTGCTTGGCAAGAAGCAGTTCGCACGGATCCGAGAGTTTGTTGTGGTAAGCCAGACAAACCCGTAGCGCGTTGGAAGCAGGGCAGAATACCGAAGGATTCCCGGTGGCTATAGCGGAGGGGAAACACCCGTTCCCATCCCGAACACGGAAGTTAAGCCCTCCAGCGCCGATGATACTGCCTGGGCAACTGGGTGGGAAAGTAGGTCGCCGCCGGGATAAATCGACAAAGGCCTCACGTCTATTTGCGTGAGGCCTTTCGTTTTTCCTCAGATCCACTAACCCCTAAGAATTCATTGGGTTGCTTGACATCCTGGGAGGAATGTGTTACTGGTACTAACAAAACATCCTGCAAAACCGGGCATAAGCGTGACTCGGACCGGACTCAGCAACTGGAATCTCCGCTCGTGGAGCCTTGTCTTCCTGGCTCTCGCATTCCTTCCTTGCCTGTCGTCTGCGGTCCGGGCTGCGAGCGTCAGCGTGACCCTTCCGGATCGCTCCACCACTCTTTCAATCGTCAGGGTTTCCGGTCGGCCATACGTGGATGCTCAGGCTCTGGTCGGCTTGGTTTCTGGGGAACTCCGGGCTGATCCCGGCCGGGGGCGTGCCTCCCTCTTGGTCAGTCCCCACACCCTCACCGTCCAGCTTGGCAGCCCCCGGGTTCTGATCGACCGCCGGGCGGTTCACCTCTCCTCACCGCCCGTTCTCCAGGGCCGTCGGTTTCTGCTCCCCTTAGACATCCTTCCCCTCGTGCTGGCGGGACGGTATGGTCAGCAGGCGGTGGAATGGGAACCGGCCCAGCGGGTCGCGCGGATCCGGTCCCGTGAGGCAACCATCGCCCGGATCCGGGTCGGTTCATATCCAAGCCACACCCGGGTTGTGCTGGAAACGATTGCCCCGTTGGAGTGGTCGATCCAGCAGGAAGAGGCCGGTAGCGGGCTCCAGGTCCTGGTACCCGGGGGGGTGCTGGCCCCGGGCATTCTCCCCCTCACCTTGCGGGCAGGAATCGTGCGGGTCGTTCAGCCGGCCCAACACGACGGGGGAGTCGAGGTCAGGCTGCTGTGTGAAGGGCGGCATGCGGGGGTCCGAGCCTTTGCTCTCAGGGATCCTGATCGGATCGTGATTGACGTTCTGGCCTCTGGGTCCGCAGAGGTACGCAAGGCCCCGGCCCGGGAAGGCAGAGATGCTCCACCCCCCGCAATCCCGGCCTCTGCTGCGTCTCGGTCGCCGAGAGGATCAGACGCACCTCCGGTGGCCCGGCCGGCTCAATCTCCCGCCGAGAGTCCGGAGCTCACGAACCGGCCGGTCAATGACTCCGCCTCTCCTCCATCAAGTGGCGAGCAGGACGCGGCCCGGGTAGTGCCACCGGTGGGCAACGAGAACGGGGGCGCCCCCACGAGGGTCCCCGGTGCGTTGACGGTCGTCCTGGACGCCGGGCACGGCGGGCACGATACCGGAGCCGTCGGGCCCTCGGGCCTCCTGGAGAAGGACGTCGTTCTGGATCTGGCCTTGCGGCTGCGACGGCTGCTCCGGGACCGGCTTGGTGTCCGTGTGATCATGACGCGAACGGAGGACATCTTCATTCCTCTCCAAGAGCGCACCGCCATCGCCAACCGCGCCAAGGCGGATTTCTTCGTCAGCCTGCACATGAACGGAGCCGCCAAGCGGGGTGCGGTGGGGTTCGAGACCTTTTACTTTACCCGTGAGCCGTCAGACAATGACGCCCGGGCCTCGGCTCAGCGCGAGAACCTCATCATCGAGGCGGACGCCGCCAGGGGGAAGGATCAGGAATCCCTGCTCCGGATCACGCTGGCGGACATGGCAGTCACGCGGGACATGCGGGAATCGGGTGAGTTGGCCGAACTCGTGCTGACCTCCCTGGACAAGCTGCTGAAGGTGGAGAACCGCGGAGTGAAGTCCGGACCGTTCTACGTCCTGGCCACTGCTGCCATGCCCGCCATCCTCGTGGAAGGCGCGTTCATCACGAATCCCAAAGAAGAGCGCAGGCTCCAGCAGGAGGCCCACCGCGAGCGCGTTGCCACGGCCCTGTTCGAGGGCATCGCGAAGTACAAGGCGCGCTACGAGCGGCGCGTGGGGATGCGGGGTGGCGCCCCTGCGGCAGACTCGTGACCCGATGTCCGGCGTAATGCGCCAGCCTGGGCTCTGGCCGTGGCTGACCCTCCTGATCGCCTCCCTGGGGCTGATCGGCGTCATCGTCTGGCACGTCCGGCCGGGGCCCCTGGACCTCCCGAAACTTCGGTCCCGTCCTCTGGCGCGCCAGCCCGCCTCCCAACCGATGGCGGTCGAACGCCGGCGGATCCGTCTGTTCTTTCCGCAGGAGTTTAGCGGAACGCTCAAAGAGCTGGAACGCGACATCCCGCACTCGCCCCTCTTGGCGGAGGAGATCCGGGCGGCGCTCCGCGAAATGGCCGGCGGCGCGCCGGGCATCCGGCCTCCCTTGCCGGCGGGGACCGAGGTGCGCCAGGTGTTCCTGGATGCCTTCGGGATCGTCTACGTCGACTTCGGCAAGGGATTCCAGACCGTGACCGCCGCGCCCGATCCTCAACCCGACCTGGCCATCTCGGCCATCGTCACCACCCTGACCACCAGCTTCAGCGAGATCAAGCGGGTGCAGTTCCTTGTCGAGGGCCAGGAAATGACGTTCGCGGCCGGGGGATGGAACCTGCGCGGTCCCGTTCGGCCGCGCTTCCCCTGGGAAACGGTTCTGCCCGTCGTTTCTCAACCTCAGGAGTAGGTGCAAGGACTATGCGGCCAGACGGACGGCAAGCGGATGTGATGCGCCCCGTCACGATCACGCGGGACTTCCTGCGGCACGCGGAGGGGTCCGTGCTGGTCACGGTGGGGGAGACCAAGGTCATCTGCACGGCAAGCGTGGAGGATCGGGTGCCGCAGTTCCTGCGTGAGACCGGGCAGGGCTGGGTGACGGCGGAGTACGGGATGCTTCCGCGTTCGACCAAGACCCGCACGCCGCGGGAGGCGTCGGCAGGCCGGCCGAGCGGGCGCACCTTTGAGATCCAGCGCCTGGTCGGGCGCTCCCTTCGAGGGGTCACCGAGCTCTCCGCCCTGGGCGAGCGGACCGTCTGGATCGACTGTGACGTCATCCAGGCGGATGGCGGCACACGGACGGCGGCCATCACCGGGGCCTACATCGCCCTGGCCGATGCGCTGCACACGCTCAGGCAAAACAGCCGGATTGCCACGTTGCCCCTCAAGGACTTTGTTGCAGCCACCAGCGTGGGGATCGTGGGAGGGGCCGTGGTCTTGGACCTGTGCTACGCCGAGGACTCTATCGCGGACGTGGACATGAACGTGGTGATGACGGGAACGGGAAAATTCATCGAGGTCCAGGGCACGGCCGAGGAGACGCCGTTCGACCGCTCACAGCTCGATGCCATGCTGCAGCTCGCCGCCAGTGGGATTCGAGACCTCATCGCCCTCCAGCGAAGATTGTTGGCCGAGCGGCTCGCAGGGGGCAATAGTCCCTCGACGAGAGGCCAGACATAACGAGGGGCGGCGGGCAGCGTGCGCGCAGGGAGCCTGTCATCCGTCCCCAGGATGGCCTCGATGGATGACAAAAAAGGACGGCCCGGTGCCCTGGAATGCGCAGCCGGTCAGGCCGAGACGCTCCATGAGGCGTCTCGGGCCCGGCGGAAGCCGGGGCGCGCGAGGTGAGTCGCACGCGGTGGCCGGAGTTCCCCCCGGCATCTCCGTCCCCCTCTCGTTTTCCGCGAAGACTTCAGACGGGTGGCAGGTGGATGCATCATCCCAGGCGGACAGCGTGCTTCCAACACCTGCTGGTATCCCGCTTGCAATGGCTTCTCCGCCAAGCCTTTGGAAAGATAGTGCCGAGTCTTGGAGAGGACCATCCGCGCGCTCCGGTGACCGATTCTGATTTTCCTGCCCAGGGGGAGTAACAGGTCCGGGAAGCAACGATCCTGTGGAGCAGGCATGAACGACTGGATCTGCCGATTATGCGGGGGCGTCATCCGAGAGCGAGCCCGTATGCCCGTGACCTGCCCACGTTGTGGTCTCGGTACTTTTAAACGAGTTGTAAGGAGCCAGGTGTCAGCTCCTCATGGCGGATCCCTGTCTTCCGGCGATCCGGCGCGAACAGTGCCGCTCCAGCCCGGGATCCGCTGGCCACTAGAGCTCGACGTCATGTGCCAAGGCAAGGACGGGCAAGGGACGGCCCTCGAAGGACGGACGGGAAATATCAGCCGGTCGGGGCTCTTGCTCACCCTCCCGCAAGAGCTCCCGCCCGGGAGCGTCCTGGAACTCACCCTGCACACTGCCAAGGGGCCTGCCACTGTAGAGGGCGCGGTTGTGTGGGTGGAGCCGCAGGAAAAGCGGAAGTCAGGCGAGTCGGTCCGGCACGGTGTGCGCTTCACATCCTCGACCTGGTCCCTCTCGATGGCTCTGCGTTTCTTGCTGGCAGAGCGCCGATCGCTGTAGCAGCCGGTATGGGTGTTCCCGCCGTCCTGTGCGGCGCGGTGTGTGCCTCTTCTGTGCCTGCAAGCGTCACACAGGCACGACCAGCCCAGGGACATGGCGCCGATTCCGAGACACACCTCCTTGAATAGGCGGCGGTGGGCGTGAAGAATCGCATCAGAGCGACGGCCCCCGATGGGCCTCGCCATTTTCCAGTTGCGCTCGAATCGTCTTTCGTGCTATCGAAGGTCGTGTCCTGCGATCCCATGCACTCGACGACCTCACGACTGCGTCGGAGCGATTAGTCGCTTGACAAATCGGCCCCCCCTTCCTAGAATCACACTAGTCATCGCCACGAGCAACCCCGGAAAATTCAACGAGATCGCTGCCTTGCTGCAGGGCCTGGATGTCCTGCTCGTACCGCTCGACCGGGTTGGGCCAATTCAGGTTCCTCCGGAGGGCGGCGAGTCGTTTCAGGAGAACGCCTGCCGCAAGGCAGAAGCCGTGGCACGAGCCTCGGGACACTTTGCGCTAGCAGATGACTCGGGGTTGGAGGTGGACGCGCTGGGGGGGCGTCCCGGCGTCCACTCAGCGCGGTTCAGCGAGCCGCAGGCCACCGACGCGGACCGGAACAGATTGCTCCTGGAGAGGCTGCGGGACATCCCTCCGGACCGGCGGACGGCCCGCTTTCGCTGCGTGGTGGCCGTTGCCGAACCGCGAGGTCGTGTACGCATCGCCGAGGGAATCTGCGAGGGACGGATCGCGCCGGCGCCGCGAGGATCTCATGGCTTTGGCTACGATCCGCTGTTCGAGATCCCGTCCCTGGGGAAGACCTTCGCGGAACTCTCCCCAGAGGTCAAGAACCGCCTGAGTCATCGGGCCCAGGCGATGGCGGGGGGCCGGACGATCCTGGAGGGGATCCTGACGAATCGCTCCTGACGCCACGACGGCCGGATCAGGGGAGGCAGAGCCGGCGTCGCGCTGCCGGCAAGATCCCCGGGGCACGCTGAGGCACAGGAAGGTCTCGGGGTGTGGCGCAGCCCGGTAGCGCACCTGCTTTGGGAGCAGGGTGTCGGAGGTTCAAATCCTCTCACCCCGACCAATGATCGCGGGTTCCGAACAGCCGAACGACCGAACTGCCGAACAGTACTTGCGCCTGTAGCTCAGCCCGGATAGAGCAACGGCCTCCGGAGCCGTGTGTCGGGTGTTCAAATCACCTCAGGCGCGCCAACACAGTTTCGATTTTGGATTTGCGATTTGCGATTTTGAAGGAACGCTTGAGTTCCGGCCTTCGGGAAATCGGAAATCGGCAATCGCAAATCGAAAATGGTATGGTGAGCGTAGCTCAACTGGTCAGAGCACTGGACTGTGGCTCCAGGGGTTGAGGGTTCGAGTCCCTCCGTTCACCCCAACAGCAACGGAGGCTGGGACCGAGGCGGGCGCCCGTAGCTCAGTCGGATAGAGCGGCTGGCTTCGAACCAGCAGGTCGGGAGTTCAATCCTCTCCGGGCGCGCCAGCGAACGGACACAGAACTGAATGACCGAGGACACATGACCAATGACATACGGCGCTGTTGCATTGATCATTGAGAATTGGTCGTTCTGTCTGATTGCGCCTGTAGCTCAGTGGAGAGAGCAACTGCCTTCTAAGCAGTTGGTCGGGCGTTCGAGTCGCCCCAGGCGCGCCACCCGGATTTGCGATTTTCGATTTGCGATTGCCGATTGTGTTGCGGGTTGAGCCGATCAGGGAAAAATCGAAAATCGTCAATCCCAAATCGCAAATTGGAAATGAGATGGGCCGCTAGCTCAGTTGGTAGAGCAGCTGACTCTTAATCAGCGGGTCGCAGGTTCGAGTCCTGCGCGGCCCACCAAAATCAAGTAGTTAGGATGTGTAATACCGAGGCTGGCCTCCCACCGCTCCCATTTCTGCTACCACTCACCCTTTCTCTGGGAGCAAACAGCTCATCCAACCGATAGCCACGGCGCTCCTCACTTGCCCCTGTCCAGAACCAAGAGATGGACTTTCTTGCTCCCGACACGAAGAACGGCGGCACCCGCCGGCTCGAAGACGGCTAGCGACAAGATCGCGCCCAGTTCAGCATCGTGTGGTCGTGCCGTCGCCACGACTCAATCCGAGGCATCAACTCAGGATATTCTTGTACAGCTTCCCCCCTTGCATGATCAGGGTGATCTTCTCTTGATACTTCTGGAAGGGAGCGATGTCTTTGAGCGGATCGCCGTCGACCAGGATCAAGTCTGCCAGTTTCCCTGTGGAGGATCGCATGGCGAGAGATGATCGCGTAAGGCGGGCCAGCCCGCGAACATGCAGGGCACGGGCATTTCATCAATGGCTGGTTGTGCTGGTGCTTGGGCTGTGTCTCTGGTCGGCGCCATCGGCGTCGGCAGGCACCCTGGCCGAGCGGGTCTTCGAGACCACCCTGGCGAACGGGCTCAAGGTTCTGATCGTGGAAGAGCCCAAGGCGCCGGTGGTGACCGTCCAGGTCTGGTACAAGGTGGGCTCCCGGAACGAGCAAACGGGCAAGACCGGCCTCTCCCACATGTTGGAGCACATGATGTTCAAGGGGACGCTCAAGATCGGCCCCAAGCAATTCGACATGCTCGTGACGCGCAACGGCGGCGTGGACAACGCCGTGACCCAAACGGACTGCACGGGCTACTACGAAGATTTCGCCGCCGACCGCGTGGAGCTGGGCCTGGAGCTGGAGGCGGATCGGATGGCAAATCTGCTCATCGACGAGAAGGAGTTTGCGCCGGAACACCAGGTCGTCATCGAGGAGCGGCGCCTGCGAATTGACGATCAGCCCGCCAATGTGCTGAGCGAGGTGATGCGGGCCACGGCCTTCCAGGCCCACCCCTACCGCAATCCGACCATCGGCTGGCCAAGCGACATGCAGGCGTATACGCGGGAGGCCTTGGTCCAGCACTATCGGACCTACTATGCGCCGAACAATGCAACACTGGTCGTGGCGGGGGATGTGAAGAAGGACGTCCTCCTGCCCAAGATCCAGGCCCTGTATGGCAGCATCCCCCGGCAGCCTGATCCGCCCAAAGTGATCACCCAGGAGCCCCCACAGATCGGCGAACGGCGGGGGTATGTGCGCAAGGAGGCGGAGCTTCCGCTTCTCTTCGTCGTCCACCACGTCCCCAATCTGACCCACCCCGACAGCTTTCCGTTGCAGGTCTTGGCCTACATCCTGGGGGGCGGGGAGAGTGCACGGTTCCACCAGAAGCTCGTGTATGAGAAGCAACTTGCCTCGTACGCCGGCGCCGATTACAACCCCGTCCACGTGGACCCGTTCCTGTTTGGCTTCAGCGCTGGGCCGCTCCCCGGGAAGGCCGCGGAGGAGGCCGAGCAGGCGCTCTATGCCGAGGTGGAGCGAGTGCAGCGCGAGCCAGTGACGGACCGCGAGCTCCAGAAGGCCAAGAACCAGATCGAGTCAGAATTCATCTTCGCCCAGGATTCGGTTCACACCCTGGCAGAAGAGCTGGGCGAGTACGAGTCTGTCGCGAGCTGGAAATTGCTGGATGGATTCTTGGATGGGGTGCGCAAGGTGACGGCCGCGGATGTGCAACACGTGGCCCAGAAGTATCTTACCCGGGACAACCGCACGGTAGCGATTCTGATCCCGGTGAAGCCGACTGCCGCACCCACCGGCGCGAGCAAATAGGGGGGAGTACATCATGAGGACGCGGAACATCCGAACGCTTCTGGCGACTCTCCTCCTGACGGCGATGATCTGCCTCGCCGTGTCGGCGGCACCGCCAGCGGCACCGGCGGCGGCACTCGGCCAGCGTGAGGTCTTGCCGAACGGCATGGTTCTGCTGATCGCCGAGCAACGGGCCGTACCCATCATCACGGTCTCGATGCTGATCCAGGCCGGCTCGATGCTGGATCCCCCGGACAAGCCGGGCGTGGCCAACCTGGTGGCCCAGTTGATGACCCAGGGTACCCAGACCCGGACCGCACCCCAGATCAGCGAGGCGATCGAGTTCGTGGGCGGGTCCTTGAGCGTGGACGCCGGGCACGAGGTGACCACGATCTCGCTGTCTGTGCTGAGCAAGGATCTGGATGTGGGCCTGGATCTTTTCGCCGACATCCTGCTGAATCCGACCTTCAACGCCGCCGACCTCCAGCGGAAGATCCCGGAGGTGGTGGCGGGGATCAAACGCGATCAGGAGGATCCGGGCACGGTGTCCTGGCAGGCCTTCCTGACGCTGGTCTACGGCGCGCACCCCTTCGGTCACCCGGTCGAGGGGACCGAGGTCTCGGTCCCGACCATCACCCGGGACGACGTGCTGCGCTTCCATGAGGCGCATTTCCGATCCAACAAGGCCATCATGGCGGTCGTGGGGGATGTAAGCGAAGCGGACCTGAAGCGGCGCCTGGCAACCCGGCTTGGCGCCTGGCAACCCGGCGGACCTCCCTCCGCGCCGCCTCCGATGCCCGCCCGCTTGGCGCAGAGAATCGTGCGCACCATCCAGCGTGACGTCACTCAGGCAAATATCAATCTTGGTCATCTGGGCGTCACCAGGGACAATCCGGATTACTACGCTCTCCAGGTGATGAACTACCTCCTGGGTGGTGGGTTCAACTCGTATCTCGTCTCCAAGATTCGGGAGGAGAAAGGCTGGGCCTACGACGTCGGGAGCAGCTTCGGCCCCGGCAAGTATGCCGGGGAATTCAGCGTCAGCATGCAGACGAAGAACGAGGTGGCCGACCAGGCCATCGAGGCCGCTCTGGCGGAGATCCGGCGGATCCGGGATCAGCCGGTAAGCGAGCAAGCCCTCAAGGATGCCAAGGCATATCTGACCGGCAGCTTCCCCCTGCGCCTGGACACCAGCAAGAAGATCGTCAGGATGCTCGCCTCCATTGAGTTCTACGGCCTCGGCCTGGATTACGTGGATCGGTACCCGGGATTTATCAACGCCGTGACCGCCGCCGACGTTCAGCGCGTGGCACGCAAGTATCTCGACCCCGACCGATATGCCCTGGCCGTGGTGGCGGATCTTGCGAAGGCGAAGATCAAGGATTGGACCAAAATCCAATAGACAGTCCTGCCGCATTCTGGTAATTGTCGCCCAATCGAAAACCCGAGCGAGACTCTCCAAGACGAGTAGATGAGCGCCCGAGACGTGGTTTCGGTGGCGGAGAGGGGCCAGGTGGATCGGACGCTCGGCGGCACGCGAAATCTTGTCCTCAGCAATACGCGGAAGAAAGAGGGGCCGGCATGAGCAAGAAGGAAGTTTGTGCGCAGATGTTGCTCTGGCTGATGATTGTGCTTCTGGCGGTGCCGCCTGGCGTCCTGGCGCAGACTGCCGGACCGCCTCCGCCTCCTCCACCGCCAGGGGCTCCACAAGCGGGACCACCGTCTGCCCCGTTGAAGCAGGAAGAGCTCGATCAACTCCTTGCTCCGATCGCCCTGTACCCCGATGCCCTGCTGGCCCAGGTGTTGATGGCTTCGACATACCCGCTTGAGGTGGTGCAGGCGGCGCGCTGGGTCAAAGCGAACCCGAATGTCAAGGACAAGCAACTGGAAAACGCCATGCAGCAGCAGCCGTGGGACCCCAGCGTGAAATCGCTCGCGGCGCTCCCCCAGGTGCTCCAGATGATGAATGACAAGCTGGACTGGACCCAGAAGCTCGGGGACGCCTTCCTGGCGCAGGAAAAGGAGCTGATGGACACCGTCCAGAAGCTGCGCGCCAAGGCCGAGGCTGCGGGAAATCTCAAGAGCACCCCGGAGCAGAAGATTATCGTCGAGCAGCAGGTCATCAGGATCGAGCCGGCGAGCCCGCAGGTCGTCTACGTCCCCACTTACAACCCCACTGTGGTATACGGGGCGTGGCCGTACCCGGCCTATCCCCCCTATTACTATTACCCGCCGGGGTACGTCGCGGCCGCGAGCATCTTCTCGTTTGGTGTCGGCGTGGCCGTGGGAACCGCCCTCTGGGGCGGCTGCAACTGGAACAGTGGCAGCGTCAACGTCAATGTGAACAACTACAACAATTACAACAGGACCAACATCTCGAACACGAATTGGCAGCATAATGTGGACCATCGGAAAGGGGTTCCCTACCGGGATGCAAACACGCGACAGCAGTACGGCAGGGGCCAGCAGCCCGGCGCGAACACGCGCGAGGCGTACCGGGGCCGCGCCGAGCAGGGCCGACAGCAAATGAGTCGGGAGAGTGGACCGGGCCAGCGGGGTGGGGGCGGCCAGGGTGGCTCCCCGGGTGTTCAGCAGCGCGGTGGAGCGAGCGCGTTCAATGACGTCGGGCGCGGTGGTGACGTGAAGCAATCGAGCAACCGTGGACAGGAAAGCCGTCAAAGTATGTCCAGGCCGAGCCCGCAGCGGAGCACTGGAGGCTCTTCGGGAGGCAGCCGGGCCGGCGGTGGAGGCGGCTCCAGCGGCGGAAGGGGCGGGGGCGGTGGCGGTGGCCGCCGCAAGTAAGGTGCACGCATGGTGCGAAGAGCCAAGGAAGTTCAATCTGGTTGCTCCGCCACGGAGGAATTGAGCATGTCTCAATGTGCAACGAATACGGCATGGAGGCCGGTTTCCCGCTTCGGCCTCGTGGTCATCGCGGTGACCGTCCTGGCATTGGCGGCCTGTGCTTCTTGGGCCGATGCGGCCAAGGTGACCCAGCAGACCTTCCCGTCGCCCGAGGAAGCCGTGAAGGCTTTGCTGGATGCGGCGAAAATGAAAGACACCAAGGCATTGCTGGCGATTTTCGGGCCTGCCGGAAAAGATCTGATTAGTTCGGGCGATAAGGTCGCTGACGTGCGGGGGCGGGAGCGCTTCGTTCAGGAGTACGAGACCACGCACAAGCTCGTGAGCGAAGGCGAGCGGAAAGTGATCCTCCACGTGGGAAAGGACGACTGGCCTCTCCCGATCCCGCTCGTGAAGCAGGGCGAGGTCTGGCGCTTCGATACGAAAGCCGGCAAGCAAGAAATCCTGAATCGCCGGATCGGCCGAAACGAACTGAGCGCCGCCCAGGTGTGCCGGGCCTTCGTTGATGCCCAGCGCGAGTATGCCAGCCAGGATCGCATGGGGGATGGAATCCTGCAATACGCGCACAAGTTTCTGAGTGAGCAAGGGAAGAAGGACGGCCTGTACTGGGCGACCAAGGAGGGCGAGGAGCCGAGTCCCCTCGGTCCCCTGGTTGTCAAAGCCGCGAAGGCGGGCTACACCAGGAAGCAAGCAGGCGACCAACCCAGCCCGTATTTCGGCTACTTCTACAAGATCCTGAAGGCCCAGGGCAAGAATGCGCCCGGAGGGGCGTACGATTACGTGGTCAACGGCAAGATGATCGGGGGTTTTGCCCTGGTTGCGTATCCGGCGAAATACGGAAACTCAGGAGTGATGACCTTTCTCGTGAATCAGGACGGTGTGGTCTACCAGAAGAACCTGGGCAGGAAGGCCGAACAGATCGTGAAGGCCACGGAAAGCTTCGATCCCGACCCGACCTGGACGAAGGTGGAGTAAGGGCGGCTGAGCCGGAGGGCAAGGCCACTCCGGGGAAACCGAGAGGCCTGCGGAAGTCGGAAGAGCGCAGTTTCACCAGTTCTCACCCAGCCCTCCTCATCGACTGTGTACCCTGGACACGAGCGGGAAGGAGCGGCAAGTACCTTCCCCCTCCCACTTGCTGCTTCCCCGCTCGCGTTCCTCCCCGTCATTTCCCATTGCTCGGGTCGCAACCATTTGGACCAAAGTCCGATTGGAATCCCGCCCCTATTGGCTTAATATCCGGCAGGATGGTTGAAGGATGCGTCTGCATGAGGAGTGAGAGGGGATTCGGGGGGCCCAATCGGGCACCCGAAAGGAGGAGACGATGTCCAACATGAAAGGGAGGCATTCAATGACCAGGATCACGGTAAGCTCGCTCGTCGTCGCCCTGCTGCTGGTCGGCGTCGCCATCGCTCCAAGACCTGCGACCGCCGACGACGCGCAGGATGCCCAGCAACTGGTCGAGAAGGCGCGGCTCACCTTCGAGACCTTCGCCGCCGACAAGGATTATGAGGGCATGCTCGACCTGGTCAAGCGCGCCAAGGGCGTGCTCATTTACCCGCAGGTGCTCCGGGGGGCCTTCATCTTTGGCGTCTCGGGCGGCAGCGGGGCCTTCCTGGCGCGCGATGAGAAGGCCAATCAGTGGAACGGGCCGGCCTTCTACACGATCGGGGAGGCCAGCTTCGGGCTGCAAATCGGCGGCGATGCCGCGGAGATCATCCTCGTGGCCCTCACCGATCGGGGCGTCGCGGCGCTCCTGTCCACGAGCACCAAGCTTGGCGCCGACGCCAGCGTGGCCCTGGGGCCCGTGGGGGCCGGGGCATCGGCCGCGACCGCCAATCTCAGCGCGGATATCGTCAGCTTTGCCAAGAGCAAGGGGCTGTACGCCGGCCTCTCGGTGCAGGGAGCGGTGGTGGCGACCCGGGGCGGCTTGAACAAGGCGTACTACGGCCGGGAGGTCACCCCCACGGACGTCCTGATCAAGCGGACGGTCACCAATCCCCAAGCCGCCGGGCTGATCGGGGCAGTCTCCAAGGTGGCCGGCGGTCGGTAGTACCTCGGATGCACCGGGCCACGGGACCCGTGGGGCGGCCATGAGCCGCGCGCTGGGTGGGCTGAGCCGGGGCATCGCCACCGCCCTGCGGGACTTTTCCGCTGAGACCGAGCGGCGGTCCACGACAAGCGGGAGCATCAGGGCATCCATGAACCGGCTGTGACGAAGGTCAGGAAAGGAGACGTGGTCATTGCGGAGGGCAGTGCTCGAGGGAGTGGCGCTCGTCACCCTGGTGGTGGTCCTGCTGACGGGCTGCGCGACGACGGAGGCCAACCCGAAGACGTCGATCGGCGCCGTCGGGGGGCGGGCGCCGCTCACGGCGGAGCGGCGGCCGCCGTGCGATAAGGCTTGCGTTAACTGACTTGGACTTCGATCTGCCGCGGCATTGCCTTCTCCTTCTTGGGTAGATGCAGAGAAAGGATGCCGTGTTTCAGCTGCGCCGAAATTCGGTCCGCATCCACCGCCTCGGGCAACTCGAATTGCCGATAGAAATTCAGCAACTCGTACTCCTGCGCGATAGGTGTCCCAGGAGCAATGTGATTTGTCTTGCCGTGCAATGTCAACACGCCGTCGACCACCCGCACATCGAGAGCGTGCTGCTCCACCCCGGGCAAATCCGCGATCACGGTCAGCCCGTCCTTGGTCTCGAAGATGTCGACCGGCGGGGTGATGTACCGCTCTTGCGCACGTGTTTCCTCCCGTCGAGCGGCCGTCTCGGCCTGCACGCTGGCGACCGTCTTCTCTGCCATTGTCGTTACCTCCCTTATCCGGCCACGTTGACCTGGATCTGCTTGGGCTTCGCCGCCTCGCTCTTGGAGATGGTCACAAGGAGCAGCCCGTTCCGGTAGTCCGCCTGCACCTTCCCTGCATCGACTTGCACGGGCAATTCGATTGTCCGAGTGAAGCGGCCGGCCGCTCGCTCATTGCGATGGTACGCGTCCGCGGTCACCTGGGCCAGGCCGGACTTCTCTCCCTTGATCGTCAGCGTGCCCTGGAGAACCGAGAGGTCCAGCGACTTAGGATCCACGCCCGGTGCCAAGGCTTCGACGTACAGATTCCCCTCGTCTTCGCTGAGGTTCACCAGCGGGTACTGGCGAGCGCCATGTCCCGGCAAGAACGCTACGCGCCAGTGCTGTGACCCGCGATCGGACCAGAATGTCCGGAACGTCCGATCGATCTCCTGCCGCAAGGCATCAAGGTCCCCCCATGGATTCGCGATCGGCATGGCAAGTCCTCCCTTCTAGGTTACCAGCTTGTTCGTGACAGCCAATGCGCCAGATTACTCGGGCGAGTTTCTATAGTTGAAGGCATTTTAGTATCTCATTAGTATCTCATATCTAGTAATTATATTACCTGAGCCGATATATGTCAAGCATGAAATGTTTCCTTACAAATCACCTGATTGACACTGTAGAGGGGCCGCTTTTGATCCGAAAAACGTCGTCCGTGCTTTCTTCGCTATGGAAACCTATGGAGTCTACGGCCAATTCTCCACAGCGGCCCAGTGCCGGGATGGATGGTTTGGGTAATTGTCTGTCCTTCCCCCCGGCACCATAACCAGTACCGATCACCTTCCATTGCCTGCCGGTGGCGGATCGGATGGTACGCTCCATTATGGGTCCGCTCCCCCGGCACGCCAATTGAGCAAAAGTCCTATCCAGACTGAACGCCGCATGAATCACACGGGCAGGATCAAGGTGACAAGGGCAATGACACTGCCCCTGGGATCTGGCTTTGACACAAATAGCCTCCTTGACAGCCGCGCTAAGTCACACCATATTTCTAATTAAGAACAATTCCTATTTCTGAAGGTCCCGCGATGGCGCTGGCCCCCGATGAGATACAGCACCGCATGACTCGCTTTCAGGAGGCGCTCCGGCGCGCTGGCGTGAAGATGACCCACCAGCGCCTGGAGATCTTCTCCGAGGTAGCCCGGACCGGCGAGCATCCCGACGCGGAGACGGTTTTCCGGGGGGTCCGCGAACGCCTGCCCACCGTGTCGCTGGATACGGTCTACCGGACCCTGTGGTTGCTCATCGATCTGGGCGTGCTCACCACCCCGGGACCGCCCCGGGGGCGGGTACGGTTCGACGCGAACATGAGGTCACACCACCATTTCGTGTGCACGCACTGTGGCCTGGCCCGCGACTTCTACAGTCCGGCCTTCGATGCGTTGCAAGTCCCGCCCGTCGTGAAGGCGTGGGGCCGTGTGGAGCGAACGCTCGTGGAGATTCGCGGGCTCTGCGCACGATGCGTGAAGGAAAAGAAAGGAAAGTGACCCAAGACGACCGACCCGGAGCCCGAGCACCTCAGTGGCAACCTCGTTCCCCACCTCCGCGGCGCCCAGAAGCGCCTCCAACTCCGCCAGACCGCCCTCTGCTAGAAGGAGGACCCGGAGGACGGCGAGCGGGTCGCCAAGGAGTTGGATGTGAGCATTGGGGAGATCCAACGGCTGGCGGCGCGGTCGCAGGAGGAGCGCGTCAAGGCAACCGTCCCGCATGCAAGGAGGGATCCCATGATCCGGCATTCCCTGATGGTCGTGGCCGTAGTGATGAGTCTAGCGGGCTGTGCAGCGATGGAAGCGCCCGGGAGTGGCACCAGGCCGGGCTTGCCCCCGGAGGCGTACGCGCATCGAGTCGCCACCGCGGAAGTGGTCCTGCTCTGGAACTGCCTGGAGCCGGAGCCGGGGCTGCTGCGGGTGGAGGGGGTCGCCCAGAACCCCTGGCAGGCGCAACCGATCGGCTACTTGGAATTCGACCTGGTGGGGGTGGACGCGCAGGAACGGACGACCGCACAGACCGCCGGCGCGGCCCGCGACCTCCAGATCTATACGAACACGAATACCTCGTTCCAGCTCGCGCTGAAGAGAGTCGGGACCGAAGTGCGGTTTGACCTCTATTACCACTACCGCTTCCATGAGGAGTTCAACACGAGCGCCCTGGTCGCGGGGCCCCCGATGGCTGGTCCCCGCCTCTTCGCGCAAACGCAGAACTTCCTGGTGCGGGACGTCTGCGGGGCCACCCAGCACCGAGCGCGCTGACCGCGGAAGGAGAGCGCATGCGGAAATCTGCGTGGCTGTCGGCGATGGTGGGGGGCTTCTCCTGGCCGGCCTCGTGCTGCCGGCGGGTGCGGCGAGCCTGGAGGGGCAACTGAAGACGCTGTGGGCCGAGATCCGGAAGGACGTCGGCGGCAGGCTGCCCCCAATCCCGGTCCCGTCGAACAACCCCCAGACGAGGGACAAGGTGAAGCTGGGCGAGGCCCCGTTCTTCGATCCCAACCTGGACTACGTTGCCAAGTACGTCAAGTTGTACGGCGAAGCACTCGCTCCCATTCCGTGCGGGCGGGTGGTCCCGCAATCCTGTCTGGGGGACAGCCTCTCCCCCAAGCTCGACGGCCCCTGCCTGCTTCGGCGAGAGAGTGCCGGTTCGGCGTCCGGGCAGTCGGGTGCATTCCGGGACATCACCTGACGGGCAGGGCCGCGAGACATGGAGGACAGGCCAGCAGAACTTGCTATACTTGGCAACGTAATACGTAATTGAGGTTCGTTCGGATGCAGTAAGGGCCGGGCAGTACGCGTGCCGAGGTCGGCAGGGAACCAGGAGATGAATCCCTTCAAGTCGTTTCGGCTGACGTGGTGGCAAGCGGGCCTCCTCAAGCTCTCGATGGTGGCCCTCGGTCTGACCGTGGGGTCGATGTGGCCAGAAGTCTTCGTTGCCTGGCGTGGCCTGTTGTTGGTTCTGTTCGTCATTCCGGCGCTCTTCGTGAGTTACGTTTGGTTGAGGCAGATGTGATTGGGCGAGCGTCGGACGAGAGGGACGCAAGGCCATGTGTGGCCGCTTCAGCCTCGGGGCAACCGCCGCAACGCTGGCCGCCCAGTTTCACCTGGTCGAGGCTCCCGCCTGGACACCCGGCTACAACATCGCCCCCACGCGAAAAGTGCGGATCGCCATGCAATCGCAACCTTCTCCCCCGATGGGACGGCCCGCTCCACACTGCGCTCTGTGGCGCGACGGGTGAACCGTGTCACTCTGACGGACCCTCCGCGTCGCTGGGAGAGGACTCGGACGGGGCCTCCGGTTCAGCCGCCGCCGCCGGCTCGGTCGGTGCCGCGGGGTCGCTTGGCGGGGCCACCGACACCCCGAACACCTGCGTCATGATCTCGGCCGCCAGGTCCTGGGGGAGCCGCTCCAGGGCGTCCCGCAGCATCTGGGCGTCGTTCGCTCCCCACTCGGTGAAGGTGGCGCCCTTTTCCCTCCGCTCCACGGTGTACCTGTAGAGTTCTGTGCCGTCGGCCACCTTGAGGACCCGCGTCCGTGTCGTCGCAATGAGCGCCAGCCACGGATTGAGGTCCGCCGCGCTGAGGCTCCAGACGCTGCCTGACCCGGAACCGCCGTGGGGCCGCAAGGCAATCTGCTGGACCGTGAGTTCGAGGACCGCATCGATCCCCTGGCCGACCAGGGTTCGGTAGTTGCTGGTCTCGGGTGGCTGGCTGGGTCCCTGGTCGGGCAGGGAGACGAAGGACCGGGGAGGCTGGGTGGCGGCCACCCGGAGCACCTGGTCCCGCAGCGCCTCCGGGAGGGTCCGCTCGGCCAGGGCCGTCTTGATCGCGGCTTCGCTGGCGGCCACCTCCTCGACGGAGACGCCCTGCGTGGCTTGGTCCACGGCGTACCGCACGGCGAGGTACGGGGTGGCCAGGCCGAGGGCGCAGGCCTCCGGAACTCGGCCCATGGTTAGGAAACACCCGGCCGCGCCGAGGATCCCAAGCCCGAGCCCCTTGGCCGCCCCGATGGCCGCCCCCGCCGCACCGCCACTGCCTGGTGTCTGGTAGTCCACCTCGGGAGCGAAGCGGGCCGCCACCACGCCAATCGTCCCGAGCTGAGCCTGCACTTCCGCGGAGAGGGGCGCCGGCGGCTGATGGGCACACCCGAGCGGGGCGAGCAGCGCCAGGAGGGTGAGGGCAGAGCAGGCTGTAGGACACCGTCCCGATCCCAGTGTGCTCTTCCCATTTTCATGCGCTCGACGGGATGGGCGGCCTGTAGCCATGGCTTCCTCCTTTGTGTGCCTTGGTCTACAGCATGGCGGGTGCCAAGACACCGGAAGCGCCAGTGACGGGAGGCGTGGGCGGCGATCTCGCGGAATTTGTTGGGGGTGACGCCTTGGGCAAGCGACAGGGACAGAGGGCACACCCGGAAGGGTGCCTACCGGACGTTACCCCTGGGGCTGTTCGCTGCCTAGCCCGCTTGGCAGCGAGAGGGGTTCAATTCAAGGATTGATCCAAGCACGCAGAATGTCGGGCGACGCCTCCACCCCTCCGAAGAGGTGACCGCCTTCCCGGTCAGCACGCGGGCGGACAACCCTGCGCCCGACAGCCCCGAGGGCATCGAGTCCTCTTCACGACAAAGCCCGCAGTCGGGCTGACCCCTATTGCCTGAAGGGCTCCGTCCGCAGCTCGCCCGATCGCGACTAGAATTGCCAGACCGGCCCCCTGGCCGGTACTCGCAATGGTAGGAGGCAAAGTGGTGTGAGTTGGCCGCGGCGATCACGGTTAAATCCCGAAAATCCGTCCCAAAGAGTTGCGAGTTCTTGACCTGATTTGCTTGGGGCCCCCCCGACGAAGCCCACACTCTGGGGAAGGCGAGGTGTCGCTGGTAGGGTAGTCACCTCTCGGAGATCGTGGCAATTTTCCCCTCCAGGCTCTCACTGGCGAAGGAAAGGCGCAGCATCCTGCGATGGGTACGGACCCCACAGCTTCCCCGGCCAGTACCTGCGCCCATCCTTTCGGCCACTCACACACCTGACGGCCAGTCCTTGCCCTGCTTCTCCCTTGACAGCCAGACCAGGCAGGCGTAACGTTTTTAGTGGGTGTCCCCGGATTCCTCGGTGTCCTGATGAGACGCTCGCCCCCCTGCGTCGCTTCAGAGGCGATCGCGTTTCATAGCCTCTCCTGCGATTGTGCCCGCATGCATCGGTGTCCCGGTTGGGACGCTGACCGCCAGCGGCCCATCCGGCCACCGCGCTCGATATGACCTGACAGTTCTAAGCCTACATGCCGCCCCCCCTGCTAGGAGGCGTTGATGGCTTCCTCGGCTCTGAGGACCGGATGTGCTCTTATCCTGCCCCTCGGTCTGGTCGCATTACTCCCTTTCGACGCCTTGGCTCGCGGAGGCAGAGGCTATTCCAGCGCGCATTCCGCCTACTCCTCGGGGGCCAGCCACCGAAGCTCGATCAAATGCCAAAGTTGCCCGCGGGACAGCCAGGGGCGGATCCAGCGCGATCCGAAAGCAGTCGAGGATTTCAAACGGACCCACCCCAAGCCCCCAGGCTGCGACCACTGTGAAGTAGATCACATCATCCCGTTGAGCAAAGGTGGGCGGGATGATCCGAGGAATATGCAGGGGCTCCCGCGGGTGCGGCACCGGGACACGACCCGGCAGGATCTCGGGCGATAGCTGCTCTCCTCACTCTAGCGAGTGGCTCGCCCACCCGCGACCACACCCAGCGGGCCCCTCCTGGATGTCTTTTCTGTCCCGGTGCGGCTTTTGCGGACCCTGATCGGCCGCTGTTTCTCGTAGTTACCCGATCCATCAGGGCATCCCCTGCCCCAGGAGGTGGCTCACCCATGAGCGCGTCTGTGGAACGGCGAGGAGTGGTTCGCCTCACCATTCGCGGAGGCCTCCGCACGCGGGTGCGCCCCACCCGCGAGGTCCGCCTCCTGGACCTGAGCCCCTTCGGGGCCCGCATCGAGCATGGCACCCCCCTGCAGCCGGGGGTCCCGTATGTCCTCGACCTCGCGCCGGAACTCGGGGGACTGCCCCTCGCCGCCGAGGTCGTCTGGACCACGCGCATGGGTGAGGCGCAAATCCCGGAGGGGGAGGGGCGGCTCCGCTACCAGAGCGGCCTCGTGTTCCTCAGCCTGATGCGGGGCCAGCGGGCGGCCCTCGGGCGCTTCTTGGAGGGACTCACCACGGCGGCTTAGAGGTAAAGCCGCCAGGGGCGGTGAGGACCCCGGGGGACGCTGCTCTGCCCGTGATCGGGGACAGAGCAACTATAGTACCCTTGTGCTGTCGTCCCTCGCGTTAGGCCCCGTGCTCGCGCCTCGAGGCTCTTCCGCACTTCGTCCGGAACCTTCGGCTGGCATCCGTCACCCCGCGATGGCCCGAGGGCGGGAGCAGTGGGTGAGCTTCCGCGTCGATACATGGGAGACGTTGCCAAGTACGTCAAGTTGTACCGCGAAGCACTCGCTCCCATTCCGTGCGGGCGGGTGGCCCCGCAATCCTGTCTGGGGGACAGCCTCTCCCCAGAGTCCGACGGCCCCCGCCTGCTTCGGCGAGAGAGCGCCAGTTCGGTGTCCGGGCAGTCGGGTGCATTCCGGGACATCACCTGACGGGCAGGGCCGCGAGACATGGAGGACAGGCCAGCAGAACTCGCTATACCTGCCAACGTAATAGACTACACGATATTATGGCGGTAACCCCCTAGCCACCTGATAACGCCGACCTGATTTGAATCTGAATTGACAACCATTCTTCTCCCGTATACGGTAGGATCCTCCTAAACTCAAACCGGAAGACAAGACCTCGCGTAGAAGGGTCGCCGTCAAGGCAATTCGTGGGAGGATGCACATGGCAAAGCTTACCATCAATGGCAAGATCCGTGACGTGCAGGTGGAGGCCGACACACCGCTGCTGTGGGTCATCCGCGAGCAGGTCGGCCTCACCGGCACGAAATATGGCTGCGGCGTCGCGCAGTGCGGCGCCTGCTCCGTGCACATCAACGGTGAGGTGCAACGCTCCTGCTCTCTCCGCGTCGGCGACATGAAAGCCACCGACAGGATCGTGACCATCGAGGGTCTGTCGGCCACCAGCTCGCATCCCGTGCAGAAAGCGTGGGCGGCGCTCGACGTGCCCCAGTGCGGCTATTGCCAGTCGGGGCAGATCATGGCTGCCGCGGCGCTGCTCAAGAAGAATCCGAAGCCGACCGACAAGGACATCGACGAGGCGATGACCAATATCTGTCGGTGCGGCACCTACCAGCGCATCCGGGCGGCCGTTCACATGGCGGCTGGTACGGCCAAGCGCGGCGGCTCCGTTGTCCCCGCCAAACGCAAGTCCCAAGTCTAGGCTCGGGGAGGTCACCCGTGAAAAAGACGATCCGCGACAATCCAACGAATCTTTCACGCCGCCAGTTCATCATCGGATCCGCAGCGGTCAGCGGCGGGCTGGCACTTGGATTCCACCTGCCGTTCGGCATCGGATCGGCCGGGGCGAAGAGCGCGGCCAACGCCGGCACCGAGGTCGATATCTGGGTCGTCGTCAGGCCCGACGACACCTGCGTGATCCGCATCGTGCGCTCGGAGATGGGGCAGGGCACGCTCACTGGCCTCGCCCAGCTCGTCGCCGAGGAGCTCGAGTGTGATTGGAAGAACGTGATTACGGAGTCCCCTACCCCCGGCCAGAACCTCGCCCGCAAGCGCATCTGGGGCGAGATGGGGACCGGCGGCAGCCGCGGCATCCGCACCTCGCAGGACTATGTCCGCCGCGGCGACGCCGCCGCGCGCATGATGCTGCTGCAGGCAGCGGCCGACCAGTGGAAGGTGTCGGTCGGCGAGGTCAGCGTGGCCGACGGCGTCATCACGCACGCGGCCTCCAAGCGCTCGACGACCTACGGCAGGGTCGCCGCGGCGGCGGCCGGGCTGACCCCGCCGGACCCGAAAAGCATCACGCTCAAGGATCCGAAAGACTGGAAGATCGCCGGCAAGCCGATGAAGCGGCTGGACACGGCG
>Ga0210377_10001333_pt1 | contig 22506 bp, 21 predicted proteins | sample PLM4_65_b1redo_FD_155480 | JGI IMG/M metagenome (GOLD analysis project Ga0210377, IMG submission 155480) | Groundwater sediment microbial communities from an aquifer in East River, Colorado, USA - PLM4_65_b1 redo | ecosystem: Environmental > Terrestrial > Soil > Riparian zone | place: USA: East...
GTGATGCCGGCGACTTCCTTAATGTCGGCCCCCGAAATGAACAGCGAGCCCGCTCCGGTGAAGACGATCGCCTTCACCCCCTCGGCCGAGGAGAGCTCCGAGAAGAGATCGTCGATCTCTGCCAGCACAACGCTGCTGAGAGCGTTGGCCGGCGGATGGTTGAGCACGACGGTGGCGACACGATCTTCAACGGTGCTGCTGAGAAATTGACGATCCACGGATCCTCGCTTGCGTCGCGCCCCGCAGGCCCTGCTTTGCTTCGCGATGCACAAAGCGCATTGCTTCGCGATGCACAAAGCGCATTCCCGGGCCGAGGAGCGAGACGCGGTTGACGTTAGTAGTGAAAGAAACCCCGTCCGCTCTTCACCCCGAGAAAACCAGCGGCCACCATTCGTTTCAGCATCGGGGCGGGCCAAAATCGCGGCCCCAACTCCCTCGTGAACCGGTCGAGCTCGGCCAGGACGATGTCCAGCCCCAATTGATCCGCATAATGGAGAGGCCCGCCCTTGTCTTGGGGGAACCCGGTTCCCGCCATCATCGCGATGTCGATATCCGCCGCCGTCGCCACCCCCTCCTGAAGACAGATCACGGCTTCGTTCACCATCGGCATCATCAATCGATGGGGCGTGCATCCCGTTCCGCGGATCCCAGTGCGCTTCTGGATCTCCGCCACCATCTGCGGCAGCGGATTGCCGGCCCGGTCATCGTACCCGAAGACTCCCGCCCCAGACTTCGCGCCCAGTCGGCCCGCCTTCACCAAGTCGTTCAACAGGGCGGCGGGACTCATGCGGGGACCAAATGAATCGTACAGGATCTCGGCCACCTTTGCCGCGACGTCCAACCCGATCATATCGGTGAGGGCGAACGGTCCCATTGGCATCCCCAACCCCACCAACGCCGCGTCGATGCGTTTGGCCTCGTCCACCACGGTCTCGGGACCGCCAACTTCCTGGAGCGCGATCGCCGCCTCATTGAGGTAGGGCATGAGCAGACGATTCACGAGAAACCCCGCGCACTCCTGAACCCGAACCGGGATTTTACGGAGACTCTCGGCGAACGCCACCGCGTCGTCGACCGTCTCCGATGAGGTCGCCATCCCGGGGATGACTTCCACCAGCTTCATGACATGCGCCGGATTGAAAAAATGAATCCCCACCACCTTCTTCGGCCGCTTGAGCCCCGAGGCCAACGCGGAGATGGACAGCGACGAGGTGTTGGTGGCCAGAATCGCGCCTTCGGAACACGCCGCCTCCAACTCGGCAAAGACCCGCCGCTTCACCCCAGCGTCCTCGAACACCGCCTCGATGACCAGGTCGACATCCTTAAACCCCGAGTAGTCGACCGCACCCGACACCAGCGCCATCTTCTGGTCCATTTCGTGCGCGGTCATTTTTCCTTTCTCCACGCGGCCCTGATAAATCTTACGCACCATCGCGAGCCCGCGCTCAACCGATTCGGGCTTGACGTCCTTGAGGATCACCGGCAACCCCGAATACGAAATCGTCTGGGCGATTTGCGCCCCCATCGTCCCCGCGCCGATCACCGCAGCCTTATAGATGTACATAGCCCCCTCCGTGTTCGCTCACCGCTTATCGCCATAGGACAAGGCTTCAGGATTCGGCTTCCCCTGTGAGCTATGAGCCGGTTACTTTCTCTCCAACACCATCGCCGCGCCGATCCCTCCGCCGACGCACATGCTGGCGACGCCGAGGCTGAGATCACGGCGTTTCATTTCGCGGAGAACCGTGATCGCCAGCCGCGTCCCGGTCATGCCCACCGGATGACCGAGGGCGATCGCGCCGCCGTTGACGTTCACCATCTCGCGGTTGAGCCCCAGTTTCTTCTCCACGGCGAGATACTGCGCGGCGAAGGCTTCGTTGATCTCGAACAGTTGAACATCCGCAAGCGTGACCTTGCCCTTCTTGAGCGCAAGAGGAATGGCTTCCGCGGGGCCGATGCCCATGCGTTCCGGCTCGACGCCCACGAAGGCGTACGATCGGATCAGACCGAGCGGCTCGTACTTCAGCGACCGCGCGCGTTCTGCGGACATCACCAACGCCGCCATCGCGCCGTCGTTCAGCGAACACGAGTTTCCCGGTGTGACCGACCCGCCCTCCTTAAACACCGACGGATACAGCGCCAGTTGCTGTTCGGTGAGCGCGGCACTCGGCCCCTCGTCCTGCGCAAAGGGCTCCGGCGTGACGTCCTTCCCGGCCATTTTCTTCGGGATCATCATGGGGAGAATCTCGTCCTTGAACTTGCCTTCGCGAACCGCCCGGAACGCGCGTTTATGCGACAACACCGCGAACTTGTCTTGCTCCTCACGGCTGATCTTGAACTCCTCCGCGAGGGTCTCCGCCGTGTAGCCCATGATCTGCCCACAAAATCCGTCGGTCAGTCCCTCCCAGATACTGTCGATGAACTGGCTGTGCTTGAGTCGCTTGCCCCACCGCATGTCGCGGTTGACGTACGGGGCTTGGCTCATGCTCTCGGTGCCCCCCACGATCTGCACATCGGCATCGCCTGACTGAATATTTTGATAAGCGTTCACCAGCGATTGGAGACCGGACGAGCAGTTGCGTTGGACCGTGTAGGCCGGCACACGGATTGGCAACCCGGCGTACAACGCGATGTTCCGGGCCATGTTCGTTGCGTCGGAATGTTGGCCGACGCAACCGAAAATGACCTCATCGATCACATTCGGATCGAGCCTCGTTCGTGCCATCAGCTCCTTGACCACCGCCGCGCCCATGGCGTGAGCGGTCAGATCCTTGAGCGCGCCGCCGAAATTCCCGATCGGCGTCCGCACGCCGTCGACGATCACCACATCCTTCATCGTGTCCCCTTTACCACGTCACGCGACCGTATGCTTCTTCCTCTCCTCGTCCAGCAAGACACGGCGCAAGACCTTGCCGACCATCGTCTTGGGCAGATCGGGCCGGAACTCCACCGTCTTCGGCACCTTGAATTTCGCGAGCTCTCGGACGCAGAAGTCCAGGATCTCTTGCTCGGACGCCGTCTCCCCGTCTTTTAACACCACGTAGGCTTTGATGACCTCGCCGCTGAACGCCTCGGGGATCCCGACCACGACGGCGTCCTTGATTTTGGGGTGGCGAAAGAGCGCCTCCTCCACCTCGCGCGGGTACACGTTTTCCCCCTTCGTCTTGATCATATCCTTCTTGCGATCCACGATCGCGAAATAACCGTCCGCGTCCATCGTCGCGACGTCCCCGGTGCGCAGCCACCCTTCGTCGAGCACGGCGGCGGTCTCGTCGGGGCGCTTCCACTACCCCTTCATGACCTGCGGTCCCTTCACCACCAGTTCGCCGGGCTGACCGATCGGCACGTCGCGCTCTCCCGTTTCAAGATCAACGAGTTTTGCATCGGTATCGGGCAGAGGCAAGCCGATCGTTCCCTTTTTCCGCGTGCCGAAGATCGGGTTCACGTGCGTCACGGGGGACGCCTCGCTCAGTCCGAACCCTTCGACGACCTTGCCGCCGGTCAACGCCTCGAACCGTTCCTGGACCTCGGCGTGAAGCGGCCCGGCTCCGCTGATGCAAATGCGAATGGATGAGAGGTCGTACCGCGCCACGTCCTGAAAATTATTGATCGCGACGTACATCGCTTGCACACCCATGAAGATGGTAACCCGATGGGACATGATCGCCTTCAACACGTCCTTGGTGGCAAACCGCGGGAGGAGCACGATCGTTCCTCCGGTCGCGATGGACAGATTCATACACGCCGTCATGCCATAGACGTGAAAGAAGGGAATGACGCCCATGAACACCTCGGCTCCATCCCGAAGAGACGGCATCCAATTCCGGCATTGGAGCGTGTTGGCCACAAGGTTTTGGTGCGTGAGCATCACCCCCTTGGGAACACCGGTGGTGCCTCCGGTATATTGGAGCAGCGCGAGATCGTGGGGCTCAACCGTGACGTCCGGCGCCACATCGCGTGACGCGTCCAGCAGCGAGCCGAAATCGTACAACGGCGGTGCCTTCCGGACCCGCACCCAGGTGCCTTCCCGTTTGGCCTTCAAGGGATACACGAGTTTCAAATACCACGGCAGAAAATCCCGCACATTGGTCAAGATGATGTGTTCAAGGGCGGTCTTCGAACGGATCGGGGCGATCCGAGGGTAAAAGAGGTCGAGCGCCACGATCACGCGGGCTTCCGCATCGTTCACCTGCTGTTCGATCTCTCGATCGACGTAGAGGGGATTGACTTGGACCACGACGGCGCCCAGCTTCAGCGCGCCGTAATAGGCGATGACGCTTTGGGGCAGATTGGGCAGCATGATCGCCACCCGATCCCCCTTGCGGATGCCCAATCCCGATAACGCGTTGGCGAACCGGTTCGTCGCGGCATCGAGATCCCGGTACGTGACCGGACGGCCGTAGAACACGAGCGCGGGGCGGGATGGGTATCGGCCCGCCGACGATTGCAGGAACCGCTGAAGCGGGGTCGGCGGATAGATCAGCGTGGGCGGGACTCCCCGTTCATAGGACTGCACCCAGCGGCGTTCCATTTCTCCCCGCCTCCTGATCGCACTCCGCAAGGCGAATATACTTAGTAACTATATTTACTATAGTCACACAGCCACGGTGACTCTAGCCGAGGGGTAGACCTTTGTCAAGGTAACGGCGGGTTCTTGCGGGGATGAACCCGCTCCCGACTGGACTTTCCGCGCGGCCGGTTATAGGATCAATCCATGGATCTTGTGGCCGAAAAGGGGACCCTTCTCATCGCCAGTCCGGCGCTGTTCGATCCAAACTTTCGGCAATCGGTCGTGCTGCTGTGTGAACACGGTCCTCAAGGCACCATGGGGCTCGTCATCAATCGGCCGACCGAGCTGGTCCTGACGGAAGCCCTTCACCATCTCTCGATGGCTGAGCGAGACGACGTGATTTACTCGGGAGGCCCCGTGCAACCGGATCACCTCCTCATCCTCATCAGAACGGATCAACAACCCACATCGTCCCATCACGTCTTCGGCGACGTCTACCTCGGCACCGATCTGCCCACGCTTCAATCGCTGGTGTCCCAGAGCGTGCCGGATGAGGCGTTCCGCGGGTACGCGGGGTATGCGGGGTGGGGAGCCGGCCAGCTCGACACCGAGCTGGCCTCGGATTCGTGGATCACGATGCCTGCCGATTCGAAATGGATCTTTGATTGCGACCCGAAGGTCGTCTGGCCGGAATTAATTCGGTCACTCGGACCGCGCTACGCCTTCTATGCCACGATGCCCCGCGACCTAAGCCTGAACTAAGGGCCGAGCCGACCGGCGTCCTCCCAATGGAGACCTCCGTCTCGGCTTCGATACGTCGCGCCGCCGAAACGTCCGGCATACACCGTATCGGAATTCCAGGGATCCACCGCCAGCGAGACGATCGCCCCGCCCGATAACTGGGACGTGTCGCCCGACCAGCGTCGTCCCCCGTCGAGGCGCTTGGCCACGCCATCCGGCGTGCCGACGTAGAGGATCCCGGCGCCGGCTGGATCGATCGCCAGCGAGAGGGCCGCGGCTCCCGGTGATCCGTCGAGGCGTTCCCACCGTTCGCCGCGATCCGCGCTCTTATACACGCCGCCGGCCGTTCCCGCGTACAGCGTCTGCGACACGCGCGGATCGCGAACCAGGGTATAGACCGTCCGCTCGGCAAGGGCGACCAGGGGACGCCACGTCCCTCCCCCGTCCAGGCTACGGAACGCGCCGCCCCCGCTCGTCCCCGCGTACAGCGCCTGGGACTGGTGGTCGAGCGCCGGGACACTCGAATCGCCGGAGTCCGCCAGCAGCGCCGTGATTCGGTATACCGGCGGGCCGACTCGGCTCTCGGACCAGTGCTCACCCCGATCAACGGTGACGTAGACCCGCCCGCCGAATCCCCCGGCATACACCGTCCCCGGAGAGCGCGAACTGACCGCCAACGCGAAGACCCGCACGTCGCTCAGCCCCTCGTTGCGAGGGAGCCACGTGGCGCCACCGTCGAGGCTTCGAAACACGCCACGTGCCGTCGCGGCATACAGCGTGACGGGATTCACCGGGTCGACGATGACGGCGTTCACGTGGAGCGACGACAAACCGGCGTTCATCGGCCTCCAACTCCTCCCGCCGTCCAGGCTCTTGCGGATGCCCCCTCCGTCGGTTGCCCCCGCGTACACGACGCTCGGACGCTGGGGATCGATCGCCAACGAGACGCCACCGCCCTGAAACGACACGGTCTCGGCGAACGGGGAAAGCGCCCTTTCGGCGCGGGCTGGACACCCGGTTTGATAGTTCGTCTCGTCGGGGCATGGATCGGTCGCGTCCGGAAGGCCGTCTTGGTCCGTATCGCGCAGAAAGGCGAGCGACTCTCCGTAGGCGGCCGCCGTGTTGACGCACGCAAACGACGTGAGGGCGGCGCCGTCCGGCGCGCGCACCGGTCCCTCGATCTCACACGGTGTCCGGAACAACCACTCGGGATTGAAGCGTTCTTCGCCCGTGTCACGGCCGCCCACGATGAACCGCGGCGCGATGGCCCCGTCTCCGTCGAGATCCGTGGGCAAGTTATCGCTCTGATACAAGACCAGGCTGCGGAGGAACTCCAGGAGCGCGTCGCGGTCGCGCGGCGACGCGAGGCGATACGACGCCGCTGACTCGGCGGCTTCGCCACCGTGCCGACGAATCGCGTCGTTCAACGTCAGGCTCTTCCCGTCGTGGCCGTAGGGCGCGGAGGTGCCCACGCCCCACAAGGGCGCCGCTCGAAACTTCGTCACCCGCGCTCCGTTAAACAGCGTCTCGGCGAACGCCTCCCCCATGTCGTGGTGCTTGAGGTCGGAGAACAGTCCCCTCACCGGGGCCGCCCCGCGCCGTGACGCGATCCGGCCCGCCCTGGTCTCGGCGAGCGGCACCAGTCGCCCCTCCAGTCGCCCGGTCGTCTCCCGATAGGCCACGGCCAGATCGAAGTACCGGCGATCCCCGTCGTATCGCCGGTACGGATCGGCCTGATCGGGAGCGGCGGCCTCGATCTGCCAGTCGGGCGTGTGACACGCGGTACAGCGCCACTGCGACAGCAACGCTCTCCCGCGCCGCGTCTGGGACGTTTGGCGGCCCACGCCAGGCGCCGGGGCATTGAGCATATACCACTCGGCCAGATCAACATCCCCTTCCGAAATTTCGTTCACGAATCCGTCTCCGTCCGGATCGTCGAGGCTGAGTCCGGACGCCGAGACTCTGGTCCCCCGGTCGGCCGGCGCGTGGATCGTGAATTGGCGAGCCCCCGCGTTCGACACCATGGCGAGGCCGTCGTTCGCCCGTTCGTCGCCGTGGGCGCCGTCGTCGATCTGGATCGTGGGGTCGTACGCCTGCATCCCGGAGTGGGTGTCGATGGGATCGTTGAAGAACACGCGGAGCGTCGGCGCCATGGCGCCTTCGGTCTCGCCCCACCCAAAGACCATCATTTCGAGGTTGTACCCCGCCACCGTGCCATCGCGCAGATCGATCACCCCGTCGCCGTTATCGTCCGCCGTCACGCGACGCCCCCCCTCGTCGACGTACCAGACCCTGAAGATCTTGTTGAGGTCCGGCCGGCCGTCGCCGTCGCGATCCCGACACCATCCGTAGTCGATGGGCGGTTCTCCGGGCATCGGCCGGATGAGGATCGCCGCCGCGGGGGCATCCCGTGTTCCGACAAATCCCCGCCGCGCGGGATCGCAGGTCGCCAGCACCTTCAGGCGGGTTTGCAGGCCCAGCATCTCGATCAGGCCGCCCCCGAAAAAGTGCGGCGTATTGCGTCCCTCTCCGCCACCCTTGGGAAACGTGATGCCGGCCCCCGCGTCGCGATACGGGACGTTATGGCACATCCCGCACGAGCTCACATGATCGCGGCCGAGCCGCGGCGTGAGCCGATCGCCAAGCAGCTTCGGCTCGAAGAAGAACCCCGCGCGCCCGAACACCCCGTCGCGCGCCCGGAATTCCCGCTGGGTGAGGTTCTTACCCCGCTGGTAGGCCAGCCAGGGATCGGAGTCTTGCAAGAAACGCGAGGTCCCCTCGCGCGACGGATCGTCGCTGTGCACGACGCGGACGCGCTGGTCCTTGATCGATTTGCCGCTGAGGTCCTTCGGGCCGAGCGACGTGTCGGTCGACGTGCCGGGGCGCTCGGAGAGTTGCGCGGCCGCGTCACCGACGGAGCCGAGCCACGCCAGAAGCGCGAACGCGCACGCCACTCTCACCCCATCAGCCGTCACGGATGGGAACCTTCGACGATGGTCAGGCGCTGATCCGCCGGCACGGCGGCGAGCCGATCGACCACCCCGCTTGGCCAGCGGACCACAACCGCCTCGGCCGTTGTCGCCCGGCCCAGGCCGAAGAGCGGGGGTCGTTCACCCTGAGAGAGGTAACTCGAACCGGTCCTGACCATCCGCGTCTGGGTCCGGCCGCTCGCCGTCACCGTCACCACCGCGCCGATTCCATCGCGATTGCTCGTCACCCCCTTGAGCCGCACGCGCAACCAGTGTCCCGCCGAAAGCCCGTTGCGATAGAGGCGGGCCGGGCCGTTATTCTCGGTAAAGATGAGGTCGGGGTCGCCGTCGAGATCCAGATCGGCCGTGGCCAGGCCGCGGCCCACGAACAGGGCCGTCAATCCAGCCTGCGCCGCGGTTTCGGCGTAGGTCCCGTCCCCAAGGTTTCGAAAGAAAAGCGGCCGTTCCCTGTCGGTCACGCCTCCCTCCAGCGTTCGGACCAACTCAACGTCAACATGGCCGTTGGCCGCGACGAGATCCGGCCACCCGTCGAGGTCGGCGTCGGTGAACAACGCACCGAACGTCAAAAATGGCACACTCGCGTCGAACAGACCGGAACGACGGGCGCGATCCCGCCATCGCCCGTCGGCATCGCGCTGATACAGGCCGAGGCCCTCGCCGGTGAAATGTCCGATCACGATGCCGCCCGAAGCGGAGTCGTCCACGTCGACGCCCATCCCGGCCCGCGCCATGCCGAATCGGCCTGGAGTCGCCGCCAGACGCGCGCTCCAGTCCTCGAACGTGCCGTCACCGCGATTGCGAAAGAGCGAGTTAGGCACCTGGTCGTTGGCGACGAAAAGATCCACGCGGCCGTCGCCGTCGGCGTCGAGTAGCGCGGCTCCGAGCGCCTTCGCGGGCGTTGCGAACCCCGCGGCCTCGGTCGCGTCCTCGAAGGTCCCGTCGCCGCGGTTGTGGAAGAACCGCGACGTCGAGGGGGGATAGGGATCCGGACCGCAGAAGACCTTGGTCTGCGTGTCAAGGCGGCACACGAGATCGGTCTCAGGCGACCACTGCACGTACCGGCAGATAAAGAGATCGAGGCGGCCGTCGGCATCGGCGTCAAACCACACCGCGCACGTGCTCCACCCCGTGTCGGCGACACCCGCAGAGACCGTGGCATCTTCGAATCGGGCGCCGCCGATGTTCCGAAACAGCGCGGTCCCGCCGTAGCCGGTCAAGAGAAGATCCTCGCGGCCGTCGTTATCATAGTCGGCCGCCGCGCACCCCATGCCGTACGAGGCGAATCTCAGGCGGGACGAGGCGGTGATGTCGATGAACGTCCCGTCACCCCGGTTGAGATACAGCGCGACCCCCGCGCGGTCTTCCCCGCCTTCCCACGGCCGCCCGGTGACGAAGAGCAGATCGGGGCGGTCATCCCCGTCCGCATCGGTGACGCATACCCCCGATCCGAAGGTCTCGGGGTACCATTTCCGCCCCGTCGCCCCGCTGGCATGCACGGCTCGAACACCAACCGCATCCGTCACGTCCTCAAAACCGCCGGTCCGCTCCGGCACAGGTCCGGATCGGGCGCAGGCCGCCACGACAAACGCGACCACCACGGCCAGTCGCCACAGCGCCCTCCCGCGCGTCCCGTCCATGCCGCGGGTCAGCCGTGCGCCATGGGGGGGGACAGGACCAGGCAGGTCATCGTCTCCTTGACCCCGTCGATCGAGCGGATATTGGAGAGGATGATGTCACCCAGTTGGTTCATGTCCTGGGCAGCGATGTGGACGATGAGATCGTACACGCCCGTCACCATGAACGCGGCTTTGACCCCTTCCATGCGGGTGATGGTCTTGTACGCACTCTTGGTATGATCGCCGGTCACGTTGATGAGAATGAAGGCTTCAAACGCCATGCTGCTCCCCCCTGTTTAACCCCTCGCGTCGCCCTGAAGCAGACGCACATCGACCTGTCGTCCTCGCTCGGCGCCTTCCGCATCCCGATCGAGGACGATGAGGCCGTCCGCCTTCACCATCGACGTCAAGACTCCGGAGTCCTGCGACCCGGTCGGGGTCACGACGGTTCGTTCTCCCTCAACCGCGAGCCGGCCGCGCACGAAGTGGGTCTTGCCGCGCGCTTTGCGAATCGGTTCCGTGAGCTCGGCCATGACGACCGGACGGCCGAGCTCGGCCGCCCCGGCCATCCGCAGGAGCGCGGGCCGCACAAACACTTCGAACGTCACCATCGAAGACACCGGGTTGCCGGGCAGCCCGAACACCGGACGCTCGCGGATCGACCCGAACGCCATGGGGCTCCCGGGTTTCATCGCGACCCGCCAGAACTCCATCGTCATCCCCAACTCGGTCAGGACGTCTTTGACGAAATCGAACTTCCCCACCGACACGCCCCCGCAGACGATCAAGACATCCAGCCCGTCGAGGTGGCTCAACTGCGCCCGGAGGTCGTCCGGCCGGTCGCGCGCGATGCCCAGAAGCAGCGCGGTTCCCCCGGCCTCGGCGACCTGCGCCGCGATGGCGTAGCTATTCACGTTGAAAATCCGATCGGACCGCTCGGCCTCGCCGAGGTCGGCGAGCTCGTCTCCCGTCGCGAGAATCCCCACTCGGGGTCTCCGTCCCACGGTCACGGCCGCGGCGCCGAGCGACGCGAGCAGACCGATCTCGGCCGCCCGAGCCCGCCGCCCCGCCGGGATCACGACCTCGCCCGCGCGGACATCCTGGCCTCGCGAGCGCACCGATTCGCCGCGCTCGACCGACGAACGAACGACCACGCGATCGCCATCCAGGGTCGTGTCCTCCACCATCACCACCGCATCGGCGCCGGCCGGCATCGGCGCGCCGGTCATGATCCTCGCGGCCGTTCCGGCGGTCACCTTCTGTTCCGGCATTCGGCCCGCCGGGATCTCTTCCACCACCGTCAAAGCGGCTGGATGCTCAGGCGTCGCGTGGCCCACATCGGCGGACACCACCGCGTAGCCGTCGACCGAGGAGTTGTCCCAGGGAGGGAGATCGCGCGGGGCGATCACGTCTCGCGCGATGACCCGCCCGAGCGCGTCGCCGATCGCCACGCGCTCGGGTCCCAACGGACGTACGGCCCGTAGGATGGTTTCGAGCGCGGCCGCGACCGGCACCAGCAACGTCCCTGCGCTACCCTCGGTCATCGTCCGGCTTCCTCGCCACGAGGCCGGCCACGTATTGCCCGCGAACGAGCCCCTCACGGGCGTCAATGACCGAGAATCCTGCGAACAACGCGGACAGTTCGTTCGGTTGGAGGCAGAACTCGGTGCGCCGCGGCGTCCCAAACCGTCGCTGGTTCTCGATGGTGAACGTCTCGTAGACGATCACGCCGCCGGGCTTGAGCGTCGCGCGCAATTGGGGGATCAGCGCGCGGTCGAGATAGTAAAAACAGGTGACGAGATCGTAGGTCGCGATCGGGAGCCGCACGGTCTCGAGGTCGGCCTGTTGGATGCGGATCGAGAGACCGCGACGCCCTCCTTCTTCGCGACACGCCGCGATGGCTTCGGGGTCGCGCTCGATCCCCTCCACCTCCCATCCCGCGGCGGCCAGATACAACGCGTGCCGCCCAGAGCCCATCGCCACGTCGAGCGCCTTCCCCTTGGGCAGACGATCCCGGTATTCGACCAGAATCTCGGCGGGGGCTTTCCCGTCGTGGCGTTCACCCATCAGTCGCCGACCTCGATCGCGCGTCCCTCGCAGGTGGGACATTGCACGATGGGCAAATCGTCTAGAATGTTCCGATAGCCAAACTCGTGGCCGCAAACCCGACAGGTCAATCGCTTCCGCTCGCATTCGTCGCACAGGCGAGACGCCCCGTTCCCGACATCCGCCGCGCACGCGCTACACTGCGACATTCCGTATCCTCCTCGCTATTCCGTGTTTCCGCGCTTGCTCATGGTGTTTCAACCGACGCCTTCACGTCCGTCCAGGCGTCGGGAAAGGGGTCCGTCGGCCACGCGCCCGACTGCTCGACCTCCGCCCGCAACCGCGCGGCGCGCTCGGTGCTCACCGGGTGGGTCGAGAGGAACGCGACCGGACCGCGTCCCTCCTTCGCCAGGGTGTCGAAAAACGCGATCATCCCCCGCGGATCGATCCGAGCCCGACGCAGCAGCGCCAGCCCTCCCAGGTCGGCCTCGGTTTCCTGGTCGCGGCTGAATTTCAGACTCCCCAAACGGGACGCCAATTCGCCCACCCCCGCCAGCGGCCCCGTGTCGCCGAAGAGGATGGCGATGGCCGCCCGCCACCCCATCGTGCGGACCAGCCCCCGCACGCTGTGGCGCAGCACGACGTGCTGGATCTCGTGGGCCAACACCCCGGCCAGCTCGTCGGCGGACGCGGTCGCGCGGATCAACCCCGTAAACACCACCACGTGTCCCCCCGGCACGGCGAAGGCGTTGACCTGCAAATCGTCGACCACGTGCCAGCGAAAGAGGTACGGCGACTCGGCCGCGGCGGCAAGCCGTTCCCCGATCCCTTCGACGGCCTCGACCGCGGCCCCCGTCGTCAACATGGTCGCGCCGACGGTGAACTGGCTGAACGCCTCGTCTCCCAGACGCTCTTCCCACGACACCGGGATGCGGCCGACCGCCGCATCGACGATCCGATCGGCCTGCCACCACAGCAGCCCCAGCGCCACGACCGGCAGGAGCACGACGGTCGCGACGAGCGACCATCCGAGACTGCTCATCACCCGCCCGCGCGCGAACCGGACCCCGAGTCGCGCGACCTCGCCGCGCAACCCCTCGGGAGGATGGGCTCGGACCGCCTTCGCCAGCCGGTCATCATCCAAGACGAGCGCCCACGCCACGCCGTCTTCAGCCCACCTCAACTGGATGTGGCGGCGGTCAAACCCTCCCGGTTCGAGATGGATCGCCGGGTACGGAACCCCGTGCTCGCGAGACGACGTCGGCCACAGGACGAGCCGCTCCGAACCCACCTCGAACGGCACCCGCTCCCCGTGCGAGGCGAGACCGGCGCCGAAACACAACCCCGTGCCGGCGACGCCCACGGCGTCCGTCCCGATCAATTGTCTCCGTCCAGCAAACCTCCGAGTCCGCCCAAGATCGATCCCTCTTCTCGACGTCCCCCCGTCTGGGGCGCCGCGGCGTAGATCCGGTTCGCCAAGCGGCTCAACGGCAGCGACTGTAGCCAGATGCGACCCGGCCCGCGCAGCGTCGCAAAGAACAACCCTTCCCCGCCGAACAGCGCCGATTTGATCTTCCCGACGTACTCAATGTCATACTGCACCGAGCTCTGCATGGCGACGATGCACCCGGTATCGACTCGCAGCATCTCCCCGGGCGCGAGCGTCCGCTCCGCGAGCATCCCGCCGGCGTGAACGAAGGCCAAACCGTCCCCCTCCAGCTTTTGCATGATGAACCCTTCGCCGCCGAAGAGCCCCACGCCCAGGCGCTTTTGAAACGCGATCCCGATCGAGACGCCCTTGGCCGCGCAGAGAAACGCGTCCTTCTGGCAGATCAGTCGTCCCCCCAGCTCGCCCAACATCATCGGCACGATCTTCCCCGGATACGGCGCCGCGAACGCCACCCGCCGTTTCTCACGCGACTTGTTGACGAAGACGGTCATGAACAGCGACTCTCCGGTCAAGAGCCGCTTGCCCGCCCCGACCAGCGCTCCCATAAATCCAGGTCGCGCCCCCGACCCGTCGCCGAAGATCGTCTCCATCTCGATGCCGTCGGCCATGTACATCATGCCCCCCGCCTCGGCCACCGCCGCCTCCTCGGGGTCCAGCTCGATCTCGACGTACTGCATGTCCGAACCAAAGATTTCGTAGTCGATCACGTGCATCTGCGGCATGGCACAAGCCTCCTCTGAAACAATCCGAGCGCGTTCCCTCGCCGGTCCTGTAAAGACGCCATGATAGGACCGGCGGGGCTGAAAATCAACGTGCGCGCGGATCTCCGCGCCGCGTTACGACGTCCCCCAGACCCACCACCCGGCCCAGATCCCGGCCGCAAAAGCCATCCCCGCGACGACGGCCACTCCCGCATACACGACGACCGCCATCCCTCGTCGCTCGTTCGCCTGGTGGTGGTCCTGCATCCGCCGCATGAATCGTCGTCGTTCCCGTTCCCGGCGCTCAACCATGTGAATCTCTGCCGTGCTGTCCATAGCTCGTCCTCTCCCGTGGCGTGAACGACCGTGACCCCACCTCTGGGTCTCATGACGTGACAAATCAGGACGACCTAGAATAGACCTCCGGAAGATGCGGGGTCAAGACACTGACCAATGTGAGAACGGTTTGGAGGTCGCGAAACATGCGCCCGGGGCGTTCCTGATTTGGCTTATCACGATCGGCGGATCGTGCGAGACGTCGGGACGGCCTTCCACGGATCGTCGGGCCAGGGATGCCGGGGGTACCGCCCTTTCAATTCCTTCTTCACCTCGGGATAGGTCCGCTCCCAAAATCCGCGCAGATCCTGCGTCACCTGGATGGGACGGCGCGCGGGAGACAGCAGGTGCACCGTCACCGGGACCTTCCCCCAGGCCACGCGCGGCGTGTCGGCCAGTCCGAACATCTCTTGCAGTTTCACGGCCAGGACCGGGGATTCGCCGGGCCGGTACTCGAGCCGCAGGCGCGAACCGCTGGGCACCGTGAGGTGGGTCGGCGTCCCCTCGTCCAGGCGCTGGCGCTGCTTCCAATCCAGCCGCGCGTGGAGGGCGGCGAGCAGATCGACCCGATCGAGATGGTCTCGGCGCGTGACCCCTCCGAGATAAGGGCCCAGCCACTCGTCGAGCGTCTCCTCCAGCGCGGCATCAGACACGTCGGGCCAGTTCTCATTCGGAAACCAATGGCGCACCGACAGCACGCGCGCCTGGAACTCGCGCGCGTCGCGCGTCCAGGGAAGCGCTGCCACCCCGAGGCCGCGGATACCCTCTAGCACGGCGGCGCGCACTCGTTCGGGATCGGGATCGGCCAGCGGGACACTGCCGATGACCAGCTCTCCCAGACGGTCTTCGCGCCGCGCGACCACTCGTTGAAGATCGGCATCCCAACGGACGATGTCTTCCGTACGAATCTGCGAGGCCATCTCGCGGCGCAACATGTCGAGGTCCACGGCCGCGGCGAGATAGATCGCGCCCTCCACCTCGCCCGCATCGAGACTGGCCGCGACCAGCCACGCCGGCCGCACGCGGTGCTCGTGAGCCGGCAGGCGCGCACCGCGGCCCGAGGCGAGCAGATACCGGACGTCTCCAGGCGCGCGCTGTCGCGCGACCCGGTCCGGGTACGCACACGCCAGCAAGATCCCGACCGTGTCGGCATCCCCCGCGCCGTTGGTCGGCCGGTTTCGAAGCCATCGCTGATACTGGCGCGCCGCCTGGTCGACACGCGCGCACGCCGACGGGTCCGCTCCCATGGCACGCGCGCCTTCCTGCCCCCGCGAGCGGAACGCTCGTAAGGCCTCCACGCGCTCGAGCACGTCGCACGAACGCCTGGACTCACCCACGAAGACGTCCCGTTCCGACAACAAGGCCGCGAGATCACACGCCAGACCGCCCATCCCCTGCGCGTCCGCCCGGTCAATCATGTGAGCCAATCGCGGGTGAAGCGGCAACGCGGCCATCGCTCGCCCCGACGGGGTGATCACGCCGTCGTGATCCAGCGCCCCGAGCTGCATCAGCATCCTGCGCGCCTGGGCCAGCGCCCCCGGCGGAGGGGGGTCCAGCCACGACAACGTGCCGGCATCGCGTACGCCCCACTGCGCCAGCTCCAAGGCCAACGGCGCCAGATCGGCCGCGCGGATCTCCGGGATCGACCGAGCCATCAGCCCGCGCTGCGTCGTCTCGCTCCACAGGCGCTCACACACGCCGGGACCGAGTCGGCCCGCGCGGCCCGCGCGCTGCTCGGCCGAGGCGCGCGAGATCCGTAGGGTGGTCAGGCGCGTCAATCCCGTACGCGGATCGAACTCCGGAACCCGCACGAGGCCCGAATCGATCACGACGCCGATCCCTTCGATCGTCAGACTGGTCTCGGCGATGGGCGTGGCCAGCACCACTTTGCGACGCGGGCCGTCGGTCGGCCGGATCGCCCGATCCTGCGCCTCCCAGGGAAGATCGCCATAGAGCGGGCAGACATCGACCGGCTGACCCATTAGACCGGACTCGATCATCTGTTGCGTCCGGCGGATCTCCCATCCGCCCGGCAGAAAGACGAGGACGTCTCCCTGGTCGTGTTCCAGCGCGTGCAAGACGGCCTGCGTCACCGTCTCCGGCAACCGATCCTCGGAATCCCTCGCCGCATACCGCACCTCCACCGGAAACCGACGCCCGTGCCCCGTGAGCACCGGCGCCCCGCCGAGGAGCACCGCGACGGCGTCGCCATCGAGCGTCGCGGACATCACCAGCACCTTGAGATCCTCGCGTAACGTGCGCTGGCTATCCAGACACAACGCCAGCGCCAGATCCCCATGGAGGTGCCGCTCATGAAACTCATCGAAGATCACAAGCCCCACGCCCTCCAGCCCGGGATCGGACTGCAGCCGGCGCGTGAGGATGCCCTCGGTCACCACCTCGATGCGCGTCGTCTTCGAGACCTTGGCGTCAAAGCGAATCCGGTAGCCGACCGTCTCGCCGACTGATTCGCCCAACAGCTCGGCCATGCGCGCCGCCGCGGCCCGCGCGGCCAATCGGCGGGGCTCCAGCATCACGATCGACCGCCCGTTCAGCCAGGGTTCGTCCAACAGGGCCAGCGGAACGTGCGTGGTCTTGCCGGCGCCGGGCGGCGCTTGCAGGACAACCGCCGCACGCGCGCGAAGCGCGTCTTTCAACGCGGGAAGAATCTCTTGGATGGGCAGAGCGTTCATGGGCGTGGCCGGAGAACCCAGACGAGGAGGTCAGACCCGAGCAGGCTTGACCACGTTGTTCAGCACCCTGTTAGACGTGGGGAAAATGCGGATTCCACGCGACTTCCCAGAGGAAGCCATCCGGGTCGGCGAAGTAGCCCGAATACCCGCCCCAATCCGCCCGATGACCGGGCTTGACGACACGCCCGCCTAAGTCGGCCACCTCCTTAAGCAGCCGATCGACCTCGGCGTCCGAGCGCACATTGTGCGCGAGCGCGAAGCGGGGAAACCCGGTGCCTTCTGCTGGCACGCCGGCGTCGGCGGCCAGGTGCTCCCGCGGATACAACGCGAGCCATGTCCTGCCGAGCTCGAAAAACGCGATCGTGGGCGGCGATTCGAGACGTGGGAGCCGCAGGACATTCTCGTAGAATCGCGCCGCCCGCTCGAGGTCCGAAACGCCGAGCGTCACAAGGCTGAGTCGAGGTTCCATGTGCGTACCTCCGCGTTGATCGGTGCTCGACTACCGGTATTGCGCCGACTCGATCACTGCCGCGAAGAATGCATCGGCCTGGGGTGTGTCGGCCTTCTTCGTCACGCGGACCACGGTCGGGATCGTGTGCCCGGCAAACGTCCGTTCCTCGGCGAACCCGTCCCCGACCCACCGCACGTAGTCCGGAATCCCGTTCATCCCGTCGGGATCCCAGCGCATCATCTCCACCCGCTCGAGCCGGCCATCCGGAGCCACCGAGATCACCGGAACCAGTTCCTCCCTCCCGATCATCAGCCGAACCCTGGCCGACCGCTCATCCACCGCCTCCCACCGCACGCCCGCTTCGGGCAATAGGGCCGAGGGAAGAAGCAGGGGCATTTCCAACGCGACATGGCCAGCCGCCGAACGCGTGATATCGGGACCATCCGCGCGGACCATGGGGATGACGAACCACAGATACCAGCGCATCGCCCCTTCGCCCCTGCCGTAGCGATCATCACCCGAGATCCTCATCAGCCCCTTGCTGACCCACGCCTTCCCAATAAGCCCCTGCGTCGAGAGAGCCTGGTGTGCCGCGAACGGCAGCTTGTCGGCACCCGGCCTCAGTCCGATTCCGCCCGTCATCCTGAGGACGACGGATTGAGCCAAGGGTGCCGGGCGTGATGGCGTGGAGGAAAAAGCGCCGAGCCGGCTCAGGAAGCTCCGCGACGGACTGCGGGTCGAACACGGTCGACGCCGCCGGTTCCCGCAACGCGTCCCACAGACGCGCGATCTCGTACTCGTACGACACGCGCAGGACAATGAGCAGGATCGCGGTTACGCCAAGCAGGATGGCGAGGCCGCCAAAGATCCGAGCGATCATCGCTACCTCCATGTCGACCGAAATGCCTCAAGACCTCGGAACATTCGGCAGAGATCAGCGGCGGCCGCTGGGTGAAGTGCCGACCTCAGTGACCGGCACGCTGAATTGTAATTCCTTCAACGATGCCTTTACCAGGTGCCCCCAGCCAGCTTTGCCTACCGAGCGATGGAATTAAGACGGATGACCAACGGCCCACTAAACTTCGGCGAAAACGGGGTGCCGTCCACTTGGCGGAGTGGACACGAACTAAGGAAGTGGGAAGCGCTTGGCCAGGACGTGGGCGAAGTCAACAAGTCAGGGCCTCACATCCCAGTCGAGGAGCAGGTAAATCCAATCACTCGGCCCAATCGAGAAAATAAATCTGTCACCTTTTTAGTCCCGAGAGGCCAGCAGACCGCTTAAACTAGTCTGCGGTCGGCCTGGGTAAATCCTCAACTACGGCACCAGCACCCACCGGGTGGCATCGGCTGCGGCCTGGCCATTGGCGTCGCTCACCTGGACGTAACCCCCCGTGCCGGCCGCAAAGCGGTAGCGCCCGTGCAGCACCCACTGGCCGCCGGAGGCCTGTTCGTTAAACGTCTTGGTCGTGCAGCCGGCCACGTGGCACACCATAATCGGCACCGCCGTGGCCCGATTGGCGTTCGCCGTCCACCAGACGTACACGTCGTAGCTCGCGGCGACGACAATCGTCGGCGTCCACCGATACGTGTCGGGGGTGCCGCTGCCGCAGCTATACAGCGACGGAGTCCCATACCAATTCGGCGTCCCCGACGTACACCACTTCCCGGTGAACGTGCGGCCGCCGGCCGCATCCTGCACCCCTGCGGCAGCGTTGTCGATAAGGTGATCGGACGGAGATGGCGCCAGTACGGCGAACGTCGCGGTGACCGACTTGGAGGCATCCATCGTGACCACGCATACCCCAGCCCCTGTGCACGCCCCGGTCCAGCCGACAAACGTCGAGGTGGCATCCGGTGCGGCCGTTAGCGTGACCACCGTGCCCGCATCAAATGAGGCGCTACAGGTGGAACCACAGTTGATTCCCGGAGGGCTGGAGGTCACCGTTCCGCTACCGGTGCCTGCCTTGCTCATCACAAGGTCCTCACCGCCCATGACCGTCGTCGTCACCGTAACCGTGTTGTTGGCCGTGTTGGGATCGGTTTCGTTCCCAGAGACGGTGGCTGTGTTGGTAAGTGTCCCGGCCACCGTGGGGGTCGCGACAATCGTCACGGTGGCAATTACGCCGTTAGCCAGGCTCCCCAGGGTGCAGGTCACCACACCCCCTGCCAGAGAACAGGACCCCTGGCTGGGCGTCGCAGAGACATTCATCCCGTTGTTGGGGAGGACGTCTTGCATCGTTACCCCGGTGGCAGTATTCGGGCCACTATTCATCACCGTCAGGGTGTAGGTTAGGTTATTCCCGACCGTCACAGGGTCGGGCGAGTCGGTCTTGATGACCGACAGATCGGCGGTGTTAGCCATAAATAGAAAATAGTCACTGGCGTCCTTGTTAAACTGCTTCGAGAAACCCTGTCCATTTGTGTCTATAAAGTTGGCAAGAAATCTGCCCTTCACCGCGGCGAGCGATGGGGCGGAGAAGGCACCGTTGATGAGATTCAGGTTCACGGGGGGTGTGTCGTCATCGAGAGGCATGATAGTGATGATTCCGGAAGTGGCCCCTGGCACAATACCAAATACCCCAATCTCGTTTCCGGCGGACCTGAGCGAGGTGTCGCTGATCGTACCGTTGGGAGTGGACACGGTGGCCACCACTCTGATGCGACCCATGTAACCGGTGGGCAATATCGGATCGAAAAAGATAAAACCGTTCGCGGAGGTCACGTTGCTCCCGCTATCCACCAGCGCGTCCTTATCGTCGTAAACTGCCCACTGAATTGTGGCATTCGGTTGCATGATCTCCGATCCCGAGGTGTCCCTATAGAAATAGTCCACGGTGAATTGGTTGATCCTCTGGTAGAGGAAATAGCCCTTGGGCGGGTTCGTGCTCAAGATGCCTTGTTGCCCATACCATATCAGAAACGGTTTCCCTTCGACCATGGGCTGTACCGTGGCGGCGATGTCTAAGAGCGCGGGTTCTGTATTTCGGATCGTTGGATCGGATAGGGTTCTGGCGTAGAGCTCTTTGTTGAACTCGGCCAAGAAATTCGAATTTTCAAGTAAGGGCTTTGCCCAGGCATAACCAGCCAATTGATAGCGAAGAAGGAGACTGATATATCCCATAAGGAAGTTGCCGTACTGAGAGCCGATTGCTTGGCCGTTGAGACCTTCATAGTACACATCATACGTATAGCTGTGATTCTCATCAAACGGATGCACATAGGCTGCCAGGCGGTTGAAGACCTCAATTTCGGCGGCGCGCGTCATTCCCTCTTCATAACTGCTCAAGCCAAGTAGGTTGTCGTCCCTAAATGCGTGGATCATTTCGTGGCAGATCACATCGAGCTGAGATCCATCTTTTATCACCATTTCGTTAATCGAGGGTGAATAAATTCCTGAAAAAGAGATTGTGGGGTCTTTCCGCACATTGACCGTGATATTAAAGGCAGGGTTACCGTAAACAGTTTTGGCGGTTGGATAGAAGTCGTTCAAGACCGTGTTCAGTGTAGCCAATTCCTCCGCACTCCAGGGATAGGTCGGAGAGTTGAACGTGAAGGTTAGCTCATTCGTTGCCATCACCATCGTCGCTAGGTCGCCCGCATCGCTTTGGGCTGCGGCCAGGTCCGGCAGGATCGGCAGGCCCGCATGATCAATGAACACGACGATGAGATCTTCAGGACGTACCGTCTCTTGAGGCAACCTTTTCTGCAACCCAAAGCGTTCTATGACTAGGCTGTGCAGCCTCTCCTTCAACGATTTGCTGGCGTGGAGGACCTCTTCTTTTGAGACATCCAGTGGAATAGGAATATATTCACGATGATCTCCTCGGCCCCCGGTGGGAGGTAAGGACCGCTGTCCAAAAGCCAACGAGGTCCACAACAAAGATAAGAAGCAGGCGGCGAAAATCCACCGCATTGGTTCCTTGGGTCCACAATGCATCAGCGCTGGCAGCCGTGCCCCAATTTTCCCCCGGTCGTTCAGCAACACACAGCCCTCCTTCGTTGCCCATTCACTGGACGTGCGCTTCGAGTTGGTCATGGTGCCTCCGAAGGAAGAGTGTGCCAGACCCAGTTGAGATTTGAGGGGTGGCTCCTGATGTGGTGAATTGGTGTCGTCCAAGACACCACCGTCTCACCCACAGGAGAAGCCGCAACATGCGGACCGTAGCAAAGGTGGAAAGCAAGTGCAGGGAATAATCGGCGTCGGAGTACTTTTTCTCGTAGACCACGGCTCTCATCGCTTCTGACTCCAATCCGGCGAAGCACCACGCGACCAAACCGCGGACCTACAGCGTCACCCCACCCGCGTGGGCACCGTAGGTGGCGCCCCAGGCGGGTGGTTGTTAGGATGGAATGGCCCTCAGGCAAGCGCCCGGCCAACTGCGTTACGGTGAGGCCCCAGAATAGACCCCCGCGGGGCATCGGGTCAAGGAAACGGCCACACAGACCCCAACGACTTAGGACCAATTAAAGGACCAGATTGTGATCTTCTTGACCCACGACCGTGAGATCGGCCCGTACTAAAACCGCAACTTCTCGAGGGCGGGCGTGGGCGATGCCCCGAGGCGTAACGGCGCGCACGTGGGACGCGGACCGTCGCCACCACAACGGTATGGCCCTCCAGGCCACGAATTCACCTTCGAACGCGTCGCCCTCGCGGTGGACATCCCTCACCTCACGCTCCCTCACGCGTCGATCTGCGCCTTCTGCAACTTCCCCGAGAAGTCGCGATAGATGACCTTCCACTTGGTGTACAGGTCCAGCGCCCCGCCGCGCCCGCCGGCTTCTCGCGGGCCGAGACCGGTCTTCTTCGTGCCTCCGAAGGGCAGTTGGATCTCGGCGCCGATTGTCGAAGCGTTGATGTAGACGATGCCGGTGTCGAGGTCGCGCTCGGCGACGGCCGTCTTGTTCACATCGCGGCTGTAGATCGCCGCGGAGAGGCCGTAGGCCACGCCGTTCGCGATCTCGATCGCGT
>Ga0210377_10001334_pt1 | contig 22504 bp, 25 predicted proteins | sample PLM4_65_b1redo_FD_155480 | JGI IMG/M metagenome (GOLD analysis project Ga0210377, IMG submission 155480) | Groundwater sediment microbial communities from an aquifer in East River, Colorado, USA - PLM4_65_b1 redo | ecosystem: Environmental > Terrestrial > Soil > Riparian zone | place: USA: East...
GGCCTCGGTGCATTTCCGACACCAGAGGCAAGACAAACAGACGAGAATACGCAGTTTGGCGTTACCCTCAGGATAAAGGATACGATCGCAAAATTTTATAGCCATAATGCGCGGATCAGCTTTATGGATCCGTCATTTCTCATAGACAGTACGAACAAGAATCATCTCCTCGGCGCCGACATTCAAAGCAGCCTGCTTGTTGGAACATCACATCTGTTGACCGGAGGCATTGAACTCATCTCAGAGGGTATTGACACGACAGACATAGGATCAATAGACCGCACCAGAAAGGGTATCTTCCTCCAGGACGAAATTACGATTTCAAATTCCCTCTTGTTAAATCTCGGGATCAGATATGATGACTTTGATACCGGCAATCAGCTCAGCCCCAGGGGTTCCGTCCTTTTCAGGGCGACGCCGACAACCACCATCCGATTGGCAGCCGGCCATGGCTTCAGGATACCAACTCTGAACGACTTACACTGGCCCTATAACATATATGACTTTGGCGGCTACATCTATGAGGAGTCAGGCAATTCCGGTCTCAAACCTGAGGAATCCACGGAATTCGAGGCCTCTGTAGAACAGAAGATTCGGCAGAATGTATCTGTAAAGGCACTCGGGTTCTACAAAAAGGTGAAGAATCTGATTCAATGGGCTGACCTGTTCCCGGAGGATTTCCTGCATGATTATTACACTCCCCAGAATATATCAAGGGCCACGATAAAGGGTGTTGAGGTCAGCGCCTTTGCCGGTTTCGGGCTTCTGGATATTGAAACGAGCTATTTCTATCAGGACCCTAAGGACAAGGACACGGGTGACGAGATCCCCAATCTGCCCCGGCACCAGGTTGCCGGTACTGTGACGATACGCCCATTGAAAGGGATAAGCTGGTCTGTTGAGGGCAGGTATGTCAGCAATTACACCATACCGAATGACCCTACATGGTGTTACTTTGTATTGAATAGTAAGCTTAGCAAAAAATTGCCTTTGTCCTTTGGGGAAGGCGAAGTTTTCATTATCGGCAGGAACCTGCTTGATAGAGACTATGAGACAACGAGAGGCTATCCGATGCCTCCCATGGAGATTTTCGGTGGAGTCAGCGTACGGTTTTAATGCATTTCACTCGTGACATCAGCATTTCCCTTATAGCTCATATGGGTCTGGTTGCTGTTGTGCTTTTGACCGGAGCCATAAGCGAAACGAGGGCGAAACGGTTTTTCACGGTTTCGCTGTTCGACAACATGGAAGATGTTGAAAAACCTGGTGAGATGGAAGGGGATGCCTCATCCGTGTTGCCTGCTGCGCGCCAAGCGCCCGTAGCAGCGGCATCCCATGAGAACAGACTGATGCCGGAAGAAAAGATCGGGCCGGCTGTGAAGGCAGGGGCTTCCCTGCATGAGAGGTCTCTTGAGCAGAGCGCAGTTCCCCCCAAGAAGGATGCAGGGATTACCGGGATCGAGGCGATCATCGCAGAGGGGGTGTCATCATCTGCTGGACAGACAACCGGCGCCTCCGGCGAAGCGCCTGATGTTGCAGGACCTTCCTCAGGTTTGGGGACCGGAGATTTTTCCGCTACTACCGGTTCAGGCGACCGGGGTCAGGGCGGAGCAGCATCAGACCTGACATTCAGGCAGAAGATTCGGGGTGCGATACGGAGTAATCTTATCTACCCCTATCTTGCCCGGAAGAGAAGGATAGAGGGGACGGTACTCGTCCAGTTCAGCATCGATCATAAGGGAATGGCCGAACATATCAGCGTAGTGAAGGGATCGGGGTACCCTATCCTTGATTCAGCTGCCCGGGAGACGGTCATCAAGGCATCGCCCTTTCCGGCTGCCAACAAGACCATCGAGATCCCCATTACCTTTGAGTTGAAAGATAACTGAACCTTGCGGAAAAGAAAAGGCCCCGAATCTCGGGGCCTTTTCCTTATCATGTGTGTGACCAGCTCTTAGGGCTTCTGGATAAAAATTTCCCAGCTGTCTTCAAGCTTTACCACTTCAATGGGAAACCCTTTATCCTGGGCGAACCTCGGGAGTGAATCCTCCGCTGATGCAGGCGCATCGCAGAGAATCTTCAGGATTCCGCCGCTCGGCAGTTTTTCGAGCGCCTTCTTGGTGAGGACAAGCGGATAGGGGCACACGCGCCCTAAAACATCAAGGGTCTGTGTCGGTGTCTGTGATTTTAAATCAGCCATTTTTGAATCCTCCTCTGTTGTATTAGCAGAAAAGGAGATGGTCAACTGATTCCATCTCCTTCTGTATCTCACTGTACGGAACTATTTGTGCATTTGTCTCCCCGCCGATATCCTCGGCATCCATCAGGAGCGCATCTTCCTTAATGCCGAATCTATCGAGGTCCTCCTTGCATACCATGACTTTCATATCAAGGAGCAGGGTGTTTTTCATATGTCCTTCAATGCTTGTTATTCCGTAATGTTTCATCGCCTGCTGGTTCTTGAGACAATTCAGAACACCATCTCCGATAAAGGCTATAGTACCCTCGACCAGATCTCCGTCTTTTAAATATATCTCGACCGACTGGCTGGAGATTGCGTGGGTCAATGCCAGCCGTGACGCCTCAGTCTTGTATGGGAGCGACCGGGCAACGAATAACAGTTTCTTAGTAGCCATTTTAATCCCCTCCTATATGAAGGACTCTGTCTGCATCGAAGCTGCTCGCAAGATACCAGTCCATGCTGTGGGTCTGGACGCCTTCCATGGTGTCCTCTTTGTGATAGCCTCTTGCAACAGCACATGCCTCACAGGCTGTTATCTGGAATTTCCCTGTAGCAAGGAGTTCCTGCACTGTCTTAGCAAGGAAGGAATAATCCTTGAAAGCCTTCTGGCCTTTTTTGGAAAGCATGGTTGCGTTCCCTGACATCCAATAATCAACGGTATGTCCTTTTTTTACTGCTGCCTCAGCCAGCTTCACTGAAAAATCAAGTGATAATGAGCCAACCAGTGATGAAAAGCAGCCTATTGTCAATTTTCCCATATCTGCCTCCTTTATATTTTATAACCAGACTATTTTTTCGTAGTCATTAAAAATGAGGTCAACCACGTCGCTGTACGTAACGGCTTTTACTCGACTGTCCAGATTTGCAGCGGTAAACCCTCTGCTCTCGAGATCTTCAGTAAGTACGTACAGATTGCCTGTTTTCTCGAGGATGGAAGATGTTTTGCCAGCTTCCTTAGCTGCTGCATGATAGACTCCGTTGCCGACAAAGATAACGCCGAGTTTTTCAGCGCTTAATCTTTCCAGAACATCTGAGCCTGTCCTGTAATCACTCATGATAACGCCGAGTTTCATTGACACACCTCCGAATATTATTGGTTTTGGGGAAAGCATGATTTTATAACAATTAGCAGGCAAATTTGTCAATACAAATTATATGATAACAGCACATTCTATGAGGCAGGAAAGCATCGATGGATATTGATATAGGAAGCTACCCTGGAGACAGCAGGAAACCTGTTGTGATTCTCATCCATGGGCTCGGGATGGATAAGACGATGTGGGAAAATCCATCCCAGTCCCGTATTCTGGGTGGCAGTCTTCCGATCAGCATTTTACTGAAAAAGCCTCCCACGCAAAAGGATTATGGATATTCTGAGATAAGGCCGTCATCCCTCCTGCCTGAGTTCACTACTGGCTCGCTCCCCCACTCACTCAGGACCGTATTTCATGATCTTCGCACAAAAGACTACCCTGTCTTAACATGGAGCCAGAAAAGGCCGCTGGGCCCGCTTGCGGAAGCAGTTGCGGAACTGTCGAACGTTGTCCCTTTTGCAAAAAAGCTCACCAGAAATGGTGTCATCCTAGTCGGCCACAGTCGCGGTGGTCTCATTGCAAGAAAATATCTCATGAACCGGGACAGCGATATAAAAGGTATTATTACGATCTCTGCTCCGCATAGAGGCAGTTCCATTGCTAAGCTCTCGAAGTATATACGTCCGCTGGTCTCTGTCTTGGCTCCCTTCTTCAGTAATAACTCCAATACAGCAGAGATGAAAACCGCTGCAAAAAGGGTTTTTGATTTTCTCTCAAGCAGAGGAGTCAGGGAGCTCATGCCGGAATCTCTGCTGGACAGGAAATTACAGGATCAGAAACAGGAAGGTGTTTTCTGTATGACTATCGGCGGCACCAGCCCTTCCCTTTTCAGCCTTTACAGATGGAAATGGAAAACAGTCGTGGATGGCTCGGGCAGACGATGGATTCTTTCCCCGGAAAAGATCCTTGCGGTACCTGACATCTTAGAAAAGATAATACCTGAAACCTTGATGCCGGATGAGATAAGGCAGGGCTTGGGTGACGGGCTTGTCACCGCTGAGAGCTCGATGATCACATGGTGCAACAATCACCAAAACTTTCCCTGCAACCATGCTGGAATCCTTTTCGATAGAAAGGCGCGGCAGTCTGTCCTTTCCGCTGTCGGCAGTATTTCATAATTTCCTGCGTCCGCCGAAAAAATAAAAAAAGGGCAGGATTGACCCTGCCCTTGCATGAAATTACAGAGAGAGTTATTACATCTCAGTAACGGTCACTGCACCTGTAGGACAAACACTCGTACATGTCTGGCATCCCTCGCAGAGATCTGCCTGGAAAGGGTCTGCCTTTCCCGCTGTCATCTGAAAGACGGTGACAGGACAGTTATTGACACACTCCTCACAACCTTCACATTTTTCCGCATCGACTGCTACTATGTACATGAAACTAACCTCCTTATTCTCATATGCCTGATAGGCTTACTTAATTATATCCAATCTTTAAAAATAAAATCCAGCGTTTAAGCTGTCTCTTCCCTTACAGAAACTGCCACTTTGTAAAGTACTGTCAAAACAAGCAACCCTATTGCCCATACACCCAGGGTAATTATCGCTTCAGGCAGGCTAGGCCAGTATTCAGTTATACCCTCGAACATGTTCGGCACAAAACCGCCTATGATCAAACCGAAGCCCTTGTCGATCCAGAGCGAGGTGAACAGCATCACGCAGGCGAAGGCCAGGATCTTCTCGTTCTTCCTGAGGCCGGGGAAGACCAGAAGGCCGAGGGAGGCAAGAGCAAATATGCTCGACACCCACATAAGGGGGACAAGCTTCCCGTGGCCTTCGACGCCGGCATACAGGTAATGGAACGGATGCATATGTCCGGGGATATTGCTGTAGAAGGCGGTGAAAAATTCCATTCCGAGCAGGAAGACGTTTGCGAACATCGCGTAGGTGACGATCTTCGCCAACGCCTGTATAGGCTCATGTCCCGGGTCAAATTTCGTAAACTTTCTCACCAGCAGCGCCAGCAGGATCAGGAGCGCAGGACCACCGGCAAATGCCGAGGCGAGAAAGCGGGGTGCCATGACAGCGGTGAGCCAGAAGTGCCTGCCGGGGATTCCGGCATACAGGAAGGCGGTCACTGTATGGATGCTGACAGCCCATGGTATCGAAAGGTATATCAGGGGTTTCACCCAATCCGGAGGCCTTACCCCCTTACGCTCTGCCCCAAGCGTTGTCCAGCCAATAACCAGGTTGAGCGCAAGGTAGCCCATCAGGACAACACTGTCCCAGAACATGATCGAATTGAGAGTGGGATAAAGGATAACGTTCACAATCCTCATCGGCTGTCCCATATCGACAAAAATAAACAAGATACACATGATAACAGCAGAGATCGCCAGGAATTCACCCAGGATCACAATCTTGCCGAATTTCTTGAAGTCATGGAGATAATAGGGGATGACCAGCATGACGGCCGAGGCAGCAACACCTACGAGAAAGGTAAACTGGCCTATATAAAGTCCCCAGGAGACGTCCCTGCTCAAACCGGTTATTCCCAGACCATCATTGAATTGTTTGAGATACGTAATAAAAGCTACTCCTATTACCGCGATGAGAAAGAAAATCCATGTCCAGTATCTGCGGCCTCCGGTTAGTGCCTTATCAAGCATGTTCGCCACCTCCTATCACGTAGTAAATACCGGGTTGTGTCCCGAGTTCCGGCTTTCTCCTGATGGTATATTTTGTGGCTATGATCTTCCGCACCTCTGAATTCGGGTCTTCAAGATCACCGAAAACAATCGCACCGTTCGATGCCTCTACGCATGCAGGCTTCATACCCTTTGCAAGGCGTTCATAACAGAACGTGCATTTCTCTACCACACCGATCATCCTCGTCGGAAATTCCTTGTTCTCTTTCCCCGGCTTGATGAACGGCCTCGGGTCTCTCCAGTTGAAGCTTCGCGCAGCGAACGGACATGCGGCCATACAGAACCTGCATCCGATGCAGCGGTGCATATCCTGCATAACGATCCCGTCTTTTCTCTTGAAGGTCGCCTTGGTCGGGCAAACCCTAACGCACGCGGGCTCGGCGCAGTGGTTGCAGAAGAGGAAAAAGTTCTTCTCCTTCAGTTCACTGTTCTGATATTCGTCTTCAGGGGCAGTCGGGAAGGTATGTTCAAAGGTATCTTTCCATATCCACTTGACCTCCTGCCTTTTTTGGAGCTCAGCAGGGAGACTGCTCATATCCGGTACGTTATGGATGTCATGGCAGGCGTCTATGCATTTTTGATAATCCTCGTCAGTCTGCAATTTGCTTATATCGACAACAAAGCCCCATCTCTTGGCTGTCAGAGCCCGGGGATCGGGCATAGTCTGGACAGCCTCGAGTCCCTTGTTCCGCAGCCCGCTGAAGACAGCGGTCCCGCCGATTCCCGCTACTGTTGAAACTCCCACCAGTCTTAAAAATTGTCTTCTATTCATACTCATAACATGTTCTCCTTCGGCATCTTCTCCTTCGGTGCGATATGACAGGTCCAGCAATACGGCTTAACCCCCATATAGTTGTGGCATTCGTCGCAGAACTTCTTCTTGTTCGAATGGCAGTCCATGCAGGTATTCTGAAGACTCATAGTAACGCTCTGCCCAGCCTTATTGACATATATCCTGTCACCGTTCCGGACAACAGAATCCCTCCAATTATTCAACAACTGCATATGCTCTGATCGCATGAACTCCTTGGATTCAACACACTTTTTGACCTGCATCTGATTGATAACCGGGGTATCGATACTCGGTTTCGGCTTTGCGCTGGCCTTACCCATATTACTGAGAAAGGGGAAAGTCACAAACAATACAAACACAATAAGTCCGGCAATAATTTTACCACTGTCGTACATTGTTATTTGTCCTCCTTTCCTGGAAGGGGGTCACCTCGCAGATTGGTCTCTCTCTCCTTCTCACCTGTCATGATAAGAGCGTTCGCAACCATTTCGTGAACTCCTGTCACCTTGACCCCGGGAACCCAGTAATCCATGGATGCTGAAAGTGTCGCCCTGTCGATAGCGCAGATATTTGAAAGCATGTTTACGCCGTGCTTTTCATGTACATATTTTACGGCATTCGCCCTCGGCAGGCCACCTCTCATCCTCAACTCCATATTTTCACTTGCGTTCAGTCCTGTGCCGCTGCCGCAACAGAAGGTCTTCTCCCTTATGGTATCTTCCGGCATCTCGTAGAAGTTGTTGCATACGCTCTTTATGATGTATCGCGGTTCTTCCAGCAGCCCCATCCCTCTCGCGGTATTACAGGAATCATGGTAGGTAACGATCAGGTCGTCATTCCTGCTAGGGTCGAGTTTCAGCTTGCCGTTCTTTATCAGATCAGCAGTGAATTCCGTGACATGTATCATCTTCGTTGATTTGGCGTTTTCGAACCTTGTACCGGTTATCGGAGAGACAGGGACCTCCATGAAATCAGCCGGTCCGTTCCAGGTGTCCATGTACTGCTGCAGGACCCTCCACATATGGCCGCACTCTCCCCCGATTATGTATTTCACCCCAAGCCTTTTCGCCTCTGCGTATATCTTCGAATTCAGCCTTTTCGCCATCTCGTTCGAGGTGAACAAGCCAAAGTTGCCTCCTTCCGAGGCATAGGTGCTCCAGGTATAATCGAGACCGAGTTCGTGAAAGAGCATCAGGTAACCCATGCAGGTGAAGGTACCGGGGTCAGCGAAGAGGTCGCCGGATGGGGTGACAAACAGTATCTCTGCTCCCTTCCGGTTGAAAGAAGGGTTTACCCTGATGCCGGTGATCGTCTCTATGTCGTCGATCATGCCCTCGATACTGTTCATGATGGCGTGGGGCTCGAGGCCGAGATGGTTGCCCTTCATATAACAGTTGGCCACAGGGCCTGATATCCAGTCTGTGTTCAAGCCGAGCAGGTTGAGAAATTCCCTCCCCATCATCGTGATCTCGGCCTGGTCTATACCGTAGGGACAGAAGATCGAACAACGGCGGCATTCCGTGCACTGGAAGAAGTAATACCACCATTCCTTCAGCACATCAACTGTAAGCTCCCTCGCCCCTGCGAGCCTGCCCAGTATCTTGCCCGGGGTCGTGAAATACTTCCGGTAAACCGACCTCATCAGTTCGGCCCTGAGCACCGGCATATTCTTGGGATCTCCTGAGCCGATATAGAAATGGCATTTGTCGGCGCAGGCGCCGCATCTGACACAGATATCCATAAACAACTTAAAGGAACGGTACTTGGACAGCCTGTCAGCCATCGCCTCGAGGATCGTCCCTTCCCAATCTTTCGGCAACTTCCAGTTATCCTCTGCCGGCGACCAGTCGCGCGCGTTCGGGAATTCCACTACCTGCAGGTTCTTCCCCTTCGCTCCCCAGCAATATGTACCGGGCTTGAATTCAACCGGCGTATCCATCCACTCCGTTGCAGGAGGAGTATAATCTAGTTTAGACAGTTCTTCTTTATCAGGACCTTTTGCCATCTCTACTCCTTTTCTACTGGTAACCCAGCCTTTTTCATTTTCTCCCTGAAGTCGTCTTCGTACTCTTCATAGGTATGCACATGGACTGGATAGTTCCAGGGATTGATGTGCCTGACTGCCCTGCTGTTATTCGCCATATTTCTGGTCGGGCTGAGGAACACTCCACCCATATGCATCAGCTTGCTGAATGGGAAATATGCAAACAACATACAGATCAGAAACAGATGGATGTAAAAGATAACTCCAACACCTTCCGGGATTGTTGGGCTGAAGCTGAGCAACCCCATCGCCAATTCCTTCACTCCCACGATATGCACCTTGAGGAAATATCTCATCAGAACACCTGAACCAGCGATCCCCAGTATGAGAAAGAGGGGGAAATAATCAGCGGCAAGAGAGATATATTTCATCTGAGGTATCCAGAACCTTCTGATGACGAGGAAGGTCACCGCTCCTAAGATGACCGCATCGGTAAGATAGAACAAAGGTACGCCCATCTGTAAAAAACTGTCAAGGCTTTCCAGCAGCTTTATTGCAAACGGCACATTCAGGCTGAAGAACCTCAAATGCCTGACGAGGATAATGAGAAATGACCAGTGGAAAGCAAGCCCGGCCATCCAGAGCCATTTATCAGACCCATAGGAAAACTTTGGCCCTTCCCTGAATTCGGTCTTTATGTTCCTGAACAAGGAACGAAAAAACAGCACTTCAAGCAACATCCTTCCGATAACCCCAATCGTGGTGGAAGGGTTCTCAAGCTTGTTCTGCTTGATCCAGGGCAATGACTCCATCTGACCACATGTTGTTGGTATGCGGAATGGCACAGGCGAACGTCCCCATTGCACAACGCGATATATGAAACCTGCGATGAAAACCGCAACAGCAGCGTAGGGGATGAGCACTCCGAAAAGAAAGTGGAGGTTCGCCATCTTCACTCCTACAAGTGCAAACAAAACCAGCACGATAACGGTGAAGAAGGGAATTAAGGCTCTCATTTGGTTACCTCTTTTCGTTTAATTTAACAAAGTTACTGTCTGAGACGTCCGGTTCTTCCGGCTTCTCACAGACCATATTTGCTTTCTGCAAAAGTCTGAAGGTCATGTTTTTCATTTCATTTGCTTTGATGTCATACAGCTTTTCCCTGCAGCTCATAAAGATGTCGAAGGCAAGGAGTCCAAGAGAATCAACGTGATTCTCAAGCAATGTTAGTTCATCAGCGAGACCGTTTTCACGGATCTCCTGAGAAATCTCATCACGTATGATTTTTTTCAGGAAGAAGACAAACGAGACGGCCTGAGACGGGGTAAACTCCTGGATAGCCCGTATTCTGATGATATTATCAAGGAATGGAGAAACCTTGTCCTTATCGATTCCCTGGAGAAGATCTTCGAAGATGCCCTCTACGCCCTCCGATATGCTGTGGCCGACAGGATTGGTGAATCTGTTCTTCTTTTCACGCAAAAATTTGGCTGTATCGGCTGGATATGTATCAAGAATATGATCAATCCATTTTTTTAAGATGGCCGACCTTTTCTCGGACAGGATTTTTTTCAGATTCGCAACCATTGCTGGTCGCTCCTTGGACGAGAGACTATAAAAAATAACTGGCGAAAACAGACAGACATAGGAAGGGAATTATATAAGGCGTTATGAGATCGAGTAAAAATCATTTACCGGTCCGCTGCCCCTTCTCCCTTTCTTAATCTTATCTGTCTCAAAAACAGTACCCCAAAGAAGCATACTTGATGGGGTACTGTTTTCTGATTTCTTATCGAAAAGCAATGCTCTTATACGCAGCCTGTAGGCTTTGGAAGTCCGGCGTATTTACATGCCTGTTTTGCAGGACCGCCCGGATACAGCTCATACAGGTATTTTGTGTTGCCTTTTTCCGGTCCCATCGCCTTTCCTATCTCCTTGACGAGGATCTTGATCATCGGAGCAATCTGGTACTGTTTGTAGTACTCTCTCAGAAAGTTGATAACCTCCCAGTGTGACTCAGTAAGTTCTACGCCGTCCTGCTTAGCCAGTTCACTAGCTAAATCCTTGCTCCAGTCATCGAGATTCAGAAGATATCCGTCGTCGTCAACCTCGATCTGTTTTCCCTGAAAATCCATTGTTGCCATTTTTTTCCCCCTTTCATAGTAGGTATTTGGTTTTCATCTTTGAAGGGAATAGATCCCAACAAGAAAGTAAAATACCGAAAAGTATTTAACTTATTTTTAAAACTCAGAATTCATCTGATTTGTTGTTTATCAGGCTTAGGCTATAAACAGTAATACACATGCATACGTCCGGTCAAATAAAAAAAACTTATCAACTAATCATCTTTATTTATTCTTTAAAGATCAAGGATTTATGTAGGGTTTCAAACCCTTTTAATCATCTCTCCTGCAACAGCATTGTAACAGCTTAACAGATACTCGGTCCGGCTTGCAATGCTTACTTTTTCAGGCGGACAAAAAGAAAGCCCGGGGACGGTTTTCCGCGTGTGACCGCTTCTCTGCCAAATGTATGCCTTCTGGTGTTATAGGTCAGCTCCATGATTTCATAGTCTTCATCAGGCACCATGCTCCAGGCCTTATCCAGGTCTCCATCGCAGGCCAGGTTTAACACGTCAACATATGCATCACCCATATTATGGCCTGTTCGGTCATAGACATATACTGCGCTGCACGCGCATCTGCCCCCACTAAAGGTATTCCCAAAGCGGCTCATTATCTCCTGGGGTTCTTCTATAGGGCTATCGCAAAACGGGCACCTCAATATACTGTTCTCGTCGTGTCTGCTCATTCAATTCTCCTCTTCTGTTAACCTTTCATAAATCTTTGCCGCTATATCGCCCACGCTCACGGAGAAAAAATCTCCATCGCGGTAAAGCGTAACAGCGTCGACGTCGTCTTTTCGTGCTGATATGACCGGGAGAGTTTCTCTAAGTTTATATGCCCCGGCAATAAGCAGCGCGTAGGCACGCACCACGGGGTCTTCGTCCCGCAGAAACGCCTCTATGAAGTCTCCGGAAACGCCGATCAAATCCGGTCTTACTTCACCGATCCTGAAGATCGCCCTGAGCACCCCCTGCCGCAGCATCACCTCGTCATGGAACGATGCAATAACCGGAGCAATATCAGCAAATGCATCGGGACTGTTTCTGACAATTTCTCCGAGCATCTCGGGTGCGCTCGAAGGATTGTTCCCTGACTCATCGCGCAACATCCAGAGGAGCCTCTGCGCCAGGTTTCTGACTACATCAGGGTTTGTTTTCGCTATTTCACCTGCGATGATGCCCGTCACATCTATCGCCCTCCAGCATAAGACATCTCTCTTGTCATAGCTGATGCCGATAAGAAGCCTGAACATGCCTCTAGTATTTTTTTTTGCTATCTCCGCAATCTCGTCATATTTTTTTTCTTCCAAGAAGGGTATGATCTCTTTTCTTTGCACCTGAACTTCCTTTCTTTTTATAGGAATATGCCTGTTTCACAAGACCGCCGGCCCATTCGGGGGAGCCGAGGGCATGCACATGAGTATAGGTCGCCAATACGTTTTTATAGCATAGGCCATCCATTTTATCCATAATCCCCTGGCCTCGTTTCATCCGGAATGAGAAATGCTTCCCCTCTTTCGTTTCTCTGTCAATGACTCTTGAATAATGGAATTCGTGCCCTCTCAATAATGTGCCTTTGGGATAAAACGGGTTTCCCCCTGTTATTTCAACGATAGTATAACCATGCGCCTGCGGTTTTTTTTCGAGACAGAAAGTAACCGGGAATACCCCGGCCATGGGATACGTTCTATTCCCCAGGAGTAGCGCTTCACCGAGATACATCAGCCCGCCGCACTCAGCGTATACCGGGAGACCTCCTTCCACTGCTTTGCGAAGCGATCTCTTAAACGCTGTATTGCTTGCAAGTGAAATAGCATTTGTTTCCGGAAACCCGCCTCCGATATACAGGGCATCTATATCAGGCAGTTTCCTCTCCTTCATCGCACTGATCTCCACGAGCTCTGCCCCCTTTTTTTCAAGCTCTTCAAAGTTTTCAGGGTAATAGAACTGGAAGGCGGAATCCCTGATAATGCCTATCCTGACCGAAGGGAATGCATTCCCGGCAACAAATCCGTCATGTTTGTTGTCTGTTGCACCCCCCTCAAGTGTCTTTGCGCCCTGAGCAATTTCCAGGATACGGTCAAGGTCAAGATATTCCCTTGCTATATCTCCGGCATAGGACAGCGCCTTTGCTACCTCAGGATGTTCCTGGAAAGGTGTCAGGCCCATATGTCTTTCAGAAAGAAAATCTTTCTTGAGTCTCGGGATCGCCCCAAGGACAGGGAGACTGCAGTATTTCTCTATTGTTTCCCGGATGATCTTTTCATGCCTCGCTCCTGCAATCTGGTTCAAGACAACTCCCCTTATAGCGACCTTTTTGTCGAATTTCTGCATGCCGAGCAGGAGAGCAGCGGCTGTTCTCGTCATCTTCGTGCAGTCAAGCACAAGCACGACAGGGGCTGTCAGCATCTTGGCAAGTTCAGCGGTACTGTAAGTCCCCGCAGAATCCATCCCGTCATAGAGGCCCCTGTTGCCTTCTATGACAGCACAATCGGCATTACCGAAATGCACCTGGAATGAATACAGTATCTTCTCCTTGCTTATTAAAAAAGGGTCGAGGTTATAACAGGGCTGGGCAGCAGCTGACGAGAGCCATCCTGCATCAATATAGTCCGGCCCCTTTTTGTAGGGAACTATTGACAGTCCTCTTTCACGCCATGCAGAGATAAGGCCGAGGGAGACGGTCGTCTTCCCTGAGCCGCCTTTAAGCCCGGCGATGATCAGCCTTGGATATCGAGATCTCATTACTTCTCCTTTTTACAGACTGGTCTGTAATTATAGCCGAGCATCGAATTTAAGATAAAGTATTGAAAAAAATATCTGCGATGCAGGCATGAATACATGATCACCTCATTCCATGCAAAGGCCACCCTTTAACTAATAATTGGATTCTATTCCTCAAAAGCCTTAAAATAACGCATTATATATTTTCATATAGATATGACTGAGAAATCATGCGTAAAAAAAAGAATGACAAAATGCACAAAGAGGCCCATCGTTCAACTCCTATAAATATAGCCCGTTGCGTAAGATGCGGGACATGCTGCCTGAAGGGTGGCCCCGCCCTGCACGGGGAAGATAAAAAATCCGTCCTTGCCGGACATATAGGGCCCGAAAGTCTGATAACCATCAGAAAAGGGGAGTTCGCGTTTTCTCCCCTCAGCGGAAGGCTTGAACCCATTCAGAAGGAGATTGTCAAGATCGCAGGAAGGGGAAAGGGATGGGTCTGCTGTTTTTACGACGAAAAGAAATCCTCCTGCTCTATTTACGCCCATCGGCCGCTGGAATGCCGCCTTCTTAAATGCTGGGACACTGCAGGGCTTCTGTCTGCCATAGGGAAAGACCCTCTCACCCGCGCTGACCTTATCAGCGTGGATGACCCCATTATGAAGTTTATCGAGACACAGGAAAAGGAATGTTCTGTCCTGACGGCAGAAAACCTCATTTCAGTACTGCAGAAGGAAAAAGACGATCCCACATCACTTGCAAAACTTACCGCCCTCGTACATCAGGACCTTGCCATACGCTCACAGGCCATAGCTGAATTCGGGCTTTCTCTTGAAGCTGAGCTTTTCATCTTCGGACGTCCGCTCTTTAAGATCCTGAGCAGCAGGGGATTTCAGTTCACGAAAGCAATGGCAGGCTGAAAAAAAAACAGAGGGGGATAGTCCCCTCTGTGTATTATTATGTAAGAAGTCGTTGTTCCGACTTTATTACTTTATAAGACCTTTTTCCCTCAGATACTCTTCACTAGGGATTTCAACAGAGCTTGCACCACCGCCGTAGGAATACATAAGTCTTCCTACATCGATCATTCCCCGCATAGCCTTCTTGACGACATCCATTTCGATCCCGGTCTCAGCATTGACGCCTTTAATGATATCTTTTTCTTTCAGTTTCTTCTTGCCTTTTGCTGCCTCTACGAAGGCAAAAATCTTGTCTTGAAGTTCAGCTGTTTCCATGTACCTTACCCCCGTGATAACTTTTATACAGTTTATAAGAAGGCAGCCCGCCGAGGCGGGCTGCCTTTATCCTTAAATCCCTAATATATTACCACTTGAATGCTGCGGAAGTCCTCATGGTGTCTCTCATAAAGGTGAAGTCATCGATGGACTGGAATGTGAAGTCGATGCCGGTAAGAGAGAAGAACCTCTCCCATCCGATCCTCTCGATCCACTCGCCCATTCTCTCATGTTTCCGGGCATTTGCTGCATACACCTCAACAATATGTTTTATCGCAGCAACAGCCTTCGGCCATCTTGGCGGCTCATTCGAGATGAAAGGGATAACCAGCTTGGAGAATTTAGGGCTGGTTCTTAAGCTGCTGATCTTTCCTCCAACAACGATCGCAACACCGTCTCTTTCAGGGTCCTTGATGCTGATCGGAGGACATACGGTGAAGCAGTTCCCGCAGTACATGCATTTGTCAGGATTGATCTTAATGCTCTTATGTGCAGGATCAGGGCTGATTGCACGCGTCGGACAGGATCCGATGACCGTAGGAAGCTCACACATGTTCTTGAAGTTTTCGTGGTTCACTGTAGGGACCTTTGTATGGACCGCGACAACAGCTATGTCTGAGCAGTGCACAGCTCCGCACATATTCACACAGCAGGCGACCGCAAGCCTGACCTTGTTCGGAAGTCGCTTTGTTTCGAAATACTCAAAGAGTTCGTCCATCATGGACTTCACGAGCCCTGAGGCGTCGGTACATGCGCTGTGGCAGTGCACCCATCCCTGGGTATGGACCACATTGGTTATGCCATAGCCGATGCCACCCATCTTGAAGCCTCGGGCAGCAAGATCTTTCTTAAGCGGCTCAAGCTTGCTCTCGTCAGATACGAGAAACTCAACGTTGTTTCTCGTCGTATAGCGGAGATAACCGCCACAGAATTTCTCTGCCACTTCACAATGCTCACGGATTGTATCTGTAGACAAAAGCCTCGGAGAGGCCACTCTTACTGTCCAGAGTTTGTCTCCGGTCTCACCGACGTGCACCATGGTGCCCGGGGTAATAACTTCATGATATTTCCACTTCCCGTAGTTCTTCTTGATTACCGGAGGCAGAAACTGCTCAAAATTGGGTGGTCCAACGTCTGTTTTTCTCTGTGGTACTGCCATTTTTTTGTCCTCCTTACATTAAATGATATAATTTATTTAGAATTTGTATTTGCCGGTCTTCTTTTCTTCGGCTTCCTTTGCCTTGTATGATGCAATGTCCTCTTCCGTGTAGAACATGAACGGGTCTTTTCTCGGCTCCTTGATCTGCTGAGGCGAAGGAGGTACCCCGATAGCCTCGAGGAAGGACCTCATGCCTTTCATCTCGATGACCTCGCCGATCCTCTCTCTCGGCTTTGCATTCTCATCCCACCAATCCCAGATATTTCTGATAAGCTCTTTCAGCTCGGTATATGGCGGCTCAAGCTTGATAAACGGAATGATAACCCATGAAAGAAGCGAACCGACAACGATCGGTGCCTTACTTCCGATACAGATGGTAGCTCCCCTTTCGCCGCTCGGCCTCAGGGCCTTTGTCATCTTTGCTATGCAGTGCATGCACCTGCTGCATTCAGCGTTATTTATTTTGAGTGCCTTGCCGTCATAGCTCATGCACTGAGTAGGACACATATTTACGATCTCGGCATTGACGTCCATGCCCTTCTTGGCATAATTCTGGACTTCAGCCTGGTCGATCAGTATGTCGCCCTTCCAGGTGCCGATAATAGACATGTCAGCGCGTGCGATCGCTGCAACGCAGTCGCAGGCGCAACCCGATGACTTTATTTTGAATTTGTAAGAGAACGACGGCCTGTGCATCTCATCCTGAAATTCCTGGGTAAGCGCATAGGTGAGGCCGAGGGTGTCATAGTTTGTCCATTCGCAGCGGCCTGGACCTACGCAGCAGCTAGGCGTTCTCAGTGCAGAACCTGAACTACCCAGGTCCCATCCGCGGGAAGAATACTCTGCAAAAATGTTCTCAAGATGCTCAGTCTTGGTGCCGAGGAGAACGAGGTCGCCGGTTGAGCCGTGTACGTTAGTCAACCCGCTTCCATACTTGTCCCAGATATCACAGATCTCTTTCAGCGCCTTGCTCGTATAGAAAAATCCGCTGGGCTGGTTAAGTCTGACGGTATGGAAGTGTGCAACACCCGGGAATTCATCACCGATCTCAGAGTATCTTCCGATAACTCCGCCACCATAACCCAGAACGCCAACGATGCCACCGTGTTTCCAGTACCCCACTTTTGTGCTGTAACATTTCTCGAGGTGTCCAACTGCGTCGTTAGCCATCTCGTTGTTCTTGGCTGCCTTCTTCATCTCGGTGACAAAGCTTGGCCAAGGACCTTTTTCCAACTCATCAATCAACGGCGTATTATACTTCTTCATCGAATCCTCCTTTATGAATGATTTTTGTAAGCTTAACGTGCAAGAAATGCATGCGCTACACAGATTAAAACACCTATTGTCTAATGGTCAAATAAAAAAAATTAATCCTCGAATCACAATTACTTATTTAGCAGGAACCCGCATCTCCACAAAAAGCTGCTTGAACAGCCCTCGCCGGAGATCAAAGAAAAACCGTTTTCCTATTTACAATTACCCCTCGGCAAGTGCTATACTTATCGAGTTTTGGTTCAGTTTTTACGATAAATTTACGTGAATATACCCGGAGGATTAAATGCGAAAAATATCACTACTGGTTATCTTCCTGCTCCTGGCTTCATACAGCGTCCTCTATGCGCAGGATCTGCCGGTTGTTAATTCAATTGAAATCAAGGGCCTCAAGCGTATCGAAGAAGGTGCGGTCAAGGCAAAACTTTCCCAGAAAATCGGGGAACCCATTTCACAGGAAAAGACCAATGAAGACATTAAAACCATCTTTAAAATGGGGTACTTCGATGATGTAAAGGTCGAGATCGAACCTTTTGAGGGCGGCGTCAAAGTCTTTTATATCATCAAGGAGAAACCAACGATCGTCAGAGTTGAATTCCAGGGGAATAAAGATCTTGATGATGCAAAACTGAAAGAAAAACTCACCATAACCCCTGGTTCAATAGCCGATACCGTGTTGATACAGGATAATGCATTAATCATCGGCAGACTTTACGAAGAAGAGGGTTACTGGCTTACAAACATTGTGCCGGTCGTAAAAAAGATCTCCGATGATGAAGTCGGCCTCACGTATCAGATAGACGAAGGCACAAAAATAAAAATAAAAAATATTCTGTTCGAAGGCAATAAAAATATCTCGTCAAAAAAGATAAAAAAGGTAATGGACACAAAGGAATGGTGGCTCTTCTCTTTTGTAACGTCTTCAGGGTACTACAAGAAAGACCAGATGGCAACCGACATAGAAAAAATTAAGAATCTCTATTTCGACAATGGCTATATCAAGGTGACCGTCGCTGAGCCCGAGATAACGGTCGACAAGCTGAAAAAAAGCATGACCATAAAAATCCGGATATCCGAAGGCGATCAGTACAGACTTTCCTCGATTATTTTTACGGGGAATAAGGCTTATGACAATGAAGCTGTACAAAAGAGAATAAAACTGATGCCAAACGATATATTCAGAAAAAACCTTCTTGAAAAAGACCTGCGCTCCATCTCAGACCTTTACTCCGAAAACGGGTACGCGCTTGTTTCTGTTGTACCTGATCTTTCACCTGATGAGAGCAATAAAACAGTTGCGGTCACCCTGAATATCAACGAAGGTGATAAATACCGGATAGGAAGGATAGAAATCTCCGGCAATACAAAGACCAGAGACAAGGTGATCAGGAGGGAGATCAGACTCGCAGAGGGAGATACCTTCGACAGTTCAAAAATTAGAAGAAGCTATGAGAAGATAAACAATCTCGGCTTCTTTGATACGGTCGAAATGGTGCCGAAGCCGAAATATGAAGAAAAGGCAGTTGATATTGATGTCAAAGTAAAGGAGAGACCTACAGGCTTCCTGAGCGTCGGCGGCGGATACAGCTCCGCAGACGGCTTCATCGCAACGGTGGATCTGACCCAGGGGAACCTTTTCGGGAAAGGCCAGTACATAAAGGTAAAAGGAGAACTGGGCGGGAAAAGCTCTTACTACGAACTTTCCTTCAGGGACCCGTATTTTCTTGACACTCCTTATGCCTTCTCTACGGGTATTTACCATACTAACCGTTCGTATGGTGAATTCGACAAAGAAGCTACCGGCTTCTATCTGGGGCTGGGGAGAAACCTTGCCGAGTTTTGGAGAGGAGACGTTTCATATAATTTGGAGAAGGCAAAAATTGATAATGTTGATTCGTCTGCTTCCTCAGTAGTAAAAGACCAGGAAGGCACTGAAACAACCAGCAGCATCACTCCTTCACTGGTCAGGGACAGCAGGGATAATTATCTAGACACCTCCCGGGGTTCGAGGAATGCGGCGACATTTACGTTTGCCGGGCTCGGAGGGAGCAACGCTTTTGTAAAAGGAGTACTCGACTCAGCATGGTATTTCCCTCTGGGTGAAACCACATTCATGCTCAGGGGCCGCTTTGGGTATGCAAGCGGAATATTCGGCAAAGAACTGCCCCTGTACGAAAGGTTTTACGTCGGCGGTCTCAATACGGTAAGGGGGTTGGACTTCGGAGATGCAGGACCAAAAGACCAGGATAACGGAGACGCGATAGGAGGTACCACAGAACTCATCTTTAATGCTGAATATATTTTCCCCCTTCTTCCTGAGATGAAATTAAAAGGGGTTGTTTTCTTCGACGCAGGAGAAGCCTATGAAAGCTTTCATAATTTCGGGAGCCTGCGTTATACTTCAGGCTTGGGGGTCCGATGGCTATCTCCCATGGGACCTATACGGCTGGAATGGGGCTATAACATACAAAGAGAAGATGACGAAAGTGCAAGCAAATTTGAATTTGCTTTCGGAACATTTTTTTAATATATGATTCACACAAAAAAGGAGAAACAGATGAAAAAATTATCATTGCTCTTAGTTGTCCTCATCTTATTGGCAGGCAGGCATGCCTATGCTGAAGACGTCAAGATCGGATCAGTAGATCTCGTGAAGGCGCTGAATGAATCGGATGCCGGGAAAAAAGCAAAGGCAGACCTCGAATTCCTTATCAAGACAAAGCAGTCGTCTCTTGACGAAAAGGGAAAAGTTATTGAGAAAATGAAGCAGGATATGGACAAGCAGTCTTCTGTGCTGTCTGCCGATGCGAGGAAATCAAAGGAAGAGGAATTAGAGAAGGCAATTCGTGATTACCAGCGGCAGGTAGCTGATTCACAAAACGAGGTGAAAAAGAAAGAAGGGGAGTTCACCGGCGCTATCATTAAGGAGTTACGTGATATAGTCCAGAAAATAGGCGGCGAAGCGGGGTATACCATCATACTGGAAGGCGGCGAAGGACAGATCCTGTATGCAAAAAAAGAGATAGACCTTACCGATGCCTTGATCAAAAGACATAATGCACTGAAGGCGACACCCAAAAAATAGCAGGGGTCTTTCAGCGGTTCAGATGCGCTTCAGGCATCAAGAAAGCCTCCCCTGCAAAGGAGGCTTTCTTGACATGCAGCCTAAGAAACGTCAAAAAAAACATTGAGATAATAATCTAAGATGAAACTAAAAGACTTTGCCCTGATCGTCAACGGGACTATCCAGGGCGACCCAGAAATAGAAATAACCGGAGTCTTGGGGATAAAGGATGCGAGGGAAGGGGATATCACCTTCGTCTCCTCGGCAAAATACCTCAAGCAGGCACATGAGAGCAAGGCTTCCTGTATCATTGTAAAAGAGCCGATACCCGATCTCAAACTATCCCAGTTATGCACCCCGAACCCCTATTTTGCATTTGCAAAGGCGATAGAATGTTTTTATCCGGGGCCGACTTTCCAGTCAGGCATTAGTGACAGGGCGGTGGTCTCCGGTCGTGTCCTGCTTGGTAAAAACATCTCTGTTTACCCCTTTGCATTCCTGTCTGATGACGTTTCCATAGGAGACAATACAATCATTCTGCCAGGAGTTTTCGTAGGGGAAAAGACAAAAATCGGGAAGCACTGTATCCTCCATCCCAATGTCGTTATCCGTGAAGGCGTCACCATCGGCGACCGGGTCATTATTCATTCCGGAACAGTAATAGGTTCCGACGGCTACGGTTACACCTTCGAGAAGGGTGAACATTACAAGATACCGCAGGTCGGAGGGGTAATCATAGAAGATGATGTGGAGATTGGCTCCAATGTATCTGTCGACCGCGCGACGCTTGGAAACACGGTCATTGAAAAAGGCACAAAAATCGATAACCTTGTGCAGATAGCACATAATGTAAGGATCGGGGAGAAATCCCTCATCATGGCTACGGCTGCAATCGCCGGCAGCTCAGAGATCGGCAGCTATGTCACAATCGGCGGACAGACTGCGCTCGCCGATCATACCGTAATTGACTCGGGTACTATGATTGCCGGGAAGTCTGGATTGTTCGGACATGTAACAAAAGGGGTATACTCGGGATCGCCCGCTATTCCCCATAAGGACTGGTTCCGGTCCCAGGCATTGTTTGCAAAACTGCCGGAAATATACAAAAGGATAATAGAACTTGAAAGGAAAATACACAGTCTGGAAAAGGGGGATTCTGTATGATGAACATAAATGAAATAATGAAATACCTGCCGCACCGGTATCCCTTTCTCCTCGTTGACAGGATCACCGACCTGCAGCCGGGAGAACGCATCACCGGGATCAAGAACGTTACCTTCAATGAGCCATTTTTCCAGGGACACTTTCCCGGCCAACCGATCATGCCCGGCGTGCTGATCGTGGAGGCCATGGCGCAGGTTGCAGGAGTAATGGCCTTCCGTTCAGGGGTGGAAGGCAGTGGCAAGTCAGTCTATTTCATGAGCATCGAGAAGGCAAAATTCAGGCGCCCTGTTGTACCGGGCGATCAACTCAAACTCGAGATCAAGGTCATGCAGCAGAGGGGCAATGTCTGGAAGTTCTCTGGCACTGCGACAGTAGAGGGCAAACTCGCCTCTGAGGCTGATTTCACCGCCATGGTCACAGAAAAGGAGATCTCATAGGATGATGAAAACCAGAATCCACCCTACGGCAATTGTAGATCCGAAGGCAGAAATCGATTCCAGCGTTGATATTGGTCCTTTCTGCATTATAAGGGGCAAGGTCAGGATCAGGAAAGGAACAAAACTCTTATCTCACGTAATAGTAGAAGGCTCGTCAGAAATCGGTGAGAACTGCACGATACATCCCTATACAAGCATCGGGTTCCCGCCCCAGGACTTAAAATACAAGGGAGAGAACACGAAACTTATCATGGGCAGCAACAATACCATCAGGGAATATGTATCAATACACAGGGCATCGGTCGGCGGCGACGGGACAACGGTTATCGGCAACAATAATTTTTTCATGGCCTATGTGCATGTCGCCCACGACTGCAAAATCGGCAATTATGTCGTACTGGCAAATGCAGCTACCCTTGCAGGTCATGTACTCATTGAAGACAGCGCTGTCGTCGGCGGGCTGGTGGCAATTCACCAGTACACCCGGATAGGAAGCTATGCGATGGTGGGAGGGTTCAGCGGTATCGGACAGGACATCCCGCCCTATATGATCGCCTC
>Ga0210377_10001335_pt1 | contig 22495 bp, 19 predicted proteins | sample PLM4_65_b1redo_FD_155480 | JGI IMG/M metagenome (GOLD analysis project Ga0210377, IMG submission 155480) | Groundwater sediment microbial communities from an aquifer in East River, Colorado, USA - PLM4_65_b1 redo | ecosystem: Environmental > Terrestrial > Soil > Riparian zone | place: USA: East...
CGATCAAGGCGCAGGCGGAGCTGTTCCAGCGCGGACAGTACGCCGAGCTCAAGGCGCCGGTCGTCGATCCGAAGGCCAAGATTCCCGCCGACCTGTACCAGGCGCGCAACGCCGCCGCCGTCGCCCTGGCGGCGCACGCCGACCAGTACGCCCCCGACGGCTGGGCGAAGACGAAGCAGTTCCTGGATCAGGCCGAGGCCTACCAGGTCAGCAAGAAGGGCAAAGAGCAGAGCCAGGTCGCCGGATTGTCACGCCAGGCGGTGCAGGCCGCCGAGGACTCCCGGGTCATCGCCGTCAAGCGCGCCGCCGAGGCGCAGCTCGCGGCCGAGAGGCAGGCCGAGCAGAAAGCCGCCGAAGAGCGCATTGCCCAGGCCGCCGCTCAGGCGCAGGCCGAGCAGCAGGCGGCCACGGAGCGCGTTGCCCAGGCAACCGCCCAGACGCAGGCCGAGGCGGAACGGCGCGCCGAGGCGGAGCGCCAGGCGGCGAAGGCGCAAGAGGAAGCCGTCGCGGCCCGGCAGCAGTCGGCCGCGGCCCAGCAGCAGGCCGTGGCCGCAGAGCAGGCGGCGGGCCAGGCCGCCAAAGGGACCGCCGCCGCCGAGGCAGCCCGCGTGGTGGCTCTGGCCGCCGAGCAGGAGGCGAAGAGCGCGGCCGCGGCCGCCAACCAGTCGGCCGCCGACCTGCGCGCCCAGCTCCTCAATCAGTTCAACAAGGTCCTGCCGACGAGCGACTCGGCGCGCGGCCTGATCGTGAATCTGGGCGGGCTCAATTTCCCGACCGGCCAGGCCACCCTCACCGTCGAAGCGAAAGAGAGACTCTCCCGCTTCTCGGGCCTGGTCGCGGCGCATCCCGATCTGAAGTTCGAGATCGAGGGGCATACCGACAACCTCGGCAAGCCCGAGTCGAATCTGAAGCTCTCGGAGGTCCGCGCCGAGGCGGTGCGCGATTATCTGGTGCAGGCGGGGCTGCCTGCCGGCACGATCATCGTCAAGGGTCTCGGCGACGCCGACCCGGTCGCCAGCAACAACACGACCGACGGCCGCGCCAGGAACCGCCGGGTGGAGATCATCGTCTCGGGCGAGGTGATCGCCACGCAGATCGCGAAGTAGGGGGCGGTTTCAAGACGCAGCGGCGCGCGGAGGCCCACTGGAAGGCCGCCGCGCGCCGGTCTGTCCTCCCCGAATGGGGCTCAGGGTATCAACGCTGGATCGGCGCCGTGTTGCCGGAGGCAGCCTCGCGATAGGCCTTCGCGAACGCGTCGTAGGCGCCGCGGTAGTCGCCGTCGTTGAAGAGCCCGTCGCCGCGCGCGAGCACCGACTCGGCGTTGCGGATGTTGAAGCCGGCCGCGACGGCGGTCTCGATCGTCTCGCCGACCAGCCCGCGCACCATCTCGAGCACGCCGCCGAACGCCTGCGGCAGCGCGAAGAAGGCGATGTTCCTGCCGCCCTCGATCGCCAGGTTGGCCTCGATCTTGAGTCGCAGATCCTGGTCCTGGAAGGCGGTGAGATCGTCGCCCAGGTCCCCGCCGGTCTGCCGGATCAGTGCCACGAGATCCTGGCCCTGGACCATCAGGTGATTCAGGACTTCCTGCTGCTGCTGGGCGATCCGGTTCATCAGCTCCTGCCCCTGGGCCAGGACCTGCGACTGCAGGCCGGCGACCTGGCCCTGGACGACGCTGATCCCGGTCTGGGTGTTTCCGTGGTTGATGAGCGATTGATCGAGCTGTCCCGCGACCAGGGTCCGGAACGCGAGCGTGGCCTGCTCGGATCGGGCGGCGGCGGCGTCGTGCAGGCAGACACCGAGGTACTGGATGCCGCCGTAGAGCACCTGGGCGGGGATCTTGAGCGTCAGGCTCACCTCGGTGTCCGGAATGATGTCGATGATCTTGTCGAAGACGAACAGATACCTTTCGTACTTCGAGGCGGTCAGGTCGTCGCCGACTTCCCCGAACGGATGCAGGTTGAAGCCGTCCGGCGGGCATGGGATCTGCGGCAGCACCGGAAGGCTCATCCAGAAGCCGTCGACGAGGCCCAGCTTCGCGGCCAGGCTTTCCGGGGAGAACTCGTTCATGACCGCAGAGGCGATCGACTCGAACAGCGACTGCAATGCGCCCAGGAGGACGTTCGGGAGATTCGCGATGGCGTTGGCGATCTGCACGACGAAACCCAGGACGTCGTCGATGACGCTCTCGATCCCGTTGACGACCGTCTCGAGGCCGTTCACCACCGCCTCGAACCCGGAGAGTGCCAGGTTCACGGGCGCCGCGATGATGTTGCAGAGGAACTGCATCGACACGCAGCCGATGCCGAGCGGCAGCTGCAGCCCGTGGTCGGGGCAGGAGCAGTTGAAGGCGACGCTCTGGAGCTGCGGGCCGTTCAACGTCGCGACCGCCCGCGGTATCTGGATGAGCTGCACGACCGTGTCCTCCGGCGGCAGAAGCGAGCCCGCCTCGCGCATCAGGAAGAGGTCGCGTGGCGAGGCCTGGCGGAGGCTCTCCCCGGCTCCGGCCACCGCCGCGGCGTCGACCCCGGCGCCGGCCGGCATCGCCGCCAGCCGCTCGATCATCACGGCGCGGTAGACCTCGAGCGCCTGCTCGGTCTCGGCGCTGGCGCCGCGGTGCTCGAGGAGCGCGAGCCGGGTGCGGTTCTCGGCCGTCGAGGCGACGGCGAGGATGGCGGGGAGGGTGCGGTTCCAGGCCGGGATGGTCTCGACACGCGCGCGCGCCAGCAGGAGATCCTCGGTCGAGAACGAGGCCACGCGGGCCGCGATCGGATCGGCGGACGGGTCTCCCGGCGTGAAGTCGCGCAGGTTGCCGTACACGGCCGCGAGCTCCCCTCGGAAGCGCTCGAGATCGGCGCGCTCCTCCGCGTCGAGCGTGCCGGCCCGGGCCAGAACGCGGACGTCGGCCATCGCCTGCCGCAGCTCGGGCGTGTCGATCCGCTGCCGGATCATGAACATCATCTCGGGCGTGGCCCGCTGCAGCTTCGCCTCCATCCCGGCGACGACGCGCGCGTCGATGCGCGCCGCGGCGGCGGGAGGCAGGTGCTGCAGATTGACCAGGAACTCGTCGAGGCTCTTGCGGAAGTCACCCACCGCCTCGAAGTCGCGATCGCCGAGCGGCCCGTTGTCGGCGAAGGCGCGCAGACCCGCGCGGGCCCCGGGCGACAGTGAGGCCAGGAGGTTCGCCTTCAGTCCGCGCCAGTCGCCCTGCTGGTCCATCTGAATCCGGAGCAGCGCCAGACCCTGGGCCGGCATGTCATGAAGCCGGGCCTGCATCGCGGTGACCGCGGCCGGATCCTGGTTGAGCCGCGCGAGCGACTCGGCCGGCAGGAGCCGGAGGACGGCGTAGAACTCCGACACCTCGGCGCGGAACTGCTCGAGGTCGCCGGCCTGGCGTGTTGCGGCGTCGCTGAGCACCTGCATCTGGAAGGCCGAGGAGAGCGCTTCGGGGGCCGCCTGCCAATCCGGGACCTCGGAGAAGGCCGCCTGCATGCCGGCCATCTCCTCGGGGCTGAGCGAGGCGATCCGGCTGTGCAGGCCGGCCATGGCGGCGGGATCCCTGGAGAGGTCGCCGACCGCGGTCGGCGCGAGCTGCCCGGCCTCGGCGAAGAAGTCGGCGAGCCGTTGCTTCAACGGGTCGGCGGGTGCCGGCTGCGGGACGGCGGCCAGCGCCGGCGGCGCGGCGGTCAGGGCGCACAGCAACACAATGAGCCATGGGGCGAACCGGTCGAGTCTCATTCCTCTACCCCCTCTTTATTGTGGGTTTGGACTCCCTTGTCGAGGAGCCGTCTACCTGGGTAAGCGTAAAAAGGGAGGCGAGACCGGGGGGCAGCGCGAAATACCCAAAGAAGGGGGGAGTACGGGGGTCAGTTCCGGCGCGCAGGCTGTTTCGCGGCCCAGACCGCGGCCTGGTCGGGTCGCCCCCAGGACTTGTACAGGGCGACCACGCGATCCAGAGCGGCGCCGGTGCGCGGGTCGGCCTCACCCAGGGTCTTGCGGAAGCCTTCATAAGCCCCGACCGCGAGCGCTTCGCCCTCGGCGTGCCGGCCGATGGCGCCGAGGCATGAGCCCATGAGGCTGCGGGATATCAGGAGCAGCCAGTGGCCGTCGGGGAGTGACGCGCCGGCGATCCGCGCGCTTTCCCGCAGCAGCGGCTCCGCCTCCCGCGGCCGGCCGGTGTCGAGGAGCAGCTTGCCGAGGCCGTTCAGGGTGACGGCGACGTAGGGGCTGTCGGGTGCGACCGTGCGCCGGTACATCTCCAGGCTCTGCCGGTAGGTCGTCTCCGCGTCCGCGTTCCTGCCGAGGTCGACCAGGAGGTTCGCGAGCTCCTTGAGATCGTAGGCCACGTTTTCGTGCACCTCGCCATGGACGCGCCGGTCGATGGCGAGGGTGCGGCGCAGGAGACCCTCGGCGCCGGCGAGATCGCCCTTCTCGCGCAGCAGGCGCGCCAGGTTCACGAGGGTGTCGGCGATGTCCGGGTGGTCGGGGCCCTGGGTCGCCTCACCCAGGGCCAGCGCCTCGCGATAAAGGGATTCGGCCTCGTCGAGCTGCCGCTGGTCGTGGAGCACAGCGGCCAGGTTGTGCATCGCCTCGGCGACGTCCGGGTGGTCGCCGCCCAGCGCCTCCCGGCGCAGGACGAGGGTCCGGCGAGAGAGCGTCTCGGCGCCGTCGAAGTCACCCGTCGCGTGCAGGAGCTGGGCGAGGCTGCTGGTGGCGGCGGGGAGCTGCTCGTCCGGCTGCACCGGATGCCGATTGAGAATCTCGATCGCGCGGCGGTACAGCGGCTGCGCCGCGTCGAAGCGGTCCATCTGGAACAGGGCATGCCCGAGGTCGTGCAGCGCCACCGCGACGGTTCGGGTGTCCTCGCCGTCGATGGCGCGCTGCATCGCCACCGATTCCTCGAGCAGGGCGACGGCGCGGGCATGGTCGCCCCTCGAGACCTCGAGATTGCCCAGCTGCCGGAGGCCCTCCGCGACCTCGAGGCTGCCCGCGGGATGAAGGCCGCGACGGATCGCGAGCGAGTCCTCGAGCAGCCGACGGGCGGGATCGTACAGGCCGAGATTGGTGTAGACCGCGCCCATCGTCGCCATGAGCCGCGCCCTGACCTCGGGCTGCTCGCGGAGCGTCGCGACCCTCTCGGCGCCCCGGTCGAGTATCTCGCGCACGCTGATCGTCCGGCCGCGGGCCTCGCCGGGATCCGACACCTCGAACAGATCGACCATGAACCGCGACACCTGCTGCGCCGTGGCCGAGTCGCGCAGCGCCTGGCGCTCGGCCCGTATCGCCCGCACCAGCCCCATGGTCGTGCCGGCGACCCCGGTCATGGCGGCGAGCAGCACGAGGCCGGTCGCCGCCACGCCGATCCGATGCCGGCGGACGAACTTCCCGGCCCGGTAGGCGAGTCCCGGCGGGCCGGCCAGGACCGGCTCGTCGCCGAGGTGGCGGCGGACGTCGGCGGCGAGATCCAGCGGGGTGGCGTAGCGGCGGCCGCGGTCCTTTTCGAGTGACTTTATGGCGATCCAGTCCAGATCGCCGCGGAGCCGGCGCGCCAGCGTGGCGACGTCGAGGCCGCGATCGCGCGCGATCGTCACCGCCGCCTCGCCGAGCACCTGCAGGCGGGCGCTCGGCCGGGGCGGATCCTGCTCGAGGATGGCGCGGCGCAGGGTGTCGAGCCCGGAGGCCCGCAGCCGGTCGCTGTCGAACGGGAGCGCCCCGGCGAGGAGTTCATAGAGCAGGACACCGAGAGAGTAGACGTCGGTGCGCGTGTCGACGTCGGACCCCGTCATGCGGGCCTGCTCGGGGCTCATGTACTCCGGGGTCCCGATCACCTGGCCCATCTCGGTGAGCATCGTGCTCCCGGTCAAGTGGTGCGCGGTCGCTTTGGCGATCCCGAAATCGATGATCGTGGGGATCGGCCGGCCGTCGACGACCGGGACCAGGACATTCGACGGCTTGATGTCGCGGTGGATGATCCCCTTCTGGTGCGCGTGTTGCACACCCTCGCAGACCTGCAGGAAGAGATCGAGCCGGGCGCGGATCGCCAGGTGTCCCTCATCGCAGTAACGGGTGATCGGCGGGCCGGCCACGAACTCCATCGTGAAGTACGGGCGTCCCTGGTCGGTCGATCCGGCGTCGAGCACGCGGGCGATGTTGGGATGGTCCATGAGCGCCAGGGTCTGGCGCTCGGATTCGAACCGCGCCACCACCGCCCGTGTGTCCATGCCGGCGCGGATCAGCTTGAGGGCGAGGATGCGCTGCACCGGCGCCGTCTGCTCGACCCGGTAGACGTCACCCATGCCGCCCTGGCCGACCTTTTCGAGGATGCGGTAGGGGCCGACCGTGTCACCCGGCCGGAGGATCCCGCCCTCCTCCGCCACGAGCCGCGCGACCCCGCCGATCGCCGCGGCGATCGGGGCGCCGCTCGCGGCGTCGTGGCGAAGCAGGTCGTCGATCTCGCGCCTCAAACCGGCGTCATCGGCACAGGTCCGGTCGAGGAACTCGCGGCGCTCGTCCGGTCCGAGATCCATCGCCGCGTAATAGAGCCGCTCGACCCGGCGCCAGCGCTCAGGCTCCATGACCGGCCTGCCCGACGATCTCCCTGCGGAGCCAGGCGCGCGCCAGCCGCATCTCGCGCTCGATGGTCGCGAGCGGCAGATCGAGCGCCTCGGTCAGCTCGCGAAAACTCAGACCGCCGAAGAAATGCAGCTCGACCATGCGCCCCTTGCGGGCGTCCTGACGACTCAGTCGGTCGAGCGCCTCGTCGAGATGAAGGAGCTGCTCGGGCTCCTCGATCGCGACGACGAGCGCCTCCTCGAGCGGCTGTTTCGGCGCGCCGCCGCCGCGCCGGGCGCTGCGATGCGCGCGGGCGTGATCGACGAGGATGCGGCGCATCGCCTGGGCGGCCACGGCGTAGAAGTGGACCCGGTCCTTCCACGGGATGTCCGCGCCGACGAGACGCAGATAGGCCTCGTGCACGAGCGCGGTCGTCTGCAGGGTGTGACCGCTGCGCTCCGACCGCAAGTAGGCGCGCGCCAACCGCCGCAGATGGTCGTAGACGAGCGGCAGCAGGTCGTCGAGGGCCTTCGGGTCGCCGGCGCGCCACGCGTGCAGCAGGCCGGTGACCGTGCGTGAGGTCGGGTCGGTGATGGTCTCTCCTTCGGGGCCGCGCCCACGCCTGTCGTCACGGTGAGGCCGGCGGGCCCCGCGGCTTTTTGTCCTTATTCTACCGGCCCTCGACGTCGTAATGTCGCGCGACCGGTGATTTCCGACGGGCTGCCGGCGATGCCGCCGGCCCGATGGTGTCGGGGGAATCCCAGGGCCGTCCGGTTTCAAAAGCGCGATCCCGATTCCGGGCATCGCCGGCCGGCCCGGGCCGGCTTGACAGGGCGTCCCCGGACCCCGACATTGACGGTATGGCGAATACGCGGGGTATGACGACGGACGTGACCCGGACGGTGGATCGGAGGACGCGGCCGGAGCCCTTCGGGGCGCCGCACGTCTTCCTGCTCGTGGTGATCGATGGCGAGGACCCCGCCGCCGCCCACCGCATCGTCCAGGCCGACACCATCGTGGGCCGGGGCGAGGAGGCCGACTTCCCGATCGACGACGAGCAGATCAGCAAGACGCACTGCCGGATCCGTGTCGACGGTTCGGTCTGCACGATCTTCGACCTCGGGAGCCGCAACGGCACGAGCGTGAACGGCCGCCGGCTGCCCGCGAATGCCGGGCAGCGCCTGCGCCATCTGGACGAGATCGAGGTCGGCAACCATCGCCTGCTGGTCCTGGCCGGCCGGTTCCGCCAGTCCGCGAAGAACGCCGCGGCCTAGACCCTCCCCCCCCGTAACTTTTTCGCCCGCTCAGGGAACCCGGACCCCTTCGGACCGCAAGGAACAGACAGGGAGGCGCTGGATCGTGCGGCCATGAGGGCCGCGCGGGGGCGCCTCAACGGAGGTTCCGATGGTGGCTCTTCGACGAATCCGCACCTTGCGCTTCGTTCTCGCTCTGGTCGTGCTGGCGGCAGGGGCTCTGACGGTGGTTTCGCTCACGGGATCGACCGGTGGGGTCGTCTCGGAGGCCAACGCCGTCTGCCTCGCACCGATCTGCCCTCCCGGAGCGCCCCCGGTCAAGTGCAGCAACGGTCGCTGGTACGCGAATCGGTGCGTGGCGAACGCCGCCTGCCAGTACCAGTGCAAGTCGATCGACATCGAACCCGTCGAATAGTGCGGTCGTCCGGGGGAGGGCACCGCTCCGGTCCCTCCCCCGGATCCTGCCGTCCCGAGTCCCCCTCCCGCCCCACTGTGATCCCGATCCGGTAACGGGCTGTACCATCGTCGCTGCAGCCGCCTCATCGGGGGCATCGCCGCCCCCATCGGCAAGGAGGGTGGACGGATGGCGACAGGTGAGCACCGCGTCTGCCCCTGGTGGTTCGGGTATCTCCTGCTCTCGCCGTTGCGCCGCATCCGGCAGAGCCCCACGAAGCTGCTCGGGTCGCTCGTCAGCCCCGGGATGACTGTCCTCGAGCCGGGGCCGGGGATGGGTTACTTCACCCTCGACATCGCCCGGATGGTGGGACCGTCCGGCCGTGTCGTGGCGGTGGATGTCCAGGATCGGATGTTGCGGACCCTGCGACGCCGCGCCGCGCGGGCCGGCCTGCTGGCACGCATCGATCTTCGTCGTGTCGAGCCGGGGAGCCTCGGGGTCGAAGACCTGGCGGGACGCATCGATCGCGTCCTGGCCATCTTCGTCGTCCACGAGATGCCCGACGCCGGCAGGTTCTTCGCGGAGGCGCACCGCGCCCTGGTCGGCGGCGGGCGGCTGCTGTTTGCCGAGCCGAAGCGGCATGTGACCCGGGACGAGTTCGAGCGCTCGCTGGAGACGGCGCAGCGCACCGGGCTCGCGAGCCTCGGCGCATTCCGATTCCCGGGGGCCCGGGCCGTGCTGCTGGCGCGAAGCGCGGCTACCGGCGGGTGATGCGCAGGTTCGAGAAGTAGGCCTCGGCGCCGGCACCGATCCACAGACCGATCAGGCCGCGCGTCTCCCCGAGCTTCAGGTCGTTGACGATCAGGCAGGGCTGGGGGGCGTCGTTGAGGTAGAGCCGGGCGCGCACGCCCTCGACCTCGATGCGCATCCGGGTCCAGACCCCCGGACCGGTGCGGGCCCGATCGATCAGTCGATCTCGAGGATCGCCAAGCCGGGTGCGAGGTAGACCACGACATCGACGTCGGGGTGCCCCGGGAAACTCGCCGTGCACGACCACTCGGTGCTCGGGATGTCATCGTCATCGCCCGGAGAATCGCCGCCTGCGTCGCTGTCCATCTCGCAGCCCGGCAGGGCATGCTCCAGTTCCGCGAAGAGAACCTCCCTGGGCACGTGAATGTCGACGAGCTTCATGCTGATCGCGTCGAGCCCGCCATTGAAATCCCACTCGACAACGCCCCGGAGCGAACCGCGCGCAGACGGATACGCGACCATCAGATCGCTGTAGGAGAAAACGCCGTCGGAGACGATCGACTCCTCGAGGAGGGTCCGCGCATCCATCACGGTGTCGCCGGGGCATGGACGATGCCGGCACTGGATAATCCCGGCCGCAAGGTCGGCCAAAGCCCGCGCCGGTTCTGTTTCACCCGACGCGTCCGCGATCGGGGCGCCTCCCATGACGAACAGGGCCGTCGCCGCGATGATGATCGCCGGTCCACAGGGACTGCGTGTGTGTCTCATGTTCGCCTCCCGGCGCGAATGTACGGGGAGGCGGCCATTGCACAAGCCGGGATTGGCGCCGGGTGCTGGTGCGGAACAGCAGCCGCGGGAGGTGGGGATTCTCCGGCGAGCCGCACCGCGGGGCGTCGTCCGCAGTGCCGCGCTCGCGGCCTGCACGCACGGCCCGGACCCGAGCGGGCTGTTGCCGCCCGAAGGCGTTGTCTGCACTCAGGAGTTCCGCGCCGGGCTCGTCGTCGAGGTGCGCGACGCGGTGACGGCGGCGCCGGCGGCGGCCGGGGCCGTCGGCACGATTCGCGACGGTGCCTACGAGGAGGTGCTCGAGGTCGAAGGCGGCGCGCAGGTTCCACCGGAGCTCGCGCTGCAGCTCGTCGGCGCCCGGGAGCGCCCCGGCACGTTCGACCTGTGGGTCGAGAAGCCCGGATACAAGGTGTGGACGCGAGCCGGGCGTCCGTCACTTCTTCGAGTGGCAGACCGCCTCGATGTTGTTGCCGTCCGGGTCGTACGCGAACGCCGCGTAGTAGGTCGGGCTGTAGTTCTCGCGCAGCCCCGGCTTGCCGTTGTCGCGCCCGCCGGCTTCGAGCGCGCCGACGTGGAAGGCGGCCACCGCGGCGCGGCTCGGCGCGGCGAAGGCGATGTGGACACCCTCCGAGGCGGGCGCTCCGGCGGAGATCCACAGGCTCGTGGTCTCGCCGGACCCGAACCCGGCGCTGCTCTCGTCCTCGCTTTGCCGCGTGTATCCGAGCGGCTTGAGGGCGGCCTCGTAGAACCGCCGGCTCTTCGCGAAGTTCTTCACCTTCAGGCTGACGTGGTCGTACATGGTCGGCTCCTTCCGATGAAATATGGCGCGAGACTACCGCGCCGGCGCCGCGCCGGCTTGCGCTTTCTTGCTCGCGCGGACGACCCGGTCGGGGGCGCGGTCGGGCCCGGCCCGGGGCGCGATCAGTGACGGTAGCGCGACGGCCGGACGCCGTAAGCGCGCCGGAAGCTGCGGATGAAATGGCTCAGGTTGCCGAATCCGACGGCATAGCAGGCCTCGGTGACCCCGGCGCCTTCCCCGAGCCGCTGCGCGGCGCGCTTCAAGCGCACTTGCACGAGATAGCGATGCGGCGGCACGCCGATCATCTGGCGAAACACCCGGCTGAAATGGAACGGGCTCATGCCGACCGCGCGCGCCGTCCCTTCGAGCGTATGGGGCAGGGCGTAGCGCTCGGAGAGCAACTCGCGCGCGGCCTCGACCCGCCTCGTGTAACGGGCGACCTGCCCGGCGCTGAACAGCCTCGATGGACCGGGATCTGCCGCGTCGCCGAGCTCCGCGAGCAGCTCGCCAGCCAGCGTGGTCACGGCCATCGCCGCTTCGCCGCTCGCGGCGGTCGTGGCCAGGCGGTGACGCAGGTAGGCGAGCCGGTTCGTGAGCGCGGCTGCCGGGACGCGCCGCTTCCACCGGCAGCCGATCGTCGCCTGCAGCTCGTCGATGAGCTCGGGGGAGTAGTGCACCGAGAAGCTGACATCGTCGGGGATTGGCCCGACGTGGGTGCAACGGTAGCGCAGCCCCGGGTGAGTGACGAACAGGGTCGCGGCGTCCATCCGCCACCGCCGGCCGCCGTGATACAGGTCGAACCGGCCGCGCTCGACGAAGCTCACCGCATGGTGCGAGGAGACCTCCTCGGCCGGATCGCGATGGGGGCGATCCGGCGGGTGGTCGTACCACGCCAGGCTGACCAGCGGACCGCTGTGGACGAGTCGTTCCCGGATCACGTGGCGATCACCCCCCTGCCGTCGCGCATCATTATAAACAGGGTCCGGCACGACGCTCGACGCTCGCGGCATCGATTGCCCGCCCCCGGTCGGCGGTGGCATGATGGCCGCTGTCGATGAGCGACGACCATCTCCAGACCCGGGGGGAGATCACCCGCCTCCTCGTTTCCTGGCGGGGCGGTGACCGCGCCGCCTTCGACCGGCTGTTCGACCTGGTTTACGAGGAGCTGCGCGTCCTGGCGCACCGGCAGGCCCGCGGCGGTTCCGATCTCTCGTTCAACACCACCGCGGTGCTCCACGAGGCCTACCTGAAGCTCGTCGATCAACCCAGGGTCGAGGTCCGCGATCGGCACCACTTCTTCGCGCTCGCGTCGCGGGCGATGCGGCACATCCTCGTCGACCAGGCGCGCCGGCGCGGGGCCGCGAAGCGCGGCGGCGGCGCCGAGGTCACGCTGCCGGAGGACCCCGCGGCGCCGGTGCAGGCGGAGGCGGCGGAGGTTCTCGCGGTCGACCAGGCTCTCGGGCGACTCGAAGCGCTCGACCCGCGCCTGGGCCGGATCGTCGAGATGCGTTTCTTCGGCGGCCTTTCGGTCGAGGAGACCGCCGAGGCGCTCGAGATCTCGCCGCGGACGGTCAAGCGCGATTGGCAGAAGGCGCGCGCCTTCCTCTATCGCGAGCTCGCCCGGCCATCGTGACGCGCGGCCGCCGCGGTCGTCGCGCGCCTGGCCCCGCCGGCGGCCGGATTGCGTGATGATCGATCGGGAGAGGAAGGCGGCGCACCGATGACGCACACGCCCGACGACAGGCCCGCCGGCACGACGGGGGCCGCGCCAGCCGAGGCCGAACGCTGGCGGCGCATCTCGACGGTTCTCGACGGTGTTTTCGACCGCCCGGCTGCCGATCGCGGGGCGTTTCTGGACGAAGCCTGCGGCGCGGACGAGCAGCTCCGCGGCGAGGTGGAGGCCTACCTCAAGGCCGAGAGCGACGCCGGCGATTTCCTCGAGACGCCGGCGGCGGAGCGTGCCGGCCGGCTCCTTGCGAGGCTCGAAAGCGATGTCGATACCGCGCCCGGCCCGGACAGCCAGGTCGGATCGTGGCGGCCGTTGCGCGAGATCGGACGCGGCGGCATGGGGATCGTCTGGCTCGCCGAGCGCGCCGACGGCCAGTTCGAGCAGCAGGTCGCGCTCAAGATCCTGAAACGCGGCCTCGACACCGACGAGATCCTGTCCCGCTTCCTGCGCGAGCGCCGGATTCTCGCGCGCCTGGAGCATCCGCACATCGCCCGGCTCGTCGACGGCGGCGCCACCGACGACGGCCGCCCGTTCATCGCCATGGAGTATGTCAACGGCCGGCCGATCACCGAGGACTGCGCCGCGCGCGGCGCCGGGATCGAGGAGCGCCTGCGGCTCTTCCGCGATGTCTGCGAGGCCGTTCAGTACGCCCACGCCCGCCTCATCGTCCACCGCGACCTGAAGCCCTCGAACATCATGGTCGACGCGGCGGGCGAGGTGAAGCTGCTCGACTTCGGCATCGCCCGGCTGCTCGCCGGCGAGGAGGGCGGGACGGCCGAGACGCTGACGCGCACGGGGACACAGGTCATGACGCCCCAGTACGCCGCTCCGGAGCAGATCCGCGGCGCACCCGCGACCACCGCGACCGATGTCTACGCGCTGGGCCTGGTGCTGTACGAGCTCCTGTCGGGAAGCAAGCCGTACACCGTGACGGGGTCGGGGGGCGCCGGGATGGAGCGCGCCATCCTCGACGCGGCACCCGAGCCGCCGTCGCGGGTCACGCTCGACTCCGAGACCGGCCGGCGGATGCGCGGCGATCTCGATGCCATCGTCATGACCGCCATCCGCAAGGAGCCGGCGCGGCGCTACCCCACCGCCGAGGCATTCGGGGAGGACATCGACCGCCTGCTGCGCGGCCTGCCGGTGCGGGCGCACGGCGACACCGTCGGGTACCGGGCGCGCAAGTTCGTCGGGCGCCACCGCGCCGGGGTCGCCGCCGCGATCCTCGCCCTCCTGTCCCTTCTCGCCGGGCTGGCGGGGACGATCTGGCAGGCGCGCGCCGCGCGCCACGAGGCGCGCCGGGCGGAGGAGGTGAAGGACTACCTGGTCGACCTCTTCCAGGTCTCGGACCCGTCGCGCTCGCGCGGCCTTCAGGTCACCGCCCGCGAGCTTCTCGATCGGGGCGCGGCGCGCGTGCAGGAGGAGCTGGCGGACCAGCCGGCGCTGCTGGCCGAAATGGCCGGGGTCCTCGCCGACGTGTACGAGAAGCTCGGCCTCTACGACGAGGCCGCCCCGCTCGCAGCGCGCAGCCTCGAGCTGTGGACGCGCGAGCGCGGCGCCCGGGCCGCGGAGGTGGCCGGGGCGCTCCGCCGGCAGGGGACCATCCTGTTCGGGCAGGGGAAGTATCCCGAGGCGGCCGCGGCCCATCAGCAGGCGCTCGACCTGCACCGGGCGATCCTGGGCGCGTCGCATGCCGAGGTGGCCGAGGACATGGAGAGCATCGCGGTCGTCCTGCGGGCGCAGGGGAAGGGGGACGAGGCCGAGCGGCTGGTGCGCGACGCGCTGGCGATCCGCCGGGCGATCTTCCCGGCCGACAGCCCCGAGATCGCCACCTCGCTCAACAACCTCGGCGTGCTGCTGCGGGCGCGCGGCAGTCTCGACGAGGCCCTGTCGCTGCAGAACGAGGCGCTGGCGATCCGCCGGCGCGCCCTCGGGCCCGACCATCCGCTCGTGGCCGCGTCGCTCAACAACCTCGCGGCCGTCCTGCTGCAGCGCGGCCGGCACGCCGAGGCCGAGACGACGGCCCGCGAGGCGGTCGCCCTGTCGCGCCGGCTCTACGGCGACGACGGCGCCGAGACGATCACAAGCCTCAACACGCTCGCGGCCATCGTGCAGAAGCTGGGGCGCTACGACGAGGCCGAGCGGCTCGACCGCGAGGTCCTCGAGTTCTGGCGCCGGCGCGGCGGCGAGGAGCACCCGAACGCCGTTGTCACCCTGAACAACCTCGCGGCGGTCCTGAAGGACCGCGGCGACTACGCCGCCGCCGAGCCGATGTTCCGGCGTCTCGCCGATCTCTTCCCCAAGGTGCTCGGACCGCAGCATCCGTTCGTGGCGGTGTCGCTCACCCACCTCGGTTCGATCCAGCGCGATGCCGGGCGGCTCGACGAGGCGGGCGAAACGCTTGGCCGGGCCCTGACGATCGTCACCGGGCTGCGCGGGCCGGATCACCCGGACACCGCCGGTGTCATGGCCCAGATGGGCGTCCTCGAGGAGGCGCGCGGGCGCCTCGAAGCGGCGGCGCCCCTGCTCGAGGCTTCGCTTGCGATCCGTGAGAAGGCCCTCGGCGCCGATCACCCGGTCACCGCCGCGGGACGCCTGTCGCTCGCCGGTCTGCGCCGCCGGCGGGGCGCGCTCGACGAAGCCGCCACGCTCGAGCGGGCGGCCCTCGACGCGTTGCGCGCCGCCTGGCCGGCCGGTCATCCCGACATCGCCCTCGCCGCGTTGGAGCTGGGGCGCACCGAGACGGCGCGCCGGCGCTTCGACGACGCGCTGCTGCTGTTGCGTGAGGCCGAGACCGCCCGGGTTCAGGCGTTCGGCGAGACGAGCTGGAGAACCGCGGAGGTCCGTCTCCACCTGGCGGAATGCCTGGCGGCCGCCGGCAGCAATGCCGAGGCCCGGGCCCTGCTGGCCCCTGCCGCGGTGGTCCTGCGTCGCGGCCTCGGCGCCACGCACCCTCTGGTGATCGAGGCCGACGCGGGCCTGCGCCGCCTGCCTTACTGACCGGGGCCGCCCCGGCAGCGGTACGCCTCCTCCGCGGAGGAGACTTCCTGCGGGCGGCTTTCCAGGAATTTCAGCAGGGGCGTGTTGTATTCGTCCTGCCAGAGATGCTTGAAGATGCTCTTTCGTCCCGCGCTCTTGATGATGAAGGGTGGGATCTCGGGAAAGCCGAAGCCCGTGAGCCGCTGGATCGCCTGGGTCTTGCACGAGGCATCAACCCCGCCGTCGCGCATGTCATACAGAAACATGAACGGCGGCCTGGCGCCCTTGGGCAAGGCGATGCTGGTGCCGGTCACACGGCCGCAGGAGGCATCGTCGGCGATGCTCTTGCCGGTGCCGCGGTCGACGAAAATCCCCGGCGTCTGCCGCAGCTTGGAGGAGTTCTTCTTGCTGCATTCGAGTGCCGTGGAATAAGGGTCGCCCGCCGAGACCGCGGCGAAGGCGGTGATCAGTTCGGGCATCCGGGTGGCGGCGAGGATCGTCATGAACCCGCCGTTCGAGATACCGAGCAGGTAGACCTGCGAGGGACTCGAGCGCGGCCGGAGCCCGGGGATGGTCTTTGCGATCAGCGTCCGGATGAAGAGGACATCCTGGTTCTCGCCTCCCGGGTGGTCGAGGGAGTCCCAGCGCTTGCCACAGGTGTTGCCGGCGTCGTCTTTCGCCAGGACCTCCGTCGAATCGGGCAGGAAGACCGCGTAGCCGTCCTTGAGCGCCATTTCGCTGAAGTCGACCATCGGCTGCCCGATCGACAGGTTGGCGCAGTAATTCGAGTAGGTTCCGCCGCCGCCATGCAGCGCGACGATGACGCCCCGGGGCCACGAACCGCCATCGGGGGCCTTCCAGAGAACCTGGCGCTCGAGGCCTCCTGCCGTCATGGTTATCCGCTTCCAGCCCTTGTCGATGCATTGCTTCTCATACTTCGCGAACATCTCCTTGGCGCCCCCGAGGGCATGGCGGCTGAAACCGACAACGGCCAGGACGACGAGAACAACACCCAGCAGCGCGGCGGCGCCGCGTCGGCCGGATGTCCTGCGACGATGGATGGCGGCGGGCTTGGTGACATTCATGGAGTCCCTCTCGAGTGAGCGTGAAATTATAAGCCGGGAGGGGCCCGCTTCGCCAATCGGGGCGGGCGTGCCGAGGCGGGTGTGAACGGAGTCCGTCCCCGGCCACGCGTGCCGGGGTCTTGCGAAGGCGGACACACTCCCGGTGTGATGACACCAGGCGGAGGACCCGGCTACAATCCCCCGCCATGAGCCAGGGCGACCCGGCCGACAGGAGACAGCACCGGCGTCTTGTCGCCCAGATCCCGGTTCGATTCGGGATGGAGGGACGGATGCGCGAGGGCGCCATCATCGACCTCTCGGAGGGCGGCGTGCAGATTCGCTCCTCGGACTCGTTCGCCGCCGGGCTCGTCGTCGACATCTTTGTCCAGTTCCCGCGCCGCCGCCTGCGCCTGCGGGCGAGGGTGGCCTGGGTCCGCGGCGAGCCGCCGACGATGGGGTTGTCCTTCATCAAGCCGGACAGGTCGCTGATCGCGGCGTACGACCAGTGGGTTGAGGAGGCGCACGCGATGCCAGGAAGCGGACCGCCCGATGCGGTCGGAGGCGGCGAACCCGCCGGGCCCGCCGCTCCGCCGTCCATGCCGCCGGCATCGCCCGTCGTCGTGCCGACGCAGCCGGTGGTGCGGCACCTCGAGACCGCCCGCGGCAACGAGTTCGACATCCGCATCGAAAAGAGGGGCGCAGGCTGGCGCCTTCTCATCTACACGAGCGCCCACCGGACGCCTACCTCCGACCCCGTCCTCGATCGGACCTTCCCCGACTTCGCCTCGGCCGACGCCGCGCTTTGGGAGTTCCTCAAGACCCGCTGACCGGCACGCGGCGGGGTGAGCGGGCGCAGCCGGGCGCACGCGCGCGAAAAAACCGGTAGCGGCCGGCGCCTGGTTCGGGCATCCTATCGAGGGCCGGCGACCATCGAAGCCGGCCTGAGTCGCTCTCGTGGGTCCGGCGGGAGCCCATCCATGCCATCGAGGAGGAACCGCCAATGAAGTTGCTCCCGGCCGCCTGTCTCATCCTGCTCGCCCTGACCGCGGCGCCTGTCTTCGCCCAGAGCGTCACCCTGCCGCCGAGCGGCGACAACCAGCATTCCGAGGTCTCGCAGAGCATCGGCCTGGTCAAGGTGACGATCACCTACAACAGCCCCAACGTCCATGCCCCCGACGGCACCGACCGCAAGGGGAAGATCTGGGGCGGGCTGGTGCCCTATGGCATGGCGAACCTCGGGTTCGGAACCTGCGGCGACCAGTGTCCGTGGCGCGGCGGGGCGAACGAGAACACGACCTTCACGGTCAGTCACGACGTCAAGGTGCAAGGGCAGCCGCTGCCGGCGGGGATTTACGGTCTGCACTTCATTCCCGGCAAGGACGAGTGGACGATCATCTTTTCCCGCAACTCGACCTCGTGGGGGAGCTACTTCTACGACGTCAAGGAAGACGCACTGCGGGTCACGGCGAAGCCCGCGACGAGCGACTACCGCGAGTTCCTGACCTATGAATTCACCGACCGCGAGCAGGCGAGCGCCACCGTGCAGCTTGCGTGGGAGGATCTCGCCCTGCCCTGGACGATCGGGGTCCCGAACCTCGATGAGCTGTACATCGAGAGCATGCGCCGTGAGCTGCGCACCAGCCCCGGCTTCTACTGGCAGAGCTGGGATGGGGCGGCGAACTTCTGCCTGACCCGGAAGCTCAATCTCGCGGAAGCGCTCACCTGGGCGCAGACCGCCGTGAGCGCGCCGTTCGTCGGCGAGGCGAATTTCACCACGCTGTCGACGCTCTCGGGGCTGCAGGAAGAAAACGGCCAGGCCGCGGAATCAGTGAAGACGTTCGATCGCGCGATCAACGACCCCACGGCCGGTCCCGTCCAGCTGCACACGCTCGGCCGCCAGCTCCTGGCCCGGAAGAAGACCGCCCTCGGGATCAAGGTGCTGGAGCTGAACGGCAGGCGGTTTCCCGGCGTCTGGCCGACCGAGGTGAGCCTCGGCCGCGCGGACGCCGCCGCCGGCCGCAAGGCCGAGGCCCTGCGTCACCTGAAAGCCGCGCTCAAGCAGGCGCCGGACGAGGGCAACCGCAAGAACCTCGAGCAGGCGATCGGGAAGGTGGAGAAGGGCGAGGCGATCGACTAAGAGCCGTACTGCAGGCTCCTAGGGATCGTCCTCGGCTCGCGGCTGGGGACCGGGGATGATGCCGGCGATATCCGGATCTTCGCCGCCGCCGGCTCCTGCGTCCCCCGTCTCCTGCCGCTCCTTGTTCTTCTGCAGCCGGCGGGCGAGCTTGTCCTGCTGCCGCTGCTGGCGCAGCATTTCTTTCTGGCGCTTCTTGAAGGTCGAACCGGTTTTTTTTGACACGATCTCGGACTCGAAAAAAGGAACGACCTGGGTCGCGTTCAGACCGGGCGAACGTTCTCCGCCGCGGGACCCTTCTGGCCCTGAACGATGTCGAACTCAACCGCCTGACCTTCGGCAAGGCTCTTGAATCCGGACATGGCGATCGCGGAGTGATGGACGAAGACATCCTTCGAGCCGTCGTCCGGGGTGATGAATCCGAAGCCCTTCGCGTCGTTGAACCACTTCACCTTGCCTTTGGCCATCTGACTTCTCCTTCGCTACGAGAGCGATGTAAAAACCCCTGGTCCCTCCCCGTGGTGGGAGGGTCATCAAGGGCGTGCGCCGCAGATAATACTAGGGTTTGGCCTCAGGAAGGGGATTTTCGTCAATCCCCCCTCCGGACGACCCCGCGTTCTCTTGACGGCACCGGGGGGGCGCGGTAGGCTCCGGTGCCGATGGAGACCCTGAAAAGCCGCGTCGATCCGCGCTCGGCGGAGTTCCAGGCCAACGCCCGCCACCACCGCCGGCTCGCAGAGGAACTGCTCCGGCGCCTCGACACCGCGCGCCGCGGCGGCTCCGAGCAGGCGATCGCGACCCTGCGCAAGCGCGGCAAGCTGCTGGCGCGCGAGCGCGTGGCTCGGCTGCTCGATCCCGACACCCCGTTCCTCGAGCTGTCGGCGCTGGCGGCGTGGGAGCTGCACAAGGGGGAGGCGCCGGGGGCGGGCGTCATCACCGGCGTCGGGCGGATCAGCGGGCGCGAGTGCATGGTGGTCGCCAACGATCCGACCGTCAAGGGCGGCAGCTACTTCCCCGAGACCATCCGCAAGCATGTGCGGGCGCAGGAGATCGCCCTCGACAACCGGCTGCCGTGCATCTATCTCGTCGATTCGGGCGGGGTCTTCCTGCCGCTGCAGGCGGACGTCTTCCCGGACGCCCTACATTTCGGCCGCATCTTCTATAACCAGGCGGTGATGTCGGCGGCGGCCATCCCCCAGGTTGCGGTCGTGCTCGGGATGTGCACCGCCGGCGGGGCCTACGTGCCGGCGATGTCGGACGAGAACATCATCGTGCGCGGCGCCGGCACCATCTACCTGGCCGGGCCCCCGCTCGTGAAGGCGGCGACCGGCGAGGAGGTCACCGCCGAGGAGCTCGGCGGCGGCGAGATGCACTCACGCGTCTCGGGGGTGACCGACCACCTCGCCGAGAGCGAGGCGCACGCCCTGTCGCTGGCGCGCGACGTGGTCGCCCACCTCAACACGGTCAAGCGGGTCACCCTCGACACGGCGCCGCCCGAGGACCCGCTCTACCCCTCCGAGGAGATCGCCGGCGTGCTGCCGGTGGACAACAAGCACCCGTACGATGTGCGCGAGGTGATCGCCCGGCTCGTCGACGGCAGCCGCCTGCACGAGTTCAAGGCCAACTACGGCACGACGCTCCTGACCGGGTTCGCGCGGCTGTGGGGCTACCCGGTCGGGATCGTCGCCAACAATGGCGTGCTGTTCGGCGAGAGCGCCGTCAAGGGGGCGCACTTCGTCGAGCTGTGCCAGCAGCGCGGCGTGCCGCTGCTGTTCATGCAGAACATCACCGGTTTCATGGTCGGCAAGCGCTACGAGCAGGGGGGCATCACCCGCGACGGCGCCAAGATGGTGCAGGCGGTGGCGACGGCGACGGTGCCGCGGATCACGCTGATCATCGGGGCGTCGCACGGTGCCGGCAACTACGCCATGTGCGGCCGCGGCTACCGGCCGCGCTTCCTGTTCACCTGGCCGAACGCGCGCGTCTCGGTGATGGGCAAGGACCAGGCGGCGAGCGTGCTGGTGCAGGTGAAGCGCGAGCAGCTCGAGCGCGAGGGCAAGACTCTGTCGCACGCCGAGGCCGAGGCGATTGCCCGGCCGGTGCTGGAGAAGTACGAGGCCGAGGGCGACCCGTACTTCGGCAGCGCCCGTCTCTGGGACGACGGCATCATCGACCCGGCCGACACCCGCCGCATCCTGGCACTGGCGCTGTCGGCCTGCCTCAACGCCCCGATCGAGCGCGGGCCGGCGCCCGTATACAGGATGTAGCCGATGGGATGCCGCCCATGACCGGACGCCCGCTGCAGACACTCGCGATCACAACCGCCGGCCCGGTCATCACCGTCACGATCGACCGTCCCGATGTCCGCAACGCCTTCAACGAGGTGGTCATCGACGAGCTGAGCCGCGTCTTCGCGTCGATGGCACCCGAGGTGCGGGTGGTGGTGCTGACCGGCGCGGGGCCGCTGTTCTGCGCCGGCGCAGACGTGCAGTGGATGAAGAAGAGCCGCGACTACACCGAGGCCGAGAATGCCGGGGACGCGCGCGCCATGGCGGCGATGTTCCGCGCCATCGACGAGTGCCCGAAGCCGGTCATCGGCAAGGTGCGCGGCGTGGCGCTCGGCGGCGGCTCCGGGCTCGTGGCCTGCTGCGACATCGTGGCCGCGGCCGAGGGGACGCAGTTCGGCTTCACCGAGGTGCGCCTCGGCATCGTGCCCGCCAACATCTCGACTTTCGTGCTGCCGAAGATCGGCGCGCGCGCGGCGCGCCGCTATTTCCTGACCGGTGAGCGCTTCGACGCCGCCGAGGCGCGGCGCATCGGTCTGGTCCACGAAGTCGTCCCCGGCGACGCCCTCGACGCCACGGTCGACGGCCTGGTCGCGGAATTACTGAAGTCCGGCCCGGAGGCGGTGGCGACCGCCAAGGAGATCATCCGCACGGTGGCGGGCGCGCCGCGTGACTCCGCGATCGACTACACGGTGCGCACAATCGCCCGGGCCCGGGTCTCCCCCGAGGGGCAGGAGGGGCTCGGCGCTTTCCTCGAGAAGCGCAAGCCGCGCTGGGCATGACGCGGGGTACGCGATGAAGGTCCTGGTCGCCAACCGCGGCGAGATCGCCGCCCGCGTTCTCAAGACACTGCGCGAGATCGGCGTGCCGTCGGTGGCGGTGCATTCCGCGGTCGACAGCACGGCACCGCACCTCGACCTGGCCGACGAGGTCGCGCCGCTTGACGGCGCCGACGGCTACCTCGACGGCGCGGCGCTGATCGCGGCGGCGCGCGCCACCGGCGCCACCGCCGTCCACCCGGGGTACGGCTTCCTGTCGCAGAGCGCCGATTTCGCCGCCGCCTGCGAGGCGGCGGGGCTGGTCTTCATCGGGCCGACGGCCGAGGCGATGCGCCTGCTGGGCGACAAGCGCGCGTCGCGCCGGACCGCCGAGGAATGCGGCATCCCGGTGATCCCCGGCGCCAGCGCCTGCGAGACCGCCGCCGATGCGACACGCGCCGCCGACCGGGTCGGCTGGCCGGTGCTGCTCAAGGCCGCCGGCGGCGGGGGCGGCAAGGGGATGCGCCTGGTCGAGCGCGATGCCGATCTCGACGAGGCGTTCGCGGCGGCGCAGCGCGAGGCCGGGGCGGCCTTCTCCGACCCGCGCCTCCTGGTCGAGAAGTACATTGCACCCGCGCGCCATGTCGAGGTGCAGATCATGGGCGACGGGTGCGAGGCGGTCGCCCTCGGCGAGCGCGAGTGCTCCCTGCAGCGGCGCTATCAAAAGGTAATAGAGGAGGGGCCGTCGCCGGGCATCGGCGCCGCCGTCCGCAAGGCACTGCTCGACGACGCCACGCGCCTGGCGCGGCGCGCCGGCTACCGCAGCGCCGGCACGGTGGAGTTCCTGGTCGGGCCCGACGGCGCGCACTACTTCCTCGAGGTCAACACCCGGCTTCAGGTCGAGCATCCGGTCACCGAGATGATCACCGGCCTCGACATCGTCGCGGCCCAAGTCGACATCGCTCGCGGCGGCGCGCTGCCGGCGCCGCCCGCGCCGCGCGGTCATGCCATCGAG